>JACXTT010002059.1_pt1 | contig 32342 bp, 31 predicted proteins | sample 9270951 | NCBI WGS metagenome assembly JACXTT01 (sample SAMN15532306, study PRJNA645909) | rock metagenome | isolation source: weathered quartz diorite | place: Puerto Rico | collected 2017-06-21
GCCCGATGAGTTCCTCGCCCACCGGCACTTCCATGATGCGCCCGGTACACTTGACCGTGTCGCCCTCGGTGATGTGCTTGTACTCGCCCAGGATCACCGCGCCCACCGAATCACGTTCGAGGTTGAGCGCGAGGCCGTAGGTGTTACCGGGGAACTCGATCATCTCACCCTGCATGACGTCGGACAGACCGTGCACACGGCAGATGCCGTCGGTAAGCCCGACCACGGTACCCTCGGTGCGGGCCTGCGCCTTGGCCTCGAATTTTTCGATGCGCGACTTGATCAGGCTGCTGATTTCGGATGGATTCAGTTGCATGGGTGCATTCCCAAAGTGTCAGAATAATTTTTCGAACGCGGATAAACGCGGATTAACGGCGCAGATAAACGCAGATGGATTAACTCGAAAAAATCAGCGTTTATCATCTTAGATAAATCTGCGTTCATCTGCGGATAAAATTCGTATCTAATGGCTCATGTGGGTGGCGAGGTCCGCGAGCCGTCCGCGCACCGTGCCGTCGATGACGAGGTCGCCGGCGCGGATCACGATCCCGCCCATCAGGGTCTTATCCACTTGCGCGGTGATATTTACCTCGCGCCCCAGCTTGCGCTTCAGGGCCTCACTGAGGGTTTTCATTTGTTCCGGTTCCAGCGCGAACGCAGAGGTCACGGTCGCTTCGACGCGCGCTTCGGCCTCGGCTTTCAGCGTTTCATACTGCGCCACGATCTCTGGTAATAGGGTCAGTCGGCGGTTTTCCACCAGCAGGCGAACAAAATTGTTGCCAGCGTCATCCAGATTCTTCCCGCACACGTCCAGAAACAGTTCACGAAAGCGTGCACGATCCACGCGCGGGTCGCCCGCGAGGCGCCGCATGTTTTCATCGCCCGCGATTGCCGTGACCAGGGCCAACATCTCGGACCATTGTTTCAGCGCGCGGCGTGCCTGCGCCAATTCGAAGACGGCCTCGGCGTAGGGGCGGGCAAGAGTCTGTTTTTCAGCCATTTTCAGCGCCCTTACAGCTGTTTCACCACGGTCTCAAGAAGCTTGGCGTGGGTCTTGGCGTCCACTTCTTTCTCAAGGATACGGGCGGCACCAACCAGGGCGAGCTCAGAGACCGCACTGCGCAACTGTTCTTTCGCGCGGTTCACTTCCTGGTCGATGTCGGCGCGCGCCGCGGCCACGATGCGCTCAGCCTCGACCTTGGCATGGTCCTTGGCCTCGTCGGCGATCTCGGCGGCCCGTTTCTCGGCCAATGCGATGACCTCGGCGGCGTCCTGTTTCGCTTTTTTGATGGTCTCAAGCGCCTTCTTCTCGCCCAGTTCCAACTCGCGGCGGCCCTTCTCGGCAGCGGCCAAGCCGTCGGCGATGGTCTTCTTGCGGTCATCCAGCGCGCGCGTCAGCGGCGGCCAGATGAACTTCATGCAGAACCACACGAACAGGAAAAATGCGATGGACTGTCCGATCAAGGTTGCGTTGATATTCATGCCCGTCTCCCGGTGTCAAAACGTCTCGGCAAGCGATTAATTACTTGCCGACGACCGCGAACAGGATGTACATCGAGATACCGACGGCGATCATCGGCACCGCGTCCACCAGACCCATGACGATGAAGAACTGGGTGCGCAGCGTCGGGATCAATTCCGGCTGGCGCGCCACGCCTTCGAGAAAGCGACCGCCCAGGATGCCGATGCCGACGGCGGCGCCGAGCGCGCCGAGACCCATCATGATGGCGCCGGCAATATACAGCAGGGATTGTTCCATGTTTTTCTCCTATCGAAATTTCAGAAATGTTAATTGAATATGGATATTTTTGTGCGGGCTTGCTTTCATTAGCTCAGTGATGTTCCTGATGCGCCATGTCGAGGTAGACGATGGTGAGCGTCATGAAGATGAACGCTTGCAGCGTGATGATCAGGATGTGAAAGATGGCCCAGCCGATCTGCAGCAACCCGGCGAAGGAACCGAGCAGCCAGCCGGCGCCGTACATGACGGCGATCAGGATGAAAATCATCTCGCCCGCGTACATGTTGCCGAACAGTCGCAAGGACAGCGACACCGGCTTGGCGATGAGATTTACGGTTTCCAGGAACAGATTGACCGGTAAAAATAGGATCTTCATAGACAGCGATTTGGCCTGAAACGGCTGCATGGTGAGCTCGCCAAGGAAACCGCCCACACCCTTGATCTTGACACTGTAAAACAGCACCAGTGCGAACACCGATAACGCCATGCTGAAGGTCACGTTCGGATCCGTGCTCGGCACCAGCTTGAAGAAATGCAGCCCGGTTAGATTCGCTGCTTTCGGTCCATGATCGATGGCAAACAAATCCATGAAGTTCATCAGAAACACCCATACGAAAATAGTAAGCGCCAATGGCGCGACCAAAGCATTACGTCCGGTGAAGGAACCGCGCACCGTGCCGTCGATGAATTCCACAATCCACTCGACGAAATTCTGCAAGCCACCCGGCACGCCGCTGCTGGCGCGCCTGGCGGCCGTTCGGAATAAAAATAGAAACAGCAAACCCAGCAACACCGACATGCCGAGGCTGTCGAGGTTGAACGACCAGAAGCCCATTTCCTTGGCCTGCTCGGCGCCGTGGGCGAGTCCCCACGTGCCATCGGGGAGCCGGCCGAAGGTCAGGTTCTGGAGATGATGCTTGATGTATTCTGACGAGGTCAGCGTTTCGCCCGTCATGATTTAATCAATCCCGTCAATAAAATTTGTTCATCCGGTTTTCAGGCGCACTTCAGCGGTTGCGCAACTCTGCCAGAAATCCGAACTGGGCCACGGCAAAGGCCACGATCAATGGCAACGGCGCCAACCTGATCACGCCCATCCCCAGACCCAGAAACAGCATCGCCGCGCCATAGCGCGTGATGGCATTCGCGTACAGTGAACCCAGACCGGTGGAGCGCCGCACGCCGCGTCCCAACCATCCGCTCAGCAACATGGCAACCGCGCCGCCGTACCCAGCCGATAAAAAATCGTACCGGCCGCGGGCGACACCAAAGACAGCGGCAACGAGCAGTGTCAAAAAGGCCTGGAACAATAAGACCCGGCGCACCCCTTTGCACAGCGTTTCCGCGGCAAAGATCATGTTAGCGCCATGCGATAGCGAGTTTTAACCTTGAAAACGGTGGAAAAACGGCCTTTTCAAAGGCGGCGAAGTATAAAGACAGCCCCATGGAGGGTCAATATCGCCCGAGCACATCCGGTTATTGCCGGTAGTCATGGGAAAACAATGTGCGAAGGGCGTGCACTGCCCCCAAAACGGTCGTCTCAGGGGGCGGTCGAGGGTTTGTCTACGTTCGGGGGACCAGCCAGCGGTGCTTCTGAAGGTGGCGGCTCGGTAGGTGCGGGTGCCGGTTCGGCTGGAGGAGGTGTCGTCGTGGCCGGCGGTTTTTGTGCGGTCAGTTCCTGTGAAAGCTTCTGTGCCGCCTCAATCTCGTCCGGCTTCATGCCGGACTTGATCTGGTCACGGCGCTTGGCCGCCAGCACGTTGCCCTGTTCCGCGGCACGCAGATACCAAGCCAATGCGGTGACATGATTCTTCGGCATGTTGTAACCAAACTCGTAGAGGATGCCCATCTCCAGCTGAGCATCGGCGTTGCCGTGCTCCGCCGCGACGCGCATCTGTTCGAGCGATGGCGAATCCTGCGCTCCCGCGAGGAGTGGTGCAGTGAAGCCGAGAATCAAAAAAACGATTGCCGATTTCATCAGGCCTCCGTTGCCTTTCGGAAAACTTTCTCTGTTTCAGTTCTAGTTATAGACGCTGATTCAAGGAGATAGCAAGTTTAGCGCCCAAAACAAACGCTCCTTCAGCGATGCGCCCCCGTAGCCGCGAAGAGCCCTGTTTCATTGGGCGCTTCTGCCGCCGTCTCTGAAAGAGCTGCGCCTCGGGATCCAGCGGCTAGCGAATATGGGCCAAAATACCGTCCAGTTCTTCCAGGGTGTTGTACTCGATCAGCAGCCGGCCCTTACCCTTGGCGCTGTGCTGGAAACGCACCTTGGCGCCCAGCTTTTCCGAAAGCCGCTGCGCCAGCGCGCGAGTGTCGGGGTCCATGCGACTCTGGGAGGATTTATGTCCAGCGGGACTCGCCAGCAGCCGACGCACGAGATTTTCGGTCTCGCGCACCGACAAGCCCTTGTCCACCACTTGATGCGCCGCCTGGTTCTGATGCTTGCCATCGAGCGCGAGCAGGGCGCGTGCGTGGCCCATGTCCATCTTGCCGATTTCAAGCAGCTCGCGCACGTCGGCGTTGAGCGTCAGCAGGCGCAGCAGGTTGGTGACGGCCGCGCGTGAACGGCCCACGGCCTCGGCCACCTGCTGGTGCGTCATGTGGAATTCGTTAATCAGGCGCGTGAAGGCGTTGGCTTCCTCGACCGGGCTCAGGTTCTCGCGCTGGATGTTCTCGATCAGCGCAATGGCAATCGCCGCCTCGTCCGGAATCTTACGCACTACCGCCGGGATGGTTTCGAGCCCGGCCAATTGTGCGGCACGCCAGCGGCGCTCGCCGGCGATAATTTCATAATTGCCGGCGGACAGCAGGCGCGCCACGATCGGCTGAACCACGCCTTGAGCCTTGATCGAGGCGGCGAGTTCTTCGAGCGCCTCGGGGTTCATGTGCGTGCGCGGTTGGTACTTGCCGCGCTGCAACTGATCGATGGGAATCTGGCGCAGCTCGTCTTTTTCGCTCGGCGTCTCGTAGGCGCTCAGCAGGGCATCGAGTCCACGTCCGAGGCGTTGGGGTTTTCTGGTCGTCGTCACGCTCATTGTCTCCTCATACCTCCCTCATGCCCGACGCCTCCGTAACGTCGAACCAAACCAACAACCCATACCGTCGACGTCCGGTGGTATTCACCACGGTTGCACCCCCGCGCCCTGCTCATGCTGCCACGACTTCTTCTTCACGGCGCAGCATCTCGCCAGCCAGCGCCAAGTAGGCTTGCGCACCCTTGGACTGCATGTCGTAGGCGATTACCGGCTTCCCATGCGAAGGCGCCTCGGCGAGACGGATGTTGCGCGGAATGACGGTGCGGTAAAGCTTGTCGCCGAAATGCTGTTTCAATTGCGCCGAAACTTCGTTGTCCAGATTGTTGCGCGGGTCGTACATGGTACGCAACAGTCCCTCGATCTCCAGCGGCGGATTCAGCGTTTCGCGTATCTTGCGAATGGTATTGAGCAACGCGGTAAGTCCTTCGAGCGCGTAATATTCACACTGCATCGGGATCATCACCGATTGCGCCGCCACCAGTGCGTTCACCGTCAGCAAGTTCAGCGCCGGCGGGCAGTCTATCAATATGTAATCGTATTGCGCGCGCGCATTCTCGATCGAGTCGCGCAGACGCCACTCACGCCGCTCGATCTCGATCAGTTCCACCTCGGCACCTGACAGCTGGCTGTTGGCGGGCACCAGATCATAACCGCCCTCCACCGACACGCACGCCGCCTCGATCGGCTCCAGGCCGATCAGGACCTCGTAAGTGGTGACGCGATTGGCTTGTTTGTTGACGCCACTGCCCATGGTGGCGTTGCCCTGCGGGTCGATGTCGATCAGCATCACACGGCGGCGCGTCTTGGCCAGCGAAGCGGCCAGATTGATGCTGGTCGTGGTCTTGCCGACTCCGCCTTTCTGATTGGTGATGGCTACGACCTTGCCCATTGGGCACTTGCTCCTTACCGCGTCAATTCACCGGCACCAGGATGACTATGTGTCGCGCGGCGTCGAGGCCCGGTATCGTCAGCGCCTTCACTTCGGCCCGGTATCCGTCCGTGACCGCCGCCAGTTCTTCCTGGGGAAACACACCCTTCATGACCAAGAACCGGCCGTTTGGCGCGCACAGGTGCCGGCTCGCCGCCAGCATATCAGGAATGGATCCAAACGCGCGAGCAATCAGCGTATCGAATTTTTCCGTCGGATGGAATTTCTCCACACGCTCCTGCACGACGGCTACGTTTTTCAGGCCCAGCTCATGCAGTGCCTGCGTGGCAAAGCGGGTCTTCTTGGCGTTGCTGTCGAGCAGAGTGAATCCAAGATCCAATCGCGCGAGCGCCAGCGGAATGCCGGGCAGGCCGGCGCCGGTGCCAATGTCGAGTACCCGCGGTCCCTGGAGATAAGGCAACACCGACAGGCTGTCGAGCAGGTGCCGCGATACCATCTGCTCCGGGTCGCGTACCGCAGTGAGGTTATAGGTCTTGTTCCACTTTTCGAGAAGTTCGAGGAAATCCAACAGTTTTTCCGGAGTCTGGGATGACAGCTCGAGGCCCATGTCGCGCAGACCCTGCTGCAGGCGTTTTTCAAGCTTCATGAGCTGCCTGCTTCACGGTGGGATTATTTTGGTTTTCATTCGTCCTGCAATTTAAGCCCTCTGTCCTTTTTTCGCTATCCACCCCCCGGAACCCTGCACTAAGCTTATATAGTCGTCCTGAAAAGGTGTCCCATGAAATTACTGTATCCGTTTCTTGGCTTCGCCATTCTCGGCATGTCCCTGTCGGCACAGGCCACCGATGAACAGGCGCCGTCTGGCGTGTCGGCTAAAGCGGCGGTGTTGATTCCCGGCGTCGTGACGCGTTCGCAGTTTACCCACGACATCAAAGACCTCGAACCGGTCGATACCGTTTCGGTCCTTACCAGCGACCAGGCCCGCATCGTCTATTTCACCGAAATACGCGGCATGGCTGGGCAGACGGTCACACACCGGTGGGAATATAACGGCAAGATCATTCTGGAAGTACCGATCAAGGTGGGAACATCGCACTGGCGTGCCTATTCGACGAAAACTCTTTTCCCGTACTGGATCGGCGAATGGAAAGTCTCGGTGGTCGATGCGGCGGGCGGCACCCTGAGCGTCAACACCTTCACTTATATGAAAAAACCGGATGACGCCATCACGCCGTCTTCCGTGGCAACAAGTCCGGTACCCTGATCCGGGTCACTTAGACGCCGAGCACGAACACCCACAGCACCACGGCGGAAAAAAGCGCGAGTGCGGTAATGACGCCGCCCCATACGCGGGGTTGAGCCACAACCAGCTTATCCAGATGATAATGCGGGGTATCGAGCGGCTTCGTTACCTGACGCGTGGATACCCAGCGGTTGATGGATTCGGCCCAGTACTTAAGCTTGCCGAGCTTAAACAACGACATCAATCCCACCACAACCGCCATCACCGCGCCCAGCACGATGAAGGCAATCAGGCTGATCCACAGGCTTTCTCCCGCGCTACTTGAAATATTCGCGTTGCCATAGAGACGCGCCAGCACCCGGCCGCCGTCCGCGACACTCATGCCGGTGACGAAGATCGCGCCCTTGATCAGGATCAGCGCCGCGCTCGCCAGCAGGATCACTCCCAGCACGCGTGGGTAGCGCAACACCACGCGATCGGTCGGGCGCGGCTTTTCCAGCGGCTTGGTCATCTTGCGCGTGGAAATCCAGCGATTGGAAAACTTGAAGAGGGCGCTCAACTGTTGCGGTGCCACCAACATCAGCACGCCGATAATAAGCGCGAAGACATTGCCGAAAATCAGAAGCTCAACCAGGTAATACAACATACTATCCGGGATGATCTGCATCGTGTCGCCTCCTGTGCGCGGGTCAGTCCCTTGGGCCAACGTCTTCCCAATTGTAGTCGGTGAAAACGGGGGTGCGATCAGGCGCGCTTGCGGCGCAGATGGATCAGCAGCAGCGAGATGGCGGCCGGGGTCATGCCCGAGAGGCGCCCGGCCTGACCGAGGGTGGCGGGGCGATGCGACACCAGTTTCTGGCGCACCTCGACCGACAGCCCGTGGACGTTGTGATAATCCAGATCCGGGGGCAGTGCCGTTTCTTCATGCCGGCGGTGCAATTCAATTTCCTCCGACTGGCGTTCAATATAACCGGCGTATTTGGCCTGGATTTCCAGTTGTTGCGCCACCTCGGCATCGGTGACCGCTTCCCCGGCGCCAGGCAAGGACATCAGCAGTGCATAGGAAACCTCGGGCCGGCGCAGCAGTTCCATGAGATTGGCCGCGCGCGTCAGCGGTTGGCCGATCACGCGAACGGCATCATCCTCTGGTAACGATTCCGGATGCAACCAGGTTTTCTTCAGGCACTCCTGTTCACGCGCGATCATCTCACGTTTGTTACTGAAACGCTGCCAACGTGCCTCGTCAATCAAACCGAGGTTTCGGCCAATTTCGGTCAGGCGCAGATCGGCGTTATCCTCGCGCAGCGCGAGACGATACTCCGCGCGCGAGGTAAACATGCGGTAGGGTTCAGTTACGCCGCGCGTGACGAGATCGTCAATCATCACACCCAGATACGCCTCGTCACGCCGCGGCCACCAGGATTCCTTCTCCTGGACCTGGCGCGCAGCATTGATGCCGGCGATCAGTCCCTGCGCCGCCGCTTCCTCATAGCCGGTGGTGCCGTTGATCTGGCCGGCGAAGTACAATCCCGGCAGGTCCTTCGTCTCGAGCGTCGGCATCAAATCGCGCGGATCGAAATAATCGTATTCGATGGCATAGCCCGGCCGCGTGATTACGGCGTTTTCAAATCCCCTGATCGTGCGCACGAGGTCCCATTGCACGTCGAACGGTAGACTGGTGGAAATGCCGTTGGGATAAATTTCATGCGTGTTGAGCCCCTCGGGCTCGACAAAAATCTGATGCCGGTCCTTGTCGGCGAAACGCATGATCTTGTCCTCGACCGAGGGACAGTAACGCGGCCCCGCGCCTTCGATCACGCCGGTGTACATCGGCGAGCGATCAAGACCGGCGCGGATGACGGCGTGCGTACGTTCATTGGTATAAGTGATATGGCACGCCACCTGGCGCGGATGTTCTTCACGCGAACCCATGAAGGAAAACACCGGCATCGGTTCATCGCCCGGCTGCGCCGTCAGTGTCGAATAGTCAATCGTGCGACCGTCAATGCGCGGCGGGGTGCCAGTCTTGAGGCGTCCCACGCGAAAAGGCAGTTCGCGCAGGCGCGCGGCAAGCGCATTCGACGGCGGATCGCCGGCGCGTCCGCCTTGATAATTCGAAAGTCCGATGTGAATTTTGCCACCCAGGAAAGTTCCGGTGGTCAGCACCACGGCGCGCGCGCGGAATTTCACGCCCATGGCCGTAATCACACCCGTGACGCGCGCGCCCTCGACGATCAGGTCTTCGACCGTCTGCTGGAACAGTGTGAGGTTATTCCGGTTTTCCAGCGCCGCACGCACCGCCGCCTTGTACAGCGTACGGTCGGCCTGCGCGCGCGTGGCACGCACGGCCGGACCCTTGCGTGCATTGAGTATGCGGAACTGGATGCCGGCACGATCGATGGCGCGCGCCATCACGCCGCCGAGCGCATCGATCTCCTTCACCAGATGTCCCTTGCCGATGCCGCCGATGGCGGGGTTGCAGGACATCTGACCGAGGGTCTCGATGTTCTGCGTCAGCAACAGGGTCTTGGCGCCCAAACGCGCAGAGGCCGCCGCGGCTTCGGTGCCGGCGTGACCGCCACCAATAACGATGACATCAAATGTTTCAGGGTGCCACATCGCGGTTCAGCAAAAGGTTAGCCGATCACAAAATCTTTATTTTTATTTAGGTCGTTGAACAGTATTGACGGGTTTGGTGTTGAAGATGGTCCAGTAGTAATCGAGTTCCTGCACGACCTGGCGGAACTTGTCGAAGTCCACCGGCTTCGAGATATAGCTGTTGACGTAGTGGTGATAGGCCATGCTGACATCACGCGCATCGGTCGAGCTGGTCAGTACCACCACCGGAATGTCCCTGAGCTTCTCGTCTTCCTTGATGGTCTTGAGCACCTCAAGGCCGTCGATCTTGGGCAGCTTCAGATCCAGCAGGATCATGTCCGGGCGCGGACTCGTGGACGGTTCCTCGAAGACGCCGCGGCGAAACAGATAATCGAGCGCCTCTTCACCGTCGCGCACACAGTCCACTGGGTTGGCCAAACGGTCTTCCTGCATGGCACGCAGGATCAATTTTGTGTGGGCGTCGTTGTCCTCTACTAACAGGATACGAATGGGTTGTGTAGGTTTATTCGTGGATTTGTCCATATTACCCTGGCGTACTGATGTCTCTGACAAATTCCCCAACACCGCCGTTAACGATAACCGAATCGGGCAGCGATATCCAGAAAGTACTGCCCCCGCCGGGTTCGGATTCGATCCACAGGCGCCCGCCGTGCTGTTCGACAATGCGCCGGGCAATGGTCAAGCCCACCCCGGTGCCTTCCCGTTCCGTATCCAGCCGCTCGAACAGTCCGAAAATCTTTTCCTGGTAACGTTTTTCGACGCCTATCCCATTGTCACGCACGTAGAGCCGGACCCCCCCCTTATCCGCCTCCGCGCCAATTTCAACTACTGGCGCCACACCCGTACGGTGGAACTTGATGCCGTTGTCGAGCAGGTTTTGCAGCACTTGGCTGAAGCGCGGGCGATCCACATGCAGACGCGGCAAGGGAGAGACGACACGGATGGTGGCGCGTTCGCGCTCGATGTAGCTCGCGCAACGTGCCTGGACCTCGCTCAGCAGCGCGTGCAGATCAACATCTTCCGGCTCGCCCGGAATCTGTCCGGTGCGCGACAACATGAGTAGGCCTTCGATCAGCTGTTGCATGCCATCCACTGCTTTTTTAATTTCCCGGATCGAGTCGCGTACACGCTCCTTGTCATTGTGCTCGATGTCTTTCGCCAACAGCACGGCAAACCCACTGATGGTAATGAGCGGGGCTTTGAGGTCGTGCGAGATGGTGTAGACGAAACTTTCCATTTCCACGTTGCGCGCCATGAGCTCGTTAATCAGACGCTTGCGCTCATCGTCAGCCTGTTGGCGCTCGGTAATGTCACGCAGAAATGCCTGCATGCGGCCGTCCGGCAGTAGTTTGGCGGCGATTTCGCCCAACAGAATCGAGCCGTCCCGGCGGCGGAGCCGCCATTCCGACCGCATGACGTTGCCACCTTGAAGCCGGGTGATCTCCGGCCCGATGCGCAACACTTCATCGGGAATAATGGTGTCTGCGACACTCAGCTTGAGCAACTCTTCCCGTGAGTATCCAAGCATCTGGCAACCGGCGGAATTAGCGTCCAGGTAACGTGTCTGTGCATCGACAATTAAAATTCCGTCCGTGGCCTGCTCGAAAATAGTGCGGAAATGGTCCTCGCTTTGACGTAGCGCCGCTTCCACCTGCTTGCGCTCAGTGGCCAGCTCCGTGAACATGATGACGCCCCCGATCTCGCCGTCCGCCCTGCGCCATGGACAAATCTCCCATTTCACCCAATCAGTTTGGCCGTCGGCTCTTATAAAGAGATCTTCGTCGCAGCGCTCGGTCGCGCCCGCGAGACAGCGCTGGTGGATGTCTTTCCAGCGTTGTGGTATTTCCGGAAAAATCTCGTAATGGCTGTGGCCGATGATGTCGCGGTCGCCAAGACCGTAGTCAATCATCCAGCGACGGCTGACCGCAACGTAACGCATTTCGCTATCGAGCATGGCGATCGCCGCCGGACTGTGTTCCACGAAGAGCCTTAGTACTTCGTCGCGCTCGCGCAGAACCTGCTCTGAGTGATGGCGCTCAGTCAGATCGCGCACAAAGTTTTCGATCACGCGCGCCTCGCCGAGCTGAACCACACGGCCACTCACCTCCACGGGAAACAGCGACCCGTCCTTGCGCCGATAGGCGCGTTCATATACCGAGCTGCCGTTTGTGCTAAGCCGGCGCAGCGCCGTCTCCACCTCGCGCGCAGACTCCGGCGGACCGAGTTGTATGAGGGTCATGCTCCGAAGTTCATCACGCGTGTAGCCGGTGTACTCGCTCGCGCGCCGGTTGGCGTCCAGGATTCGCCAGCTGCCCGGTTCAACGATGGTGACCATGTCGTTGGCATTGTCGAACAGGCTTTCGTAGCGTTTGTGCTCGGTCGCGGCCGCCTCCAGCGCTTGCGCCTGCCCGTCCCGGAACTCGTTCAACGTGCGCGCCAGGACGTCAATCTCGTCGCCATCCGGCGTTGATATTGTCTTGTCGAGGGTGATTGGTGGGCTGTCTTTCTCATGCTGGGCGAGCCATTGGCCTATCCGCTGCAGATGGCGCGTGACCATCAGATAGAAAAGCATCAACATGAACAGCGCCACCAGGAAGGTCTTGATGGCATTGCTCACCAGAATGGTCACGGCCTTGTCGAGCAAGCGCTTGTATACGTCGTCCAGCGTCGCCACCACCGTCAGGGTGCCAAGGATTTGTCGACGGCCTTCGTGCATATAAACCACCGGCACCTGCCGTCGGATCACGTTAGCCGACTCAAGCCTCCCGGCGCGGGCCCAGACATAATCCCCCTCGCGCAGTTCGATGAAATGCATGTCACCCAACTGCAAGATGCCCTCCAGTTGCAACTGCAAGCGGTTCTGATCGGTGGCCCACAGGGATTCGGCGATGGTCGGCAGATGTACCCTTTCAACCTGGTCGAGATGGCTCTCGATGACTGAAACGTCCAGGCGGTAATCGCGGTATAACTGAAACAGCGTGAGCGCCAGCGTAATGGCGGAGGAGAACAGCACGGTGCAGACGACCAGCCGCCGCGCCAGCGGGGATCGGCCGCGCAGAAGCTGGCGCCAAGTCATGGCGTTTGCGCCAGCACCCGCGTCACCGATTCGCGATAATACCGCTCGTAGCTACCGTCGGCCTTGAGTGAACGCAGGGCGCGCACAAGACCGGGAATCAGCGGCGTGTGTTTTTTGTTGAGATAGATAAACATCTCGCGGGTGTCGAGTGGCGGCTCAACCAAGCGCACATTCTGTAATCTGCGCTGTTTCAGCAGCAGCTGGCCCATTTCCCTGGAATACACCACCGCGTCAACGCGATTCTTCGCGAGCAAGCGAAACAATTGTTCGGCGTCTTCGACATACACGATCTGTCGAGCCTTGGCGAGATTGGTTTCCGCGATCTTCCAACCCTTGATGATACCGACACTGTAAGACAACAGGCTCTTCCAGCCTGCGGTCGTGGTCAGCGCTGGATCGCGCGTGAACGCGGAAAAACGCCAATCGATGATCTTTTCCGGCACCATGACCAGATTCGGATAGGTTTTTTCCATTCCGGCGATGCGCGTGAGGTCACCGTCCTCGATTCCTTCATTGGCGTTGCGTAAGCCCCGCTCCGCCGGCAGATCCACCAGACGCACGCGCCGCCCGGCACGGGCAAACGCCTCCCGGGCCACGCGGTCGAGAAAGCCGTCGCCCTGGGGCGTGGTAAACGGTGCATCGTTGACATCGTTCAACACCAACTCGGGTGTCTCGGCGGCAAGCGCGGTCGCCGCGCCGAGAGCGACGGCAAGGGCCAACAAGCGTCCAAGCATGGTTGTCTCCTATCGGGTGAGTGCTTGCTCAACCCGAATGATTCTGTGGCCGGTACATCGTGTCAGCCTGTGAAGGTAGACAACGGCCCCGGGCGTCCGAGATGATACCCCTGTACGAAGTCGACGCCGAATTCTCGCAGCAGTTCCAAGGTTTGTGTGTCCTCAACAAATTCAGCGATAGTCTGCTTGCCGAGCGCGTGCGCCACCTGGTTCATGGAGCGCACGATGGCCTGGTTCTTGGGCTCGCGCGCCAGGTGCTGCACGAAGCTGCCATCGATTTTGAGAAAGTTCACCGGCAGATGTTTCAAGTAACCATAGGAGCTGAAGCCCGAGCCGAAGTCGTCGAGCGCCATCCCGGCAGTGCAGGGCCTTCAACTGCCTTGGCACGCAGACTAACCTCGACGTTGTGCTGTGACCGGCGCGTGAGGCGCATTTAGCGTGTGAGTTCGCGCAGGCGCTGGTAGGACTCCGGGGTATAGACCTGCTGGTAAAACGGCTTGCCGCCGTAGCGCCATTCTTCCAGGGTATAACCCGCGAAGGCCCGATTGACCTCCAGTGGTCGACCGTCGAAATATACTATCCAAACGGGATCGATCACCCCGTTGTCGAGCGCGTCGTCCTGACTGCTGGAGTCCTCCAGTGTTGGTTTGTCAGATTCTGGTAGCACCTGATTTCGCTCCCTTTCTTATGTGGGGCGTTCGGTGCCGCGGCTACAGCCAGATCCAGCTTGTTGGTAGGCAGAACAGCTTGTAGGGTCTGAGACCGTTACGCCCGGCTTGTAATGGTCTACATTCGTTAAATAGTAACTGAAATCCGCTACGCTGAAAGGTGCGGCCCTGTACACCCCCAAATATTGTTTAACCATTCCGAATATGCCGATTCAAGGCGTCGAGCCACTGAAAAATCAAGGCAAGCCACCATGCACCGATTTGGTGCAGGTGATAGCTCGCGCGGGTGAGGTCGTCCTGGGCAAGGAACCTCAGATTCGGCTATCGATCGCGTGCCTGCTGGCACGCGGTCATTTGCTGATTGAGGACCTCCCGGGGGTGGGCAAAACCACTCTGGCCCATGTGCTGGCCAAGGTGCTGGGGCTGCATTTTCAGCGTATCCAGTTTACGGCCGACCTGCTCCCGGCGGATATTCTCGGCGTATCCATCTACCAAGCGGATTCCAAGAACTTTGTATTTCATCGCGGGCCGGTTTTTTCGCAGCTGGTGCTCGCCGATGAAATCAACCGCGCCACTCCCAAAACCCAGAGCGCGCTGCTCGAGGCCATGGAAGAACGTCAAGTCACAAGCGATGGCGTGACTCATAAGTTACCGCAACCGTTTTTCGTGATTGCTACACAAAATCCGCATCATCTGATCGGGACATTTCCGCTGCCCGAATCGCAACTCGACCGTTTTCTCATGCGCATTGAAATGGGCTACCCCGACCGCGCCGCCGAACGCGCTCTGCTAAAGGGTCGTGACCGGCGCGAGCTGGTCGAGTCGCTCCAGCCTGTCATCAGCGCTGATGTGCTCGCCCATCTGCAACAACTGGCCGCGCGCGTACACGTGGCCGAGCCGCTGCTCGATTACGTGCAGAACCTGCTGGACGCCACGCGTCGCGTCGGTGAATTTGCCGAGGGTCTGTCGCCGCGTGCGGGGTTGTCGCTACTGGCCGCGGCTCGCGCCTGGGCGCTGCTCACCGGGCGCGACATGGTGCTCCCGGAAGACGTGCAGGCAGTTACTCCTTCCGTCATTGGTCATCGCTTGCGCCCGGCGAACGGCGGTCGTACGGCCAACATCAAGCGATTGCTCGAATCCGTTCCCATCCCCTGATGTCCGCCGCGCCCGCTGAAGTTGTTTTGGGGCGCCGCCAGCTGTTCATGCTGCCGACCCGTTTCGGTCTGTTGTTCGCGCTTCTGTTGATGGTGCAATTGCTCGCGGCCATCAATTATGGAAACGGCCTCGCGTATGCGTTCACCTTTCTCCTCGGCTCGCTCGCGGTGGTATCGATGCTCTATACCCATCGCAATCTTTTCCAACTGCGACTCAGTGCCAGCGCCTGTGCGCCCGTGTTTGCGGGTGAGATCACCAGTTTCAGGATTCATCTCACGAACGACGGTGACACACCGCGTTTCGGTATCGCTGTCATGAACGGTAAAAATGAAATTGCGCGCGTCGATATTCCGGCGCGTGGCACTGCCGACATCCGCCTGACCCTGCCTACTGTGAAGCGCGGCTGGCTCATGCTACCGGAGGTAAGCGTCACTACGCGGTTTCCACTGGGCCTGCTCTACTCCTGGTCGCGCCGTATAGCACTGAATCATTCCTGCCTCGTCTATCCGCGGCCATCAGAAACAACACCGCTGCAAACCCGCCAGGAGGAATCTCCCGAACCCGCGACGGGGATCAAAGCGGGCGGTGATGATTACATTGGCGGACGTGAATTTCGGCCTGGCGATTCACCACGTCACGTGGACTGGAAAGCCGTGGCGCGCGGCGAAGCTTGGCACGTAAAACAATTCGGGGGCGGCTATCAGGCCACGGCATGGCTCGACTGGGACACGCTCGAAGGCCTCGACGCAGAAACGCGCCTGTCGGTGCTGACGCGCTGGGTACTCGATGCCGAACATAACGGGATGCTTTACGGGTTGTGTCTGCCGGGGCAGGCGCTCAATCCCTCGAACGGCGAACACCACCAGCACGAGTGCCTGAAGCGGCTGGCGTTATTTGAGCTGAAATTATGACTGCTCTGCCCGTCGACCGGCGCGTGTTTATGGGCCTTCTGGCTGCCGGGGTTTTTGCGGTAGTGCCGCATGCACTGGAGCTGCCGACCTGGATCATCGCCGTGTTCGCCGCCAGCGCCGCCTGGCGCTATGGCATTGAGGTGCATCAATGGTACCGGCCGGGAAGACTGGTGCGTTTCGGCCTCATGCTGCTGGTCCTGGTCGCCGTGTTCCGGCAATACCACACGCTGCTCGGGCGTGATCCCGGCGTAGCGCTGCTGATCACGCTGATCGGTTTGAAATTCCTGGAGCTGAAAACGGCGCGCGATTTTATCGTAAGCCTGTTCGTGTTCTATCTCATCATCCTTAGCGGCTTTCTTTTTTCACAATCGCTCTGGCTCGGCGCTTGGGCGCTGCTGGCGGTAACCGTCAGCACGGCAGCGTTGGTGCATCTGACACAACCCACGGGCCTGGACCTGCGGCAACGGCTGCGTCTGTCAGGTGCCATGCTGGCCAAGGCTGTGCCGCTCATGGTCATCGTCTACCTGTTGTTCCCGCGTATCAGCGGTACGCTCTGGGGTATGCCTGCGGACGCTCACAGTGGCCTCACCGGCATGTCGGACACGATGCAGCCGGGCAGCATCCGCAGCTTGAGCGAGTCCTCCGAGATTGCTTTCCGCGTCAGCTTTGACGGCGCTCCACCGCCGGCGCGCGAACTCTATTGGCGCAGTCTGGTACTCACGGAATTCGATGGGCAAGGCTGGCGACGAGACATAACACGTGCGTCGACGGAAGCCGTATCGTTTGTTCCGCTCAATGCTTCGGTGCGCTACGACGTCACTCTCGAACCCAGCAACAAGCCGTGGATACCGGCGCTTGATCTGCCGGCCATGCGCCCCAGCGGGGCTTACTACCGGCCTGATTTCACGCTGGAACATCGCGAGCCGATACGCGAACGTCTGAATTACTCGCTGACGTCCTATACCCGGTACCGCACGGGTGCGCTCGATCCCGTGGAACGTGCACACGCCCTGAACTTGCCGCACACCCTGAGTTCGCGCGTGCGCGCGCTGGTAGCTCAGTGGCGGCGGGAAAACAGCGATCCGCAACGGATGGCACAAGCCGCGCTCGATTACTTCCGTCGTGAAAATTTCGTCTACACCCTGAGTCCACCGCTGCTGGGCAACGATCCGGTGGATGAATTCCTCTTCACCACGCGCCGCGGTTTCTGCGAACACTATGCCTCGGCGTTCGTGGCGCTGATGCGCGCCGCCGGCATTCCCAGCCGCGTCGTGGCCGGCTATCTCGGTGGTGAACTCAACACCGCGGGTGACTACATGATCGTGCGCCAGTCCGACGCGCATGCCTGGGCCGAGATCTGGCTGGCGCAACGCGGCTGGGTGCGCGTGGACCCGACTGGCGCGATCGCGCCCGAGCGCATTGAACTCGGCATCGACGCCGTGCGCCGCCTGGAATTACAGGGCGTTGCTCTGGGCAGTCTGTCCAGCGAGGCAGTACAACGGGCGCTGGAGCTGGGCTGGTTTGAATACATCGCGCGCCATACGCACTGGTACTGGGATTACACCAATCTCGCGTGGTATCGATGGGTGGTGGACTACGGCAAGGAGCGTCAGGAGCACTTTCTGACCGCGCTTGGGATCGACGATATTTCCTGGGGAAGGCTGGTCAGTCTGCTGGTAATCGGTGTGCTGCTTGTCATCTCGATCTATGTGCTATTCCTGTCGCGCCCAAAAAAATCTGCCGACCCCGCGCTTGCGCTCTATCTCCGCTTCTGCCGCAAGCTTGCGCGTGCGGGCCTTACGCGTGCGGCGCACGAGGGCGCGCATGCGTTTGCCGAACGCGCGGCGCGTAAACGCGTGGACTTGGCAGCGTCAATTACAGAAATCACCGCTCTGTACGAAGCTCTGCGCTACGGTCGTGTGGCGGCTGATGGCAAAAAATTTACATCGCTGAAAAAAAGTATCGCGGCGTTTCACGTCTAACTATTTGCCGATACAAAAGCTGGAAAATATCTGCCCCAGCAAATCGTCGGGGGTGAATTCGCCGGTAATTTCGGAAAGCGCCTGTTGCGCCAGACGCAGTTCTTCCGCCAATAACTCTCCGGCACGCAATTCCTTCAGTCGCGTTTTCCCCTGAACCAGACAATCCTGCGCACGGCGGATGGCGTCGAGATGGCGCCGGCGCGCCATGAATATGCCTTCGCCCGCGGACTGGAAACCCATGCACTCTTTCAGATATTGACGCAAAGCATTTAGCCCGTCGCCAGTCTTGGTCGACAGGGCAATTTCTGTTTGTTCCGGCGTTTTCACCACACCGGGGATACGACCGGTAAGGTCTATTTTGTTACGGATAATAGTGCACGGAAACCTCGCCGGAACGTGCTGCAATATCTCTGCCGGGGCTACATGATGAACAGAATCGTCCAACACCAGCAACACGCGGTCGGCATGTGCCATCTGCTCGCGCGCGCGACGGACGCCCTCGGATTCGATCTCGTCGCATGACTTGCGCAGGCCGGCGGTATCGACAATGTGCAGCGGCATGCCGTCGATGTGTATGCGCTCGCGCAATACATCGCGCGTGGTGCCGGGAATGGCGCTGACGATCGCGCTATCGCGCGCGGCCAGCGCGTTCAGCAAACTCGACTTGCCAGCATTCGGCGGGCCGGCCAGTACCACCGTCATGCCGTCGTGCAGCAACACGCCTTGCTGTGTGGATGCCAGAAGTTTTTCGATGTCCTGCGTGAGCACGTCGAGTTCCTGCGTCACGCGCTCGTCGGCCAGAAAATCGATTTCCTCTTCTGGAAAATCGATGGCCGCCTCGATATACATACGCAAATGTGTGAGGCCTTCGACAAGCACATGCACACGTTGTGAAAATTCGCCCTCGAGCGAACGCAGCGCCGAGCGCGCGGCTGCCTCGGACCCAGCTTCGATGAGACCGGCCACCGCCTCGGCCTGGGCCAGGTCGAGTTTGCCGTTCAGGAACGCGCGCTCGGAAAATTCTCCTGGTCGCGCAACGCGCGCGCCAAGTTCGAGCGCGCGGGTGAGCACCATGTCGAGCACCACCGGGCCACCGTGCCCATGCAGCTCGAGCACGTCTTCACCGGTGAAGGAGTGCGGTGCGGGAAAGAACAGCGCCAAACCCTGATCGAGCGCCTGGCCGGAAGCATCGAGAAAATTTGCAAACGTAGCGTGGCGTGAACGGGGGAGCTTGCCGAGCATGTCCTTGGCGATATGGTGTGTGGCGGGACCGGAGATGCGCACGATACCGATGCCGCCGCGCCCGGGCGGGGTGGCTATCGCGGCAATGGTGCGGGGATCGGCCACGACCGCGCGGTTATTTTGTCTTGCCCTCGACGACGCGTGTGATGCGCCACTGCTGCGTGATCGACAGGACGTTGTTCACCGTCCAGTACAGCACCAGGCCCGCGGGGAAAAACAGGAACATGGCGGTAAACATGAACGGCATCACCATGAATACTTTCTGCTGGATCGGGTCCAGTGGTTGCGGATTGAGTTTCTGTTGCACGAACATCGAGATGCCCATGATGATCGGAAGAACATAATACGGGTCCTGCGCCGAGAGATCCTTGATCCACAGGATCCACGGCGCCTGGCGCATCTCGACGCTCTCGAGCAGCACCCAGTAGAGGGCGAGGAACACCGGGATCTGGATCACGATCGGCAGGCAACCGCCGAGCGGGTTGATTTTCTCAGTCTTGTACAGCTCCATCATCGCCTGATTGAGTTTCTGGCGATCGTCACCGAAACGTTCCTTGAGCGCCTTCATTTTGGGTTGCATTTTGCGCATGTGCGCCATGGACTTGTAGCTTGCCGCCGACAGCGGATAGAACACGGCCTTGATCATCACCGTGAGCAGGATGATGGCCCAACCCCAGTTCCCCAGTAGGCGGTGGAACATGGCCAACAGCCAGAACAGCGGCGCGGAAATAACGGTAAGGAATCCGTAATCTACCGTGAGGTCCATGCCCTCCGGCAAGGTTTTGAGAATCTTATGCTCCTTGGGGCCAGCATAGAGCGAGACACGAACAACACCATTCGCGCCGGGCGCGATCTTGATCGGGGTCAGGTTCTTGAAGCCGAGCACATGGCGCGTACCGTCCAACACATCGGTATAGAATTCGTTGCGCACATCTTTCGCCGGCATCCAAGAACCCACGAAATAATGTTGCAGCATTGCCACCCAGCCGCCCGCGGCCTCACGCTTGAGCGGTTGCTTGGTCGTGTCATCGAGCGGAATTTTTTCATATTTGTTTTCGGGGGTGTAAATCGCTCCGCCGGTATAGCTCGGCGCCACGTTGAACATGCCGCGTGTGGGCGTGTGCATGCGCTGGAATTGGCCATACAGGTAACCGGCCCACTCTCGGCGCGTGTCGTTCTCCACCGCAAATTCGACGTCCACGACGTAGCTGCCACGATGGAAGATGTAGGTCTTGGTGTAATGCACGCCGCTAGGGGAACGCCAGATGAGCGGCACGCGCAATTCATTCTGACCATCCGCTAGCGCATAACGGCTGGCTTCGGAAGTAAACGGCGTCTTGTGGTTCGGGTACTGGCCTTCCATGCCGATCAATCCTGACTGGGCAATGAAAAGCTCCGGTCCAGTATCGCGCATCAGAGCAAAGGTTTCTTCCGGTTGGTCCAGGCTTACCGGGTATTGGCGCAACTTGAGCTCGCGCATATCGCCACCCTGGCTGTCGATCACCGCGTCAAACACATCGGTGCGCACCTGGATGCGCGCTCCGCTCACCAGCGCTTCGGCAGATTTGAGGATTGGGGTCGCCTCGACGGTCTGTGACACGGGCGCTTGGGGCACACCCGGAGAAGTGGCGGGCGGGGGCGTACCAACTGTAGTGGCCAGCGCCGGTGGTGGCGCATTATGCTGCTCCCAAGCCTGCCAGATCAGCATCAGGACCATCGCTAAGGCAAAAAACAAAAATAAGCGTTGATTATCCATGTCGAGACGAATGGCCGAGATGAGAATGGGTAGCGGGAGGAACCGGATCGTAACCGCCGCTGTGCCACGGATGGCAGCGTAACAGTCGTCGCAGCGCCAGCCACGATCCGCGCAGGCTGCCGTGAGTCTCGATCGACTCGACGGCGTAATGTGAACAGCTCGGGTGAAAACGGCAGTGCCGCCCTAACCAGGGACTCAGCAGATAACGGTAGCCGCGGATGATGACGATCAGGATTTTCTGCACTGTTGTTCTACCTTGTCCCACAATTGCTGAAGTGAGGCGCGCAAGACCATGGCCGGCGCGGTTCCCGCCTTGGCGCTGGCTACTACCACGATATCCAGACCCGTCAGTTTTTGCTGATACCGACGGAACGCCTCACGTACCTGGCGTTTGACCCGGTTGCGTACTACCGCCCGGGGCGAGGCCTTGCGCGAAACTATGAGGCCTAAACGCCCGTAGGGATATAGGTTTGGAATCGCGTAAACGCCGAAAAAATCGTCGCGTCCGCGCCATGTGCTCTTCAGGGTCGCCGTAAACTCCGCTGGCGTTCGCAATCGGCGCGTCCTGGATAGCCCGTAGCGGGCGCTGGACAAAATTATGCGCTCAGGCGTTTGCGACCCTTGGCGCGGCGCGCGGCTAACACACGGCGGCCACCCACTGTTTTCATGCGGGCGCGGAATCCATGGGTACGCTTGCGTTTGATCTTGCTGGGCTGATAAGTGCGTTTCATCGGGTCAGTTCGGGTTGATGGTTTTGCAGATACATTACCGCAAAAGGGCGGCAAACTTACTGCCTCCGATCAACGTTTGTCAACACATTATTACGCTAACTATTTGTAAATGCAGACGACGCATTGTCCCTGTGGATAACTGTTTCTTTAGTGGCTAGACTTCTCTTCCCTCTCGTTGCCGTGTGAAAAAAGATGCAGTCGTCGGTGTGGAAAAAATGCCTGGAAAGGCTTGAAGAGGAACTATCTGCGCAGCAATTCAACACTTGGCTGCGGCCATTGCATGCGGTACAGGACAGCCAGATGCTGCGACTGCTAGCCCCCAACCGTTTTGTGGTGGACTGGGTGCGCGAGCGATTTCTGGAGCGGATCGCGGAGCTGAGCAGCGAATACAGCGGGGGGGCACTTAGCGTTCAGGTCGAAGTCGGCAGCCAGTCGCGGCCGGCGGTGGGTGCGCCCCGGGTTACCAGTGCCCGAGTGGAGGTGGGTACGACTCTTAAAGCACCATCCATCATCGGCCGGATGAACCAAGACTTCACTTTCGAGACACATGTGGAAGGCAAGTCCAACCAGCTAGCGCGCGCGGCAGCGCGACAGGTGGGCGAAAATCCAGGAGGAGCTTATAACCCACTTTTCATATACGGCGGTGTAGGTCTGGGTAAAACTCATCTTATGCAAGCGGCGGGTAATCTGATGCTCAAGCATCGACCGGATGCCAACGTTGCGTATGTCCACTCGGAGCGTTTTGTTGCTGACATGGTAAAGGCTTTTCAGCATAACGCCATTAACGAGTTCAAGAAGCTTTATCGAAACCTCGATGCTCTCCTGATCGACGACATCCAATTTTTTGTTGGTAAGGAGCGTTCGCAAGAAGAATTGTTTCATACATTCAATGCCTTACAAGAATCTAAGCGCCAAGTTATTATCACAGCCGACCGCTTTCCCAAAGAGCTGGTAGGCGTTGAGGAACGCTTAATTTCGCGTTTTGGTTCCGGCTTGATTGTTTCGATTGAACCCCCAGAACTTGAAACTCGTGTTGCAATCCTGATCAAAAAGTCAAAGCAGGAAGGTGTGGACCTACCTGAAGATGTAGCTTTTTTTCTAGCCAAACGGGTCAGATCGAATGTACGAGAGCTTGAGGGCGCGCTGCGACGGATACTAGCCAGTGCATTTTTTACTGGTAGGGTGATAGATATCCCACTTGTCACGGAAAGTCTTAAGGATCTTATTTCCTTCCAAGATCGCTTAGTTACGATTAATAATATACAGAAAATCGTCGCTGAGTATTACAAGATCCGAATTTCGGATCTGCATTCAAAAAGTCGCTCGCGTCAAGTAACGCGGCCGCGTCAAGTAGCCATGGCACTGGCCAAGGAACTCACCGAGCACAGCCTTCCTGAAATTGGTGATGCATTTGGTGGGCGAGATCACACTACGGTGTTACATGCTTGCCGCAAGATTTCTGAACTTAAATCCAAAGACTCGAGAATGGACGAAGACTATGGGAACCTCACACGCATCCTAACAACTTAGGAAGATGGTAATAACTCTGTGAATACTGTTTGTAGAACGTTCCTAAGCCGGTATCATTCAGTAATCATCATTGATATACACAATCTTCAGTAAGGTTATTAACATAACTGTCAGCTCAGCAACCACCAGGTTTACTAGGACAGGACAGGTTTGTCCACAAAAGAACTCATGATTAATTATAAATGAACATCTTTTAAATAAAGGAAATAACTAGAAAGCATGCAGATCACCATAACACGCGAGGATTTATTAAAGCCCTTGGGTTATGTCACCGGTGTCGTAGAGCGCCGCCAAACCCTACCTATCCTCTCCTATGTTTTGCTGCGGCAAAACGACGGCGATATGACACTTACCGGGACCGATCTGGAAATAGAGGTAATTGCTAGAGCAAACAAGGTGGGCGGAGGCGAGGCGGAAATGACGCTGCCCGCTAGGAAGTTGTTTGATATCTGTCGTGCTCTTCCAAACGGTGCTGAGATTATTATTAAAAAAGAGGGTGAGAAATCCATCGTCAAATCCGGCAAGAGTCGCTTTGCGCTGGCAACAGCGCCCGTTGCAGATTTCCCGTTTATACAAGCGTTACAATGGGAGCAAGCACTTACCCTCAAACAGAGTCAACTGCGCAGGCTGTTGGAGCAGGCTCACTTCTGCATGGCCCAGCAAGACGTTCGTTATTATCTCAACGGTTTATTGCTTGAAGTAACAGACAAGAAGATTCGTGGCGTTGCAACAGACGGGCATCGCATGGCGGTCAGCGAAACGACCCTTGAAAAAAGTGTGAAGATGGAAAAGCAAATCATTGTGCCGCGCAAAGGAGTACAGGAGATGTTACGGTTACTCGGCGATACCGACGATCAGATTGAGCTTGAGCTGGGAGCGAATCATATTCGTGCGCGGACCACGGACTTTATTTTCACCTCCAAACTGATAGACGGACGCTACCCGGACTACAACAAAGTAATACCCGGAAAGCAGTCAAAGAAACTTAATTTGGATCGAAACCTACTCCGCGAAACTTTGGGCCGCGTGGCAATCCTTTCTAGCGAGAAGTATCGAGGAGTTAGACTTAGCCTAAATAATAAAGTGTTGCGCTTCACAGCTCATAACCCGGAACAGGAAGAAGCCCAAGAAGAAATTAGTACAGATTACACAGGCGAAGGAATGGAGATAGGTTTTAATGTTAACTACATGATCGAGGCTATAGGCGCACTGCATACTGAAAATGTTGAGTTTGGGTTAAACGACCCTAACAGTAGTTGCACTTTGGCTTCCCCGGATGCTCCGTATCCACAGTACGTTATAATGCCCATGCGGCTTTGAAGCCGCTCCAACGTTCCACGTGAAACCCACAGCGCCTCCTTAACTGTTCCACGTGGAACAATAGTCGGTCACTCATGACACAAGCTAAAAAAGGACCCAGTTCCACATACGATTCTCATAGCATCCAAGTCCTAAAGGGGCTGGATGCAGTACGTAAACGGCCAGGAATGTATATCGGTGATACCGATGACGGGACTGGCTTACATCACATGGTCTTTGAGGCTGTGGATAACTCTATTGATGAAGCCTTGGCTGGCCACTGTAATCGCATCTCCGTTACTATCCATACGGATAATTCTATAACTGTTTCAGATAATGGCCGTGGAATCCCAACCGAAATAATCCCGGAAGAAGGGCGTTCCGCTGCTGAAGTGGTGATGACTGTCTTGCATGCCGGTGGCAAGTTCGACCAGAACTCGTACAAAGTCTCCGGGGGTCTCCATGGTGTGGGTATATCTGTAGTTAACGCTCTATCTGGCCAGTTAGAGCTAACCATCCGTCGTGATGGCAAGGTGCATCAGCAGATATTCCACCTTGGCGAACCGCAAACTCCGCTCAAGGTGATTGGTGAAAGCAGTGAAACGGGCACGGACGTTCGTTTCAAACCCAGCAGCAAGATATTCAGCGACACGGTTTTTAATTACGACACCCTAGCGAAACGTCTGCGCGAGCTGTCATTTTTGAATTCCGGCGTGCGTATTTCGTTACTGGATGAGCGGACCGGCAAGGAAGATGTATTTGAGTACAAAGGCGGGATTGCGGCTTTTGTTGGCCACCTGAATCGCAACAAAACCCCACTGCACCAGAAGCCGATTTATATATCGGCAGAGCGCGACAGCATTACCGTCGAACTCTGTATGCAATGGAACGATACCTATCAGGAAAATATTTTCTGTTTCACCAACAATATCCCACAACGCGATGGTGGCACCCATCTGGCCGGCCTGCGTGCAGCCATGACTCGCACACTCAACCACTTTATTGAAAAAACCGGTTTGGCCAAAAAGGAAAAGGTTGATATCAGCGGCGACGATGCTCGTGAAGGCCTGATTGCAGTTCTGTCGGTTAAGGCTCCAGACCCTAAGTTTTCATCCCAGACCAAGGACAAGCTTGTTTCCTCCGAAGTGAAGGGGGTTGTCGAATCCATCGTCAACGAAAAGCTCTCCGAGTTTCTTGAAGAAAACCCGGCCGATGCCCGCGGTATTGCCATCAAGATTGTAGAGGCAGCCAGGGCCCGCGAAGCGGCCCGCAAGGCGCGTGAGATGACTCGCCGAAAAGGGGTGCTGGACCTTGCTGGACTTCCGGGCAAGTTAGCAGATTGCCAGGAGCGTGATCCAACCAAGTGCGAACTGTATCTTGTTGAGGGTGACTCCGCCGGCGGCTCTGCCAAGCAGGCGCGCGATCGCAAATTCCAGGCTGTGCTCCCACTCAAGGGCAAGATTCTAAATGTCGAACGGGCGCGTTTTGACAAGATGTTATCGTCTGTTGAGGTTGCTACCTTGATCACCGCTCTCGGGACAGGAATTGGAAATAATGATTTTGATATTAATAAGTTACGTTACCATCGGATCATTCTAATGACGGACGCCGATGTTGACGGTTCGCATATCCGCACCTTGCTGCTCACATTTTTCTTCCGCCAGATGCCAGACATGATCAGTCGTGGTCATGTGTATATCGCCCAACCGCCCTTGTTCAAGATCAAACAGGGCAAACAAGAACGTTACTTGAAGGATGAAGGCGAACTTCAGGAATTTCTGCTCGAAGCGGCGTTGACTGATGCCATACTGCACGTTGCCGATGGTCAAGACCTGACAGGCAAGGAGCTGACCTCGCTTTGCCGCAGTCATCTCGCGGTGGATCAGACCATCCGGCGCCTGGCACGCCGCTATGATGCCAAAGCCTTGCGCCATCTTATTTACATGCCGCGACTCACACCCGCGCTGCTGAAGGATAAGAAGCAGGCCGGGAAGATAGCGCAGGAGCTCCAAGGCCGTTTGACGCACGAGGTAAACCACGGCAGCCGCTACGAGGTTTCCATCGGTATCGACACCCGCAATAATCTGCACGAAATGATTCTGGCCCGGCATGAACACGGCACTACTACGCGCACTAAGATCGACACGGAGTTCATTTCTTCCGGCGAGTACGGCGCCATGCGCGAGTTGGGAGAGCGGTTGGAAAAATATTTCGTCAGTGAGGCCACCATCGAGCGGGCAGACAAAAGCCAGAAGATTGCCAGCATCGATGCCATGCTGGAATGGCTGATGGCGGAGGCGCGCCGCGGCCAGACCATACAACGCTACAAAGGCCTGGGTGAAATGAATCCGGAGCAGCTGTGGGAGACCACGATGGACCCTCAGAAACGTCGTCTGCTCAAGGTTAATATCGAGGACGGTGTGGCCGCGGATGATGTTTTCACAACCCTGATGGGTGAGCAAGTGGAACCGCGGCGCGAGTTTATTGAAAAGAACGCGCTCGACGTTTCCAATCTCGATATTTAGCCTGCGACACCCCAAAAGCTGATGGAATTGCGTCTACGTGCTCAGTGCAGCGTACGTGGTATGCTCAACGTGAAAGATGGTATTTCTGCATCGAACGCGGTGCCATCATCTGCAATCATCTGATAACTACCACTCATCGTACCAACCGGTGTCTCCAGAATCGTGCCACTGGTGTACTGGAAGCTTGTTCCCGGCGGTAGATATGGCTGTTCACCCACGACGCCCTCGCCATGCACCTCGCGTTTCTGTTCATTGGCGTCGGTAATGATCCAGTGTCGTGTCACGAGACGTGCTGGCACCGAGCCTGAATTGGTTATCGTAATGGTGTAGGCAAAGACATATCGGTTTTGTCCCGGTTCTGACTGACCGGGGAGATAGGCTGTACGGACGTCGATCTGTATTTGGTGTTTATCGCTGGCAGTCATGTGCATTGCACCCGAAACCATGGTGAATATTATTTGCTTCACCACATTAGTGCGCTAGGGTATCACTAAAGTTTCCGCCGTGCCTGTGACAAGGCCCAGCCCAGCGCCTGCCGGCAATGATTAAAATCTGTCCACCGAGTGCAAACCCAGAATCTGATTCGCCCATCACGTCTAGGCATCTGTTTCAGGCGACATGTGATGTGTGATGATTGATCGAACTTTCACAATCCACACTGATAAACTCCACTGGATCGACATCCAGTCGTACCGCGGAAAGTGTCCGGCCCCAGAGGCAGCCGCTGTCGAGACCGATAACGCCATCACCTCGCCATAGCCCCAGTGCGGACCAGTGCCCGAAAATAATTTTGAGATCGCGGCTGCGCCGCTCCGGAACCTGAAACCAGGGCAGCAAGTCCGGCGGCTGACTTCCGGGAGGACCTTTTGGGCGCAAATCCATGTTGCCATCGAGGTCGCAGTAACGCAGCCGCGTGAAGGCATTGACGATCACACGCAGCCGGTCGAAGCCATGCAAGTTTTCGTTCCAGTGATCGGGCAGATCGCCGTACATGTGGCGAAAAAATTCCTGGTGCTTGTCGCCGCGCAACATTGTTTCGGTTTCCTGCGCCAGCCGTTGAGCTTGCGCGAGATTCCAGGGCGGCAACAGGCCGGCGTGAATCAGCGTGTATCCCAGATCAGGATCATGATGTAGCAAGGAACGTGAGCGCAACCAGTGGAGAAGTTCATCCCGGTCGGGCGCGCACAAAATTTCAACCAGCGTATCGCGTTTTTTTGTTATAGCCTTGCCGGCCGCAACAGCGAGCAGATGCAAGTCGTGATTGCCGAGCACGCATACCGCGCGCTCACCCAGGCCTTTGACGAAGCGCAGTACCTCGAGCGACTGTGGTCCACGATTGACCAGATCGCCGGTGAACCATAGGTAGTCCCGCGCTGGATCGAAATGTAGACGTGTCAGCAATTCCTGCAGGGGTATGTAGCAGCCCTGCACGTCCCCGATTGCGTAAACAGCCATCAGGAAGCTTTAGGTGGCCGCCCAAGTTGCGTGGCCATATCGATGGTAGCCCTCACCAGGGCGTGTACGATACCCGCCTCCATCGCCGAGTGTCCGGCATTGGGGATAATATCGAGTCGGGCATCGGGCCAGGTTTTCATCAGTTCCCAAGCGTTTTGCAGCGGGCAGACCATGTCATAGCGTCCATGCACGATAGTGCCGGGGATACCGCTCAACACCGACGAGTTGCTTAAAATTTGATCAGGCACAAGAAAGCTGTCGTGCACGAAATAATGCGCCTCAATGCGCGCCAGTGATAAAGCTGTATGTGGAGTGCCGAAGAATTCAACGACGTGTTTATTCGGCAAAAGAGTCGCCGCCCGGCCTTCCCACAACGACCAGGCCTTGGCACTGGCCATGCGTGCGATCTCGTCCGGACCGATCAAGCGCCGGTGATGGGCATGTAATAGATCATTGCGCTCGGGTTGAGGGATGGGCGCGATAAATTCCTGCCAATGATCGGGAAATATGCGGTTGGCGCCTTCCTGGTAGAACCAATGAATCTCCCAAGGGCGGCACAAAAAGACGCCGCGCAGAATGAGTCCGAGCACGCGGTCGGGATGGGTTTCGGCATAGACCAGTGACAGCGTCGAGCCCCAGGAGCCGCCGAACAACACCCAGCGACCCACGCCGAGATGTTCACGGATCTTTTCCATGTCGGCGACCAAATCCTGTGTGGTGTTGTGGTCAAGGCTCGCGTGCGGTGTCGAACGCCCCGCACCGCGCTGGTCAAATAAAATGATGCGGTAAAGATTGGGATCAAAAAAACAGCGATGCGCATCTTCGCATCCAGCACCGGGCCCGCCATGCACGAACAGCACGGGCAGGCCACCGACGTTGCCGCATTCCTCGACATGCAATTCGTGCACATCGTCGACCCGAAGCCGGTGCGTTGAGTAAGGCTTTATGTCGGGATAGAGTTTATGCACGGCGTTGCTTCAATGCTTGAGCCAAATCTCGTAGGTGTACAGCAACACTTCAAACACGATGAGAATCACGATATACCATTCCACGCGGAGCATACTGCGGTTCTGCATCAGGTTCACCGCGGTTTCGGCGGTCTGGTGAATCAGCGCCAGTTTGCGCTCAAGCACCGTGTTGCGTTCGTGCAGCTCGTATTCGTTTTCGAGGTGCAGATATAGGCGCTCCACTTCCGGGTGGTCCCACAGCAGATCGGGTTTGTCCTGGATCTCGACGCGCCCCGTCATCTTGTGTAGCACTAGCAGCGTACCGCCGATGTGACGCAGCAGTTCGCGCAGCCGGCGTCCACCGCCACGCGGGTTTTCCAAGCGCCGCGCCAGCGGTTCGATCAGGTCGAAGGCGCTGGCCATGGCGCTTTCGTAATAGGCCAGTGCCGCGCTGCGCGCCAGAGCGATGGCCACGATCTGTAGGCGCGACAGCACCAAGTCGGCGATGCCAATGCCATCGGGCGTCACGCCCTCCGGCTGCTTTCCGACGACATGCAGTTGTACATCTTCGGTTTCCATACGGCGCAGCGGATTCTCCACTCGTGTCCGCAGTTCCTTGAGAAAATTCTTCTGCTCCGCTTCGTTCAGGTTGAACAGCACTACCACCCCGTAACGGAACAGCACCGCCATTCCCGCTTCCCCCGCCGGTACTGTCAACGGCCCGAGCGTGACCGCGGGCTCGGGCAGTCCACGCAGGTTCAGGCGCTCGCCCAGAAAACAGGCGCGCACCGACAGCGGCTTGTTCGCCGGCAAACGCGCGGTCAGTTCGTTTGTTTTGGGGACCATGTCCTTGGTCTGTGGCGCAGTCAGAGCCCGAGCCGCTCCCACACGGTGCAAGTTGGCCCGGCGCGGTTGAGTGTGTAGAAGTGCAACCCGGGCGCCCCGCCCTCGAGCAGCTTGTCGCACAGATCGGTGGTGACATCGAGACCGAAAGCGCGGATGGAATCGAGGTCGTCCCCATATCCTTCCAGCCGCCGGCGGACCCAGCGCGGGATCTCGGCGCCACAGGCATCGGAGAATTTTGCGAGCTGCTTGTAATTAGTGATTGGCATGATACCTGGCACGATCGGCACGCTAACACCGAGTGCGTTCGCCTCCTCAACGAAACACCAATAGGCGTCGACGTTGAAAAAATACTGGGTCATGGCCGAATTGGCACCCGCCCGGACCTTGTTCACGAAGTGACGGATGTCAGACTCGGGGCTGGGTGATTCGGGGTGGAACTCCGGGTAGGCCGCCACCTCGAGATAAAACTCATCGCTGGTCTCGGTGCGGATGAAGCTCACCAGTTCGTTGGCATAGTGAAAATCGCCGCCGGTCTTGGGCGCGTCCTTGGGCAGATCGCCACGCAGTGCGACGAGATGACGAATGCCGAGCCGGCGGTAAGAATCCAGCAAGGCCAGGATATCGGCGCGCGTGGTGCCGATGCAGGAGATGTGCGGCGCGGCCTGCTGGCCCTTGGCCTGTATGTTTTTGACAGTTTCGTAGGTGCCTTCACGCGTGCTGCCGCCGGCACCGAAGGTGACGGAGAAAAACTTGGGCTTCAGCTGCGCCAGCTGTTCCACGGTTTCGCGCAGCTTGGCGCGCCCGTCGTCGTTGCGCGGCGGAAAGAACTCGAAGCTGAAATTGCGCGCGGATTTTTTTCGGGAGTCCATGACGTCATCTTGCAGAAGTCGGAGACAGGCAACAAGGGGCGCTTTTGCACCCCTTGTCAGCTTTCGCCCGGCGACTTAATAACGATAGTGGTCCGACTTGTACGGACCGTCGACCGGCACGCCGATGTAATCGGCCTGGGTTTTGGAGAGTGGCGTGAGGTGAGCGCCGATTTTCTTCAAATGCAGGCGCGCCACTTTCTCGTCGAGCTTTTTCGGCAGTACGTACACCTTCTTTTCGTACTTGGCGGCGTTCTGGAACAGCTCCATCTGCGCGATGGTCTGGTTCGAGAACGACGCCGACATCACGAACGAGGGATGGCCGGTGGCGCAGCCCAGGTTCACCAGCCGGCCCTTGGCCAGCACGATGATTTTCTTGCCGTTAGGGAAGATCACGTGATCCACCTGTGGTTTGATCTCTTCCCACTTGTAATTCTTCTCCAGCGAGGCGATGTCGATCTCGGAGTCGAAGTGACCGATGTTGCACACGATAGCCTCGTGCTTCATGGCCTTCATGTGGTCATGATTGATGACGTGCACGTTGCCGGTGGCGGTGACGAAGATGTCGGCCAGCGCCGCCGCCTCGTCCATGGTCACCACGCGGTAGCCTTCCATCGAGGCCTGCAGCGCGCAGATCGGGTCGATCTCGGTGACCCACACGGTCGCGCCCATGCCGCGGAAGGCCTGCGCGCAGCCTTTGCCGACGTCACCGTAGCCGAGCACCAAGCAGATCTTGCCGGCGATCATGACGTCAGTGGCGCGTTTAATGCCGTCGATGAGCGACTCGCGGCAGCCGTAGAGATTATCGAACTTGGACTTGGTGACGGAGTCGTTGACGTTGAACGCCGGGAACGGCAGCCGTCCCTCTTTCTCCATCTGATACAGGCGATGAACGCCCGTGGTCGTCTCTTCAGTGACGCCGCGGATGTTCTTGAGGATGTTCGAGTACCAGCCCGGCTTGGTTTCGAGACGCTTTTTGATCGAGGCGAACAACACGCGTTCCTCTTCGCAGGTTGGTTTACTGATGAGCGTGGCGTCCTTTTCGACGCGTGAACCTAGCGTGATAAGCAGAGTGGCGTCGCCGCCGTCGTC
>JACXTT010002060.1_pt1 | contig 32329 bp, 24 predicted proteins | sample 9270951 | NCBI WGS metagenome assembly JACXTT01 (sample SAMN15532306, study PRJNA645909) | rock metagenome | isolation source: weathered quartz diorite | place: Puerto Rico | collected 2017-06-21
GATTATGCGAGGATGGGCAGCATCCCACTTTTCGCGATGCGAAGGTTGTGGTTGATGTCCCACCAATGGTGGGCGCAAGATTTTCGCGCAATCCGGTTACGGAGGATGCATTGCAGGCAGGGGTGCAAGGAGGTGGCGGGACGCTGCTCGGCAGCATCTCGGATTTTTGCCGGCGCACGGGGATGGCCGAGTCGACCTTCGGCCGCCGCGCGGTGAACGACGGCAAGTTCGTCGCGCGGCTGCGCGATGGCGCGCGCGTCACTCCGGAGACGCTGGTACGCGTCAACGACTTCATGGCAAAGCACGGCGCGCCCGGCGCCGGCGATTCGCCGCCCGAGCTGATGCCGCTCATCCATGCGGGCGCGCCGCAGCCGGCGCGCGCGCCGGCGCAGAAGGCGGACCCCGAGACCAATTTCCGCTTCTTCGACAACCGCCAGAAGTATCTCCTGTTCGTCAATACCTGCAGCGAGAAGGACGTGATCGCGCGGCGCGTGGGCCTGGAGCTCGGCCAGATCCATCCGCGTCCGCCCGCGGTGCGGCTCTTCGATGCCGGCATGGGCGACGGCACGGTGCTCGCGCGCGTGATGCGCGAGATGCACCGGCGCTTTCCCACGGTGCCGTTTTACATCGTGGGCAAGGAAATCAGCCTGGAGGATGTGCGCCTCTCGCTGCGCAAGATGGCAGATCGCTTCTTCGAGCACCCGGCCACCGTGCTGGTGGTGACGAACATGTATTACAGCGAGGCGCCGTGGCTGCAGCCGCGCGCCGTCACCGCGGCGACGTCGATGGTGTGGCACGACGCCCCGCTTACCGGCACCACGTCGCACGACTTCAGCGAGCAGATCGCCGCCTTGGAGCCGTTCCTCGCCAAGAGCTGGCAGGCGCGCCACAGCCCGAAGAGCGGCAACCCGATCTACGAGCATCCCACCGCGCTCATCATCTATCGCGAGGATTACCGCTTCCTGCTGGAAAACGTGATCCCGAAGCGCGGCGAGGGCCGCGCCGAGTACGACATGGTGATCGCATCGCAGCCCTACCGGCTGCGCGCGCCGCTCGAATTCAAGGCGCAGAAGGTGATCACGCCGCTGGTGCGTGCGCTTGGCAAAGGCGGGCGCCTGCTCGGTATCCACTCGTACGGCCACGATCCGGGGCTCGAGATCATCCAGAAGGTCTGGGCCGGCGAGAATCCTTATACGCAAAGCCGGCACGACCTGCTGCGCGCGACGAAAGCGGAACTCGGGCGCGACGCGCGGCGCTACAACTTCAACGCGTACGCCGATGCGCGCGCCATCTTCCGCTACGACATGCATACGCTGCCGAGCGAGATTTCGGGCAGTATCGGCACCTCCACGCTGTTCGCCGCCTGGAACGCGGCGATCTACGTGGCGCAGATCGACGACCTGCGGCTCGGCGAAGCGCTGCGCGACACGCGCTACCTCGACGCGACGCGCGAGGTGTTGCAGAAGCACGGCAGCCTGTGGTTCCTGGACGAATCCTATGTCGTTTCCCGCAAGCGCGACTGAGCCCGGCATCGAGGCGCGCGTCTCGGAGCTGATCGCGGCCGGGTCGGTCGAGATCTCGCCGCGCGAGCTGCACCGCGCAGCCGAGGTGGCCGCGCTGCTGCCGGCGGGAAGTTGCGTCTATATACCGTCGCTGCCCGGCCTGCCGCTCGCGCGCACGCTCGAGGCGATCGCGGCGATCCGCGCAGCCGGGCTCGACCCCGTGCCGCACGTCTCGGCGCGGCGCATCGTCAATCGCGAGGAGTTCCGCGAGTTCCTGCGCCGCGCCGCGGCCGAACATGGCGTGCACCGCGTGCTCCTCATCGGCGGCGACGAGCCGCGACCGAAGGGCCCGTTCGCCGACAGCCTGCAGATCCTGGAAGAGCGCCTGCTCGCCGACTGCGGCGTGCGCGAGATCGGTGTCGCCGGCTACCCGGAGGGACATCCACGCATCGCGGTCAACGCCATCGAAAGCGCGCTCGAGCGCAAGCTCGAGCTTGCCGCCGCGCAATCGATCGGCGTGTACGTCCTCACGCAGTTCTCGTTCGCGCCGGCGCGCGTGGTCGAGTACTGCGCGCTGCTCGCGCGCCGCTGGCCGAGCTTGCCGGTCTATGTCGGCATCGCCGGCCCGACCGATCCGGCGGCGCTCGCACGCTATGCCCAGCGCTGCGGCGTCAGCCGCTCGTTGCGCGCCCTGCGCACGCTCGGCACCGGCATCGCCCAGCTCGTCACCAACACCGACCCGCGCCATCATGTCGTCGCGGTGGCGCGCTACACGCGCAGCCGCGAGCCGAGCAACGTGGTCGGCGTTCACCTCTACAGCTTCGGCGGCGCCGTGCGCACTGCCGCCTGGATGAGCGAATTGCTCTAAAAAGTCCTGCTCGGACGCTCGTCGACAGGATGGTACCCGCCTAGCTGGTGTAGTCTGCCTTCCGGCAAACCAATCACGGGAGGCACTCAATGAATAGATTTGCCGCCATCAGCCTGCTCGTCGGCTTCACGCTGCTCGCCGCGTGCTCGCACACCGTCGTCGTTCCCGTGCCGCCGCGCGTGGACCTGCGGGGCTATAGCAGCATCGGCATCGTCGAATTCGACTCGAACTCCGAGCGCGCCGTCACCGCCCGGGCTACGCGACAGTTCCAGGAGCAGATTCAGTCGGCACAGCCCGGCACCCGCTTCATCGAGCTCGGTGACCGCCAGGCGCTGCTCGCGTCCCTCGGCGCGAAGCAGCTCGATGCGCCGACGCTCAGGAGGATCGGCCAGCAGTATGGCGTTGCGGCGGTTTTCCTCGGCGACATCGCATACTCAGAGCCGCGTGTCGACGTGAAGATCTCGGACATCTCCAGGATGGAAGGCGGCGTGCGCGCCGAGATTCGGGGCGACATGTCAGCGCGGCTCTTCGAAACCGCGACCGGCGCCAGCGTCTGGAGCAGCTCGAGCTGGGCGCGCCGACAGCTCGGTGCCGTAAGCGTGTCCGAGCAGGGAGTGAGCGGCGGCATGCGCAACGCGAATCCACGCGAGGAAATGGTGGCGACGCTGGTCTACGAAATCACGCACGACTTCCGGCCCAGCTCGGTGCGCCAGTCGGCGCGCTAGCGCGCGTGGTTTCCGAGGAGGAACTGCGCGCCACCGTCGAGCGCATGGAGGCGCGGCTCGCGGTGCTCGCCGATCCGTCGCTCATCGAGCCGCGGCGCATCTACGAGGAGCTGCGCGCCCGGTTCGAAACAGACCTCGCCGGGTCACCGCGCGACGTCGCGCTCGCCAAGTCGGCCGCCCTCATGGTGCTGCAGGCGCTCGCCAAGGCACGAGAGCGCATGAGCGCACTTATCAACATCGATGTCGCGGATCTGCCGGCGGCGACTGCGTTCTATTGCCAGGCGCTCGGCCTCACGGTCGGCCGGCGCTTCGGCGACGTGGCAGTCGAGCTCCTCGGTGTTTCGGCGGCGATATACCTGCTCGCCAAACCCACCGGCAGTCAGGCGGCCCCGTCGATCGCACAGCGGCGCGACTATGCGCGGCATTGGACGCCGGTGCATCTCGACTTCGTCGTACCGCAGATCGACGGCGCGGTGGCGCGCGCGAGGGCAGCGGGAGCCGTGCTCGAGGGGGACGTGACGGCGCATAAATGGGGGCGTATCGCGCCGATGGCCGATCCGTTCGGCAACGGTTTTTGCCTGCTGCAGTTCGTCGGCCGCGGCTACGACGACCTGGTAAACCCGTAAAGCGATTCGGGATTGCGAACCAGGATGGCGCCGCGCACGTCGGCGTCAGGCACCGCCTCGGCGAGGAAGTCGAGCAGCTCGCCGGCGTCGAGCTCGCGGTGCGGCAGCACATGGTCGTCGCGCACCTGCTCGCGCGAGTGAAAGCCGATGTTCGGCCAATCGGAGCCCCACACGAGCCGCTGCGGCGCCGCCTGGGCGAGGGCGCGCATGAAGGGCAGCGCGTCGCGCAGGTTGCCGCTGGCGCGCGCAATGCGATCGGCGCCGGAAAGCTTGGCCCACGCGCGGCCCGCGGCGGTGAGTGCAAGCAGGCACTGGAACACGGGTTGCTCGATTCCCTGCGCGGCGTCGGGGAGGCCCATGTGGTCGATCACGACTTGAACGCTCGCATGCTCGATGGCGCCGGCGAGACCGAGCAGCATGGCCGGCTCGCAAAAGAGCTGCACATGCCAGCCGAGCGGCGCGACCAGGCGCTCGTAGGTTCTGAAGAGCGCAGCCGGCTCGCCGGGATGGCGCGCGGCGAACGTGTAGAGGTTGAGCCGCACGCCGCGCACGCCCGCCTTGTGCAGGCGCTGCAGGTCGGCGAGCGGCGTCTGCGGCGCGACGACCGCCACGCCGCGCCCGCGCGCTCCGAGCTCGGCGAGCGCGGCGAGCATCGCGCGATTGTCGGCACCGTGCCCGCTCGCCTGGACGAGCACCGTTCGCTCGAGGCCGACCTGCGCCTTCATCCGCTCGTGCGCCGCGAGCGGCGCCTCCGGTACGTTGTAGGCGCGCTCGGCGGCGAGCGGAAACCGATCGAACGGACCGAACACGTGCATGTGGCAATCGGCCGCGTGCGCGGGCAGCGGCGCGGCGGGCGAGCGGTGCGCGCGGTCGAGCAGTTGCATTCGCCTATCATAAGCGGCGATGAAAAGCCTGATCGCTTTGCTGCTCGCGCTGCTCGCCGGCGCCGCCGGCGCGCAGGATTACCCGGCGAAGCCGGTGCGCATCATCGTGCCCTACGTCGCCGGCGGCAACGCCGATATCTGGGCCCGCACGCTGGCGCAAAAGCTGACTGAAGCAATGCGGCAGAGCTTCGTGGTCGAGAACAAGCCCGGCGCCAACGGCGGCATCGGCACCGACTATGTCGCGAAGAGCGCGCCCGACGGGTACACGCTACTCGCCGTGGCAAGCGGGCCGATCGTGGTGAACCCGGTGCTCTACGCGCAGGTGCCGTACGACCCGCTGCGCCATCTCGCGCCGGTGGCGCAGTGCGCGGTGTACCAATACGTCCTGGTGACGCGCGCGGACGCGCCGTACAAGCGCATCCAGGACCTCGTGGCGGACGCGCGAGCACACCCGGGAGCGCTCGCCTACGGCTCCACCGGCGTCGGTGGTGGCAACCATCTCGCGGCGGAGCTTTTCGCGCTCGCCACCGGCACGCGGTTCAACCATATCCCGTACAAGGGCAGCGCGCCGGCGCTCGCCGATCTGCTGGGCGGACAGCTCACGTTCATGTTCGACACGGTGATCACGTCGGTGCCGCACATCCGCGCCGGGAAGCTGCGCGCCTTTGCCGTGTCGAGCGTGAAGCGCGCTTCTTCGCTGCCCGAGGTGCCGACGATGCAGGAAGCCGGCTTCCCCGGCTTCGCCATGTCGCAATGGCAGGGCGTGCTCGCGCCCGCGGGCACGCCGCGCGGGCTAATCGGAGTGCTGAACGCGCAAATCGCAAGAGCGATGCGCGCGCCCGACGTTTACGAGCGCATCGCCGTGCAGGGCGGAAACGAGATCGTCACCGGCACGGCGGAAGAGTTCGGCGCCCTGATCCGCGCCGACCTGGAGCGCTACAGGCGACTGATCCGCGAAGCGAGGCTCAGCGCGCAATGACCGACAGGGCGCGCGCCGCGGCGTCTTCCAGCAGTGCGCGCATCTGCTCGGCGGGCAGCGGCTTGCTGAAGAAGTAGCCCTGGTATTCGTCGCAGCGCTGCGCGACCAGGAACTGGTACTGCGCCTCCGTTTCGACGCCCTCGGCGATCACCTTGAGCTCGAGGCTGTGCGCCATCGCGATGATCGCCTGCGTGATCGCGGCGTCGCCGCGGTCGGCGGGGATGTCGGCGATGAACGAGCGGTCGATCTTCAGATTGTCCACCGGGAAGCGCTTGAGGTAGGCGAGCGACGAATGGCCGGTGCCGAAGTCGTCGATCGCGATGTGCACGCCGATGTTGCGCATTTCGCGCAATACCGTCACCGCGCGCTCGGGGTCCTGCATCACCATGCCTTCGGTGATCTCGAGCTCGAGGTGCGCGGCGTCGGCATCCGAGGCGCGCACGATCAGCTCGATGTCGCGCGTCAGGCCCTCGTGCAGGAACTGGCGCGGCGAGAGGTTGATCGACATGCGCAGCGGCGCGAGCCCCGCGTCGCGCCAGCCGCGCTGCGTGGCGCAGGCTGCGTGCAGCACCCACTGGCCGATCGGCACGATCAGCCCGGTCTCTTCGGCGATGGCGATGAAGCTCGCGGGCGGCAGCAGGCCGAGCTCCGGATGCTGCCAGCGCACCAGCGCCTCGACCCCGGTGATGCGGCCGGTGGCGGTCTCGACCTGCGGCTGGTAGTACAGGACGAGCTGCCCGCGCTCGAGCGCCCGCCGCAGGCCCGACTCGAGCGTCAGGCGCTCCACCGTGTGGATGTTCTGCTCGGCGGCGTAGAACTGGAACGTATTGCGGCCCTGCTCCTTCGCCCGGTACATGGCGATGTCGGCGTTCTTGAGCAGGCCCGCCGCCGTCTCGCCGTCGGCCGGATAGGTGCTAACGCCGATGCTCGCCGAGACGTGGTACTCCTTGCCGGCGAGCGCGAAGCCCTGCGCGAGCGCGCCGATCAGCTTCTGCGTTACCGTGGCGACGTACATCGGCGCACTGGTCTCCTCGAGCAGCACGACGAACTCGTCCCCACCCAGGCGAGCGACGGTGTCGCTCGCGCGCAGATTCTGCATCAGCCGCTGCGCCACGTCGCGCAGCAGCGTGTCGCCGAATTCGTGCCCCAGCGTGTCGTTGATCACCTTGAAGCGGTCGAGGTCGATGAACAGCACCGCGAGCTGCCGGCGGTGGCGCTTCGCCTGCATGATCGCGTGCTCGAGCCGCTGGTTGAACATGACGCGGTTCGGCAGGCCGGTGAGCGCGTCGTGCGTGGCGACGAAGCGCAGCGCATCTTCCGCCTGGGTACGCTGCAGGTATTGGGCGACGTGGCTGCCGATCGCTTGCAGCATGGCCGTAAGCTCGGGGTCCGGCGCGCGCGGCACGCCGGCAAAAATCATGGCGCCAAGCGCATCGCTGCCGAGGAGCAACGGCAGCCTGGCGCAGCCGCCGCTCTCCGGTTGCCACTGCACGCCGCCAGACGCGAGCCCCTCGATGCGCGGCGGGGCCGTGCCCCAGGCGGCGACGAAGACGGGCTCGCGCCGCTGCGCCTCGCGGCGCCACAGCGCGCCGCCCTTCCAGCCCATGGCCTCGCAAAGAATGCGGATCACTTGCGGGACGGCGCTCGCCGCGTCGGCGGCAGCCGCGAGCACGCGGGTGATCGCATGCTCCATGGCCTGGCGCGTTTCGGCCTGCTTGCGCTCCGTGATGTCGATGATCGTGCCGATCAGCCCCGCGACCTGCCCGTCGGGGCCGGTGAAGGTGGCCTTGTAGTACAGGGTGTCGCGCTGCGTGCCGTCGGGCAGCGAGATAGTCGCTTCGTAGCTCTGCGTGCCAGGCTCGGCCCACAGCCGCTGGTCCGCCGCGTGCATGCGCTCGGCCACCCCAGGCGCATGCGGATAGAGGTCCTGGACCGGACGGCCGATGATCGATGCGCGCGGGCGCTGGAAGAACGCCTCCCACGCCTTGTTCACGCCGAGATAGTTGCCGTCGCGGCCCTTGAAGAATACCGGGTTGGGCAGCGTCTCGATCAGGAGCTCGGTCTTGCGCTGCGCTTCGCGCAGCTCTGCCTGGCTGCGGCGCAGGTCCTCCGTGATCTCGCGCGCGATGCGGTGCGCGCGCTGGGTGGAGGTGGATAGCGAGCCGACGAGACCGGCGAGCAGCACGCTGATCGCGAGGCCCCCGCCGAGGGCGAGCCAGGGCATCAGCGCGTCCCCGGCGGTGCGAAACGCCTGCAGCGGCGCGCTGAAATGCAGGTCCCATGTGCGCCCGCCGATCTCGAGCGCGGTGTTCGTGACGAGCTCATCGGCCTGGATCGCCCCGCTTGCGCTGTCGTAGAACACTTCGCCGGCGTCGGCGACGCGCAGCCGCAGCTTCTCGGGCGCATGGCGCGCCACGATGTCGCCGATTGCGTCGCGCGCGCTGAAGGTGACGCTGACGATGCCGTCGAAGAGCTGGCGCCGGGCGTCCAGGCTGTCGATCGCGCGGCTGCGCCGGTAGACCGCGAGGCGCAGGCTCGTACCGCGCTCGTCGGTCAGCGCGAGCGTCACCGGGCCGCTCGCCACGATGAGCCCGGTATCGCGCGTGCGCTCGACGGAGAGCCGGCGCACCGGGTCGGCGACGAGATCGAGGCCCAGCGCGCGCTCGTTGGGCGCGAACGGCGCCACGTAGGTGATCACCACGTACTCCGGGCGCTCGCCCGCAGGACGCACGCTGAAGCGCGGATAGCCGCCGCGGTGCAGGCTGCGGTCGTTCCGCACGGCGTGCATGAAGCGCTCCTTCTGCGCCGGCGTGATGTGCGTGGCGTAGCTGAAGGAGCGTGCCTGGCTCGCGTTCTTCTCCGGCGCGAGCTCAGCGATGTAGCGATCGAAGCTCGCGCGATCGAGGTCGGGCTTCGCCTGGAAGAGCCCCTGCATGCCGAGCAGCACGAGCTGGTAGCCGCGCAGGCGCGTCTCGAGCGCATGGCGCGCATCGGCCACCACCACGTTGAAGCTCGCGCGCGCTGCCTGCTCCACCTCCACGGTGAGAGAGCGCCAGGCGAAGAGCGACACCAGCGCGCCGACGCCCAGAATGGCCCATGCCGCCGGCTGGCGCAGCCAGCGCCGCAGATCGCTTGCCCCGAGCTGCAGGCGAGTACCCTCCCTTCCCCCAGGGGGATTGTATTCCCGGGGGGCGGCGTGTGCTTTAGCCGCGACCGACGAACGGCATCTTGGTCGCCATGATCGTCATGAACTGCACGTTCACGTCGAGCGGCAGGTTCGCCATGTGCAAAACCGCCTCCCCAACGTGCTTCACGTCCATCAGCGGCTCGGGCTTGATCGAGCCGTCGGCCTGCGGCACGCCTTTCGCCATGCGCGCCGCGAGCTCGGTGAGGGCGTTGCCGATGTCGATCTGGCTGCCGACGATGTCGCTCCTGCGCCCGTCGAGCGAGATGCACTTGGTGAGACCGGTCACGGCGTGCTTGGTCGAGGTGTAGGCCACCGACATCGGGCGCGGCGCGTGCGCCGAGATCGAGCCGTTGTTGATGATGCGCCCGCCCTTCGGCTCCTGCGTCTTCATGATGCGGATCGCTTCCTGCGTGCAGTAGAACATCGCGTTCAGGTTGATGTCGACCACCGCCTTCCAGGTTTCGATCGGCAGCTCCTCCATCGGCACCGCCGGCGCGCCCATGCCGGCGTTGTTGAACAGCACGTCGAGCCGGCCCCAGCTGTCTTTCACCTTGGCGAAGACGCCGCGCACGTTTTCGGGCTTGGTGATGTCGGCGGGCAGCACCATGGCGCGCTCCTTCGCGCCCGATTCGGCGGCCGACTTCTCCAGCATCTCCTGGCGGCGGCCGACGAGCGCAACGTGGTAGCCGTCCTTGAGCAACGCGAGCGCCGCCGCCTTGCCGATGCCGGTGCCCGCGCCCGTGACGAGCGCGACTCTCTTCTGTGCCATGGGGGTTTCTCCTCTGTGTGTCTGCTATGTTAGCGGCCGTGCAGCACAACATGAAGCTTCTCGCGCAGCACCGGCTTAACGGCTTCGGCGGCATGGGCGAGGGCATGTCGATGCAGCTCCTGCGCGGCGGCCGCCGCGTGCTGTGGCTCGCGCACGAGAGCGCACCGAAGAATTTCACCGCCGTGGAGGTCAGCGACCCGCGCAGGCCGCGCGTGATCGTGCAGACCGAGCTGCCGCACCGGGCGATGCGCTCCAATTCGCTGGAAGTCTGCGGCGATGTCATGGCGGTGGCCTACCAGGTGGCACAACCCGGCCTCAAGCCCGCCGGCTTCGAGCTGTTCGACGTTTCCGATCCCGAGCGGCCGCGCTCGATTGCGCTGTTCGATGCCTCCGGCCCGCATTCGCGCGGCTGCCATGCGCTGTGGTTCGTCGACGGAACCACGGTGCACATGGCGTGCTCTGACCCCGAGCTCAAACCGCGCGATCCGAAGGATGACCAGATCTACCGCATCGTCGATGTCAGCCATCCCGCGCGACCCGCCGCGCTGGGTCGCTGGCATCTGCCGGGCACCATGCACGGCGACGACGCGCCGCCGCCCAAGCGCCTCGCGCCGAAGTTTGATGCCGGTTTTCGCGCGCACAACACCAACGTCTATCCCGAGCGTCCGGACCGCTGCTATCTCGGCTACCTCGATGGCGGCATGATGGTGCTCGACATCGCCGAGCGCAGTCGGCCGAAGCTCGTCTCGCGCTGGAGCAATTCACCGCCCTATAACGGCTTCACGCACACGGTGCTGCCGCTTTTCGGCCGCGGGCTGCTGGTGGTCACCGATGAATCGATCCAGAACGACGGCGCGGACTGGCCGAAGCTCGTGTGGCTGCTGGATGCGCGCGATGAGAAAAACCTGGTGAGCATCGGCACCCTGCCCGTCGCGGGGGTGAAGCCGCTGCTGCACCAGGGCGGCCGCTGCGGCGCCCACAATGTGCACGAAAACCCGCCGGGGGCGGGCGCCTGGCGTTCCGAAGACGTGGTGCTCGGCACGTTCTTCAATGCCGGCGTGCGTGCGTACGATGTGCGCGATCCTTATGCGCCACGTGAGATCGGCTACTTCATCCCGCCGACGCCGGAAGCCTCGCCGGTAAGCAGCGCGCAGATCAACGACGTGTTCGTCGATGATCGTGGCATCGTCTTTGCCGTCGATCGCCACGCGGGCGGGCTCTACATCCTGGAGATGGCGCTCTGAAGCCGCTGCTGCCACAGCACAACCGCTACGACTTTGTGCCGCTGCCCGAGCGGCGCGACTACAGCTGGCCGGGCGGCAAGCGCCTGGCGTTCGTCATCACCACCAATGTCGAATGGTTCGCCTTCGGCGCGGGCCTTGGCCACGACCCCGGCAAGACGGGCGAGCCGCAGACGCATCGCAATTACTCCTGGCGTGATTACGGCAATCGGATCGGCATATGGCGGCTGCTCGAGCTTTTCGATGAGCTGAAGCTGCCCGCCGCGCACAACACCAACAGCCTGGTGTACGACTACGCACCGCAGGTCATGGCGGCGGTCCGAAAGCGCGGCGACGAAGTCGTGGCGCACGGGCGCACCAACGCGGAAAACCTGCGCGGGCTGTGGCAGCCCGACGAAGCGCGCATCCTGCACGAAGTGACCGAGACGATCACGCGGCACGAGGGTGCGCCGCCCGCGGGGTGGATGGGCTCGGGCGCCTACGAGACGGCGCATACGCCCGATCTCCTGAAGGAGCTCGGCTACAAGTACCTGATGGACTGGCCGATGGACGACCAGCCGATCTGGCTGCGCACCCGCGCGGGACCGCTGCTCTCGATCCCGTATCCGATCGAGCTGAACGATTCGCAGGCGATCGTGCACCGCAAGCAGGGCGCCGCCGAATTCCGCGGCATGATCGTCGACCAGTTCGAGGAAATGATCGAGCAGTGCGAGCGCCACCCGCTCGTCATGAACGTTTCGGTGCACACGTACATCTTCGGGCAGCCGTTCCGCCTGCGCCTGCTGCGCGGGGCGCTCAGGCACTGCGTGCAGCATCCGAAGGCCTCGCGCGTATGGTGGTGCCGGCCGCGCGATGTCGCCGAGTACTGCTACCGACTCGAGCCGGGGATCATTCCGGGCAGCTAAGGCGCGCAGCTAAGCCCGTTTGTCAGCATCTGCAAGAACGGGCAAGCCCTTGTTTGGGTTTGCCCGGCGGCGGCGCGCGGCTGCTTATCCTCGCCCCATGGGGAGGCCGAAGCAGGTCGCGCGGATACTGCTCGTCGAGGACGACGAGAGCTTCAGCATGCTGGTGCGCGCCTATCTGCGCGCGATGGCGGCCGACGACAAGCCGCCGCTCGCCACGCTGCCGCATCACTCGGGGGTACCAAAGCTCGATTGGGTCGATACGCTTGCCGCGGCGCGCGAGCGGCTGGCGGCGCGTCACTACGATCTCATCCTGCTCGACCTGCATCTGCCCGACTCCAGCGGCATCGACACGCTGCGCGCCATCCGCGGCGAGGGCGAACGCATCATCGTCGTCATGACCGCCGACGAGGATCCCGAGCTGCCGAAGCGAGCGCTCGAGCACGGCGCGTACGACTTCGTGGCGAAGGCGAGCATGGACCAAGGCGAGCTGCGGCGCGTGGTGCGCCTCGCCATCCTGCAGGCTGCCGCCATGAGCTCGCTCGCAGCCAGCGAGGCGCGCTTTCGCGGCCTGACTCACCTGATTGCGGACGTCTATTGGGAGCAGGACGCGGAATACCGCTTCGTGTCGTTCAACCACCGCAGCGTGCATCAGGGGCACGGCGTTGACTCGAGCACGCTGATCGGCAAGCGCCGCTGGGAGCTCGATTTCGTCAACATGACGCAGGCGGACTGGGAGCGCCATATCGCCGTGCTCCAGGCGCGCCAGCCGTTCCACGATCTCGAGCTCTGCCGCATCGTCGCGGGGCGGCAGCTTTGGGTGAGCACGAGCGGCGAGCCGCTCATCGACGACCAGGGACGCTTCCGGGGCTACCGCGGCATCGGGCGTGACGTCACCAGCCGCAAGCGCGAGGAGCAGCTGCGCGCGCTCGAGCAGGCGGTGTCGCGCGCGCTCGCCGCCGCCGAGCAGCCGGCCGAAGCGCTGCGCTCGGTGATCCGTGCGATCTGCGAGACCGAGCACTGGCCTTGCGGACGTTTTTTCGGCGTCGACCAGGCGGCCGACGTGCTGCGTTGTGTGCAGGTCTGGGGCGTCGCGGATGCGGCGGTCGAGGCGTTCATCGCGCGCTCGCGCGACAAGGTCTACCGGCGCGGCGAGGGCCTGAGCGGCGCGGTATGGGAGAGCGGCACGCCGCTCTGGGTGAGCGACACGCGCCAGGACGCGCGGGCCGGCGGAACCTCCGTCGGCACGGGTCTCGATGGCGGCGCCTTTGTGTTCCCCGTGATGGCAGAAGGCCGAACGATCGGCGTGCTGAGCTTCGCGAGCAAGGACGTGCGTGCGCCCGATGAGCGGCTGATCGAAGTCATTGGCGTCATCGGCAGCCAGGTCGGGCAGGTACTCAAGCGCATCAGCGCCGAGGGCGCGATGCGCGAGAGCGAAGCGCGCTTTCGCGGCCTGACCGCGCTCTCAGCCGATTGGTACTGGGAGCAGGACGAGCAGTTTCGCCTTACCTTCATGTCGCGACCGCTGGGCGAAAAGACCGGCCTCAACGCCTCCGCCTATCTCGGCCGCCGGCGCTGGGACCAGCCGGCGCTGAACCTCAGCGCGGCCGACTGGGAGCGCCATCGGGGGCAACTTGAGCGTCACGAACCGTTTCGCGATTTCGAGATGCAGCGCCCGGCGCCCGGCGGCGGCACGCGCTGGCTCTCGATAAGCGGCGAACCCGTCTTCGATGCCGCGGGCCGCTTCACGGGCTACCGCGGCATCGGGCGCGACATCACCGAGCGCAAGCGCGCCGAAGAGCAGCGGGCCGCGCAGGCGCGCTACCAGACCAAGATCGCGCATTTCGGTGAGGTGGCGCTCGCGAGCCGCGGCGCGGAAGAGCTGATCGAGCAGGCGGTGCGTTCCGTCCTCGAGGGTCTCGGCGGTGGCGTGGTGGCCTATCTCGAACGCGCCGGTACCGGGCGCCAGGTGGTCGTGCGCTGCATCGATGGCTTGGCGGGCGATGCCCCGTCCAACGTGCTTGCTTATGAGCCTGGGGAAGCGCTCGCCCAGGTCCTCGACGGCGCGACGGCACGCATCGCGCAACTGCCCTATGCCTGGGCTGGCAGACGCGAGGCAGTGCTAGCGCCGGTCGCTCACGAGCAGGGCGCGCGCGGCGTACTGTGCGCGCTGCCTGAGCCCAAGATGTTGCTCGGCGCGGAGGAGACACGTTTTCTGGCCGCTGCAGCGAGCGTGCTTTCGGCGGGGCTGAAGCGCATCGAAAGCGAGGGACGGCTTGCCTTCCTCGCGCAGTTCGATGCCCTCACCGGCTTGCCAAACCGCGCGCTGCTCGCAGACCGCTTTGCGCAGATGATCGTGCAGGCGCGCCGTCGCGGCGCGCAGCTTGGCGCGCTGTTCATTGACCTGGACGAGTTCAAGCTGGTGAATGACTCGCTCGGGCATGGAGCGGGGGACGAGCTCCTGAAGGAGATCGCGCGCCGCCTGCAAGCCACGGTGCGCTCCGGGGACACGGTGGCGCGGATCGTCGGCGACGAGTTCGCGATCGTGCTCGCAGACCTCACGCGGCCGGAGGACGCGGCGGTCGTGGCGCAGAAGCTGATCGAGGCCCTCGTCGGTCCGGTCGACGTGCGCGGTCACGAGGTCTTCGTTACCGCGAGCATCGGCATCGCGCTTTTCCCGACTGACGGCAACGATGCCGAGACGCTGCTCGCCGCGGCCGACGCGGCGATGTATCGCGCCAAGCAGGCCGGCCGCAACAGCTTCCAGTTCTACACGCCGGAGATCAACCAGCGCACCAAGGCGCGCGCGGTGCTCGGCCGCGAGCTGCGCCGCGCGCTCGAGCGCGACGAGTTCAGGCTCGTCTACCAGCCGAAGTTCGATCTCAAAAGCGAGCGCCCGAGCGGCGCCGAAGCGCTGCTTCGCTGGCAGCACCCGTCGCGCGGCGTCGTCTCGCCCGCCGAGTTCATCCCGATCCTGGAAGAAAGCGGGCTCATCGTTCAGGTCGGCGAGTGGGTCCTGCGGCAGGCCTGCGCCGACATCCGCGCGTGGCAGGCGCGCGGTGTGCGCGCCCTGCCGGTCGCGGTGAACCTTTCCGCGCGCCAGTTCCGCCAGCTCGATCTCGCCGCGCGCATCCGCTCGATCGTCGACGCGGCCGCGCTCCCACCGGAGCTCGTCGAGCTCGAGATCACCGAGAGCCAGTTGATGCAGGACCCGGATCACGCGATCCGCGCCATGCGCTCGCTCGCGGCGGCCGGCATGCACCTCGCGATCGATGACTTCGGCACCGGCTACTCGAGCCTCGCCTACCTCACGCGCTTTCCGCTCTCGGCGCTGAAGATCGACCGCTCGTTCGTCGCCGGCATCCTGCAGCAGGGCGGCGACGCGACCATCGTGCGTACCATCATCGAGATGGCGCATACGCTCGGCCTGGCGGTCATCGCCGAAGGCGTCGAGAACGAGGGCCAGAAGCACTTCCTGCGCGGCCTTGGCTGCGAGATGGCGCAGGGCTATCTCTTCGGCCGGCCGGTGGATGCGGCCGCGATGAGCGAGCTTCTCGGCGCCACGCAAGCGCGTGTGAGGAAAGTCCGTGTGTAGCCTTTACCAGCTCGCGCGGGCGGGCGCCGGCCGCTAGAAAGTCGGTATGCTTCGCGACATGGGAGGGGAAAGCGCGGCGTTCGGGACGGTGCGCGTCCTGCTGATCGAGGACGACAGCGCCTCCGCCATCGTAGTGCAGGCCCACCTCGGCGCGATCGCATCGGTGAAATGCGAGGTCGAGGTGGTGCGCACGCTTCGCGACGCCCTGGCGCGGCTCACGCAACAGCACTTCGATCTGGTCATTACCGACCTGCACCTGCCGGACTCGCAGGCCGAGGACACGGTGGCGACGCTCGTGCGCTCCTGCCATCAGCCCGTGATCGCGCTTACCGTGGATGCGAGCCCGGAGCTTCGCGCGCAGACGGTAGCGAGCGGCGCGTATGACTTTCTCCTCAAGGGTTACCTTGGCGCCGGCTCGCTCGAGCGGCCGGTGCGCCTCGCGGCGCTGCACGCGCGCACGCTCGCGTCGCTGCGCCGCAGCGAGGAGCGCTTCCGCAGCCTCACCGCGCTCTCTTCAGACTGGTACTGGGAGCAGGACGCGGAATTCCGGCTGACTTTCATGTCGACGCTGCTTGGCGAGAAGACCGGCCTCGATGTCGGCTCCTATCTCGGTCGGCGGCGCTGGGATCTCCCGGCGCTCAACCTGAGCGAAGCGGACTGGGCACGCCACCGCGCGCAACTCGAGCGCCACGAGCCGTTTCGCGATTTCGAGATGCAGCGCCCGGCGCCCGGCGGCGGCACTCGCTGGCTGTCGATCAGCGGCGAGCCGGTGTTCGACGCCGAAGGCCGTTTTCGCGGCTACCGCGGCATCGGACGCGATATCACGGAGCAAAAGCGCGCCGAGCAGCGCCTGCGCCTGGAGCACGCCGTCACGCGCGTGCTCGCCGAGGCCGACAGCCTGTCGAGCGCGCTGCAGGGCGTGCTGCGCGCGATCTGCGAGACCGAAGGCTGGGACTGCGGCCGCTATTTCCAGGTGGAGGAGGCCTCCGGCCTGATGCGCATGCAGGAGGCCTGGTCGATCGGTACGCCGGAAGCCGAGCGCTTCATTGCGCTCTCGCGCGAGCTCGCGCTCAAGCCCGGCATGGGGCTCGTCGGCACCGCGTGGGCAAGCGGCGAGCCGCTGTGGGTCGCCGACGCGCAGGACGACCCGCGCGCGCTCATCTCGGGCAAGGAATGGTCGCGTGGCTCGTTCCTCTGTCCGGTGATCGCCGAAGGCGCCACGATCGGCGTCATCGCGCTCGCTTCGGCGGCCGCGCGCGCGCCCGATGCGCGGCTGCTGCAGGCGGTGAGCGTCATCGGCCGCCAGCTCGGCCAGTTCCTGCGCCGCAAGCAGGCCGAGGGCGTGATGCGCGAAAGCGAGGCGCGCTTTCGCTCCCTGACGGAGCTGTCCGCCGACTTTTACTGGGAGACGGACGGCGAGCATCGCATCACGCGCACCACCCACGCCGAAAAGCACCGCCCGGCGAGCGAGCCGGTGATCGGCAAGACGCGCTGGGACGTGCCCTCGATCCATCCCGACGCCGCCGGCTGGGCGGCGCACCGCACGGCTCTCGACGCGAGGAAGCCGTTCCGCGATTTCGAGATCGGGCGCATCGATCCTGACGGCGACCAGCGCTTCCTGTCGCTCAGCGGCGAGCCGGTGTTCGGCCCGGCGGGCGAGTTCCTCGGCTACCGCGGCGTCGGGCGCGACATCACCGAGCAGCGCCGCGACGCACGGCTGGTCGCGCTCGAGCACGCCGTGGCGCGCCACCTCGCCGAGCAGACCGACGTCGGCGCCGCCTTGCGCGCGGTGATGCGCGACATCTGCCGGACCGAAAACTGGGACTGCGGCCGCTACTTCCGCGTCGACCAGGCGGCCGACTGCATTCGTTGCGAGGAGGCCTGGAGCACCGGCGTCGGTCCGCTCGCCATGTTCGCCGAGCAGTCTCGCGGCATCGCGCTCGCGCCGGGCCAGGGCCTCGTCGGGCACGTCTGGCAGAGCGGCGAGCCGCTCTGGTGCTCCGACGTGAGCCAGGACGCGCGCACCGCGCCGTTCGCGCGGGTGCGTGAAGCGGGCGTGCACGGCGCGCTCATCTTCCCGGTGACCTTCGAGAACCGCGTAGTGGGCGTGCTCTCGATCTCGAGCGCCCGGGTGCGCCGTCCCGACGAGCGGCTGCTCAGCACCATGCGCGTCGTCGGTGCGCAAATCGGCCAGTTCCTGTTCCGCAAGCACGCGGAAGCGGCGCTGGAAGAAAGCGAGGCGCGCTTCCGGCAGACCTTCGAGCTCGCCGCCTCCGGCATCGCGCAGGTCGACCTCCGTGGCCGGTTCATCGACGTCAACCGCCAGCTCTGCGAGATGCTCGGCTACAGCGAAGCCGAGCTGATCGGCCGCTCGGTGAAGGACATCTCCCATCCCGAGGACCGCGACCTCACCGACGCGCGGCGCGCGCTGATGCGTGCCGGCAAGCTCGCCTCGGTGCAGTTCGAGAAGCGCTACCTGCGCAAGGACGGCCAGGTGGTGTGGGTGAACCTCACGGTGGCGCTCGTGCCCAATGCCAAAGGCGAGCCGCAGCACGAGATCGCCGTAATGGAGGACATCACCGAGCGCAAGGAACGCGAAGGAGCGCTGCAGCGCTTTCGCACCGCGCTCGACGCTTCCGCCGACATGGTGTTCCTCTTCGACCTCGCGAACGGCCGCCTGCTCGACTTCAATCAGACCGCCTGCACGCTGCTCGGCTATACGCGCGACGAGCTGCTCGCGCTGCGCGCATGGGACATCCGTGCGCACGTGACCGCGGAGAACCTGCGGGCCGAGACGGCGACGCTCCTGCGCACCGGCGCGCGCACCACGACGATCCGCACGGAGTACCGGCGCAAGGACGGCAGCACCTTCCCGGTGGAGAGCCACCGCAGCATCCTCGATGCGCCGCAGGGCCGCGTCCTGGTGGTCAACTCGCGCGACCTCTCGGAGCGCATGAGCGCAGAGCGGCGCCGCGCGGCGCAGGCGCGCTACCAGAAGAAAGTCGCGCGGCTTGGCCAGGCCGCGCTTTCCAAGCGCAACCCGGCCGAGCTCATCGCCAAGGCCGTGCAGAGCGTGCTCGAGGGCCTTGCGCTCGGCCCCGTGGCCTACCTCGAGCGCTCGGGCACCGAGGACGAGGTGGTGCTGCGCCGCGTGGCCGGCCTCGGCGCGACACCCGAGGATTCCGCGGTAGCGCGCCTTGCGGCCGATAGCCCGCTCGCCACGCTGCTGCAGGGCTCGGAGCCGGTCGTGCTGAACGGTCCCTGGAGCGGCGCGCTGCCGCTGCCTTTCGAGTGGCTGCGCCGCTATGGCTCCCTCGCGGCGGTGCCGGTGCCGGGCGACGGCGGGCCGCGCGGCTTCCTGTGCGCGCTTGCCGAGGCGAGCGGCGCCTTCGGCCCGGAAGAGACGCGCTTCCTCGCCGCGGCGGCAAGCATGGTATCGGCGGCGCTGCATCGCCTGGACAGCGAGGCGCGGCTGGCCTACCTCGCGCAGTTCGATCCGCTCACCGGGCTGCCGAACCGCACGCTGCTTGCCGACCGCTTCTCGCTGATGATCGTGCAGGCGCGCCGGCGTGGCGCCGCGCTCGGCGTGCTGTTCATCGATCTGGACGACTTCAAGCTGGTGAACGACACGCAGGGCCACGCGGCGGGCGACGAGCTGCTCAAGGAGACGGCGAAGCGCCTGCAGTCGGCGGTGCGCGACGGCGACACGGTGGCGCGCATCAGCGGCGACGAGTTCACCGTGATCCTCTCCGATCTCGCGCGGCCGGACGACGCTGCGCTCGTGGCGCAGAAGATCATCGACCGGCTCGCCTCCCCGGTGGAGATCAACGGCCAGGAAGTGGTGGTGACGGCGAGCATCGGCATCGCCACCTTCCCGGCGGACGGCGACGACGCCGAGACGCTGCTCGGCGCGGCCGACGCCGCCATGTACCGCGCCAAGCAAGCGGGCCGCAACGCCTTCCAGTTCTTCACTGCCGACATCAACCAGCGCACGCGCGCCCGGGCGCAGCTCGGGCGCGAGCTGCGCCGCGCGCTCGAGCGCAGGGAATTCACGCTTGCCTACCAGCCGAAGATCGATCTCACGAGCGGGCAACCCTGCGGCGCGGAGGCGCTGCTGCGCTGGGACCACCCGGAGCGCGGCCGCGTCGCGCCGGTGGAGTTCATCCCGGTGCTCGAGGAGACCGGCCTCATCGTGCCGGTGGGCGAATGGGTGCTCAGGCGCGCCTGCGAGGACCTCAAGCACTGGCAGCGCCTCGGTGCGCCCGCCATGCCGGTCGCCGTGAACCTCTCGGCGCGGCAGTTCCGCCAGCACGACCTCGAGGAGCGCATCCGCGCCATCGTCTCGGCGGCGGGCGTCAAGCCCTCGCTCATCGAGCTCGAGATCACCGAGAGCCAGCTGATGCACGATCCGGATCACGCCATCCGCGTGCTGCGCGCGCTCGGCCAGGCGGGCGTGCGCATCGCGATCGACGACTTCGGCACCGGCTATTCGAGCCTCGCCTACCTCACGCGCTTCCCGCTCGCATCGCTGAAGATCGACCGCTCGTTCGTCGCCGACGTGCTCGACGACGAGGCCGACGCCACCATTGTGCGCACCATCGTCGACATGGCGCACACGCTCGGCTTTACCGTCGTCGCCGAAGGCGTCGAGCGCGACTCGCAGGCGGCCTTCCTGCGCGCGCTCGGCTGCGAGCAGGCGCAGGGCTTCCTGTTCGCGCGGCCGATGTCCGCCGAGCAGTTCAGCTCGCTCGTCGCGCGCATCGGCGCGAGCGCCGGGCTGCGCCGGCGGCGTCCCGCCCGCCGGAGCCTGCGGAACTAGCTGTTCAGGTCGAGCGCCCGGCTTAACGCCCCGGTTTCGGATTTCGCGTCGGGCTTGGCCGGAAACGCGCGCTTCGCCTGGCCGTACCAGTAGCGCGCGTTCGGCAGGTCGCCTTCCATGAGGTGCACGATGCCGTGCGCCCAGCAGGCGAGCGGCGAAGCCTCGTCCTGCTGCACGATCTGGTGCGCCGCCCGCCAGTCGCCGGCCTCGAGGTGCTGCAGCGCGCGCTTCAATTCGCTGCGGCTGAGCGGCATGCTTTGATAGGAAAGCTAATTGACAAAGCTAATTCTCGGGCGCCAGAATGCCGTCGTCAATGGCGCGACTCCGCCGCAAAGCGCTTCCACCGCCGACCGTCTCGCGGGCCGCGCTGCTGGTCGACGGCTCGGACGCCGAGTTCCGCCGCCTGATCCACGACTTGATCGCCTACGGTCATCGGCTCGATGCCTGCCGCGACGCCTTCGCCGCCATCGCCGGCATCTCCGGCGTGCAGTACGAGATCCTGATGCTGGTTTCGCGCACCGCGGGGCTCGCGGTCGGCGAGGTGGCCGCGCGCCTGCACCGCTCGGGCGCCTTCATCACCATCGAGGCGAACAAGCTCGTGGCGCGCGGCATCCTCGAGAAGGCCTCGGACCCGGCGGATGGCCGTCGCGTGCTCCTCAAGTGCAACGGCCGGGCGCGCGCGCTGCTCGAGCGCCTGGCGCCGTATCAGCGGCGCATCAACGATGTGCTGTTCGAGCGGCTGGACGCGCGGCGCTTTCGCCAGCTGCGGCTTCTCGCGCGCGATCTCGTCGCCTCGGGCGACCGCGCCGTGGCGCTGCTCGACTTCATGCTGCACGAGGCGCGCGCGGCATGAGCGTCTCGTACTTCGTGCGCTACGACATCGAGATCGCCGACCTGCCGGCGTTCCTGCGCCGCTACCGCGAAGTGCACGTGCCGCTGGTGGCGCGCTGGCCGGGGCTGCGGCGCATGGTGCTGCATACGCCGCTCGCGTGGCGCGATCCCTTCCCGGTGAACCCGGGCAAGGCAGTGCTCATGGCGCAGCTCGAGTTCGAGAGCGAGGCGGCGATGAACGCCGCGTTCGCATCGACCGAGCGCGCAGCCGCGCGCGAGGATTTCAAGAAGTTCCCGCGGTTCGACGGCACCGTGGTGCACCAGGCGATGGCGCACGAAGAGGTGTTCCGCGCCGCCTGGCTCGACGGCAACGAGGAGGGTGCATGACGCCCAAGCAGCATCTCGAGTTCGTGCGCGTGGATCTCAACAGCGGCTGGGAGCGCCCGCCGGGCTATCCGCCGGGCTTCTACCAGAAGATCCTGGCGAGCGATCTCGACGAGGCGAAGAAGCGCGGCAGCCGCACGCGGCTGCTCAAGATCGAGCCGGGCGCCTACTCGACCGAGCCCTTCGTGCACGATCACTGGGAGGAGGTGTATGTGGTGCACGGCGACCTGATTGTCGGCAACGACCAGCAGGGCCGCGGCGGCGAGCAGTGCTTCGCGCCGACCTACGCCTGCCGGCCGCCGGGCGTGCACCACGGCCCGTTCACCTCCAAGGGCGGCTGCATCCTGCACGAGATCCATTACTACGAGACCTCCGGGAAGGGAGGCGCCCATGCTGAAAAGCGGGAGTGAGCATCTCGCGTCGCTGAAGGACGGCCGCGTCGTCTACATCGGCGCCGAGCGCGTCGACGATGTCACCACGCACCCGGCGTTCCGCAACGCCGCGCGCTCGATCGCCGCGATCTACGATCTCAAGCGCGCCGATCCCGCGTTCAGCTTCACCGAGAACGGCGATCGCTACAGCGCCTACTTCCTGCGCGCATCATCCAAGGACCATCTCGCGCAGCGCACGCGCCTGCACCGCGCGATCGCGGCGACGAGCTACGGGCTGCTCGGCCGCTCGCCGGACCACGTCTCGAGCTTCGTCACCGGCATGGCGATGAACCCGTCGGTGTTCGGCCAGTACGGCGAGAACCTCGTGCGCTACTACGAGCACATGCGCCGCGAGGACCTTTACGGCGTCTACGCCGTGCTGCCGCCGCAGGCGGCGCGTAATCCGGAGTTCTACCAGAAGCAAAATATCCCCGTTCCCTCGCTGCGTGTCATCCGCGAGGACGACGATGGCTTGGTCGTCAGCGGCATGAAGATGCTCGCCACCGGCGCCGTGTTCGCGAACGAAGTGTGGATCGGCAACCTGCTGCCGCTCGCGCCGACGCAGCTCGCCGAATCGGTCACCTGCGCCATTCCGGTGAACACGCCCGGCGTCACGCTCTGGTCGCGCAAGCCCTTCGAGCGCTACGCGCCCTGCGAGTTCGAGAATCCGCTCACCTGGCGCTACGACGAGACCGACTCGATGGTGATGTGCGACAACGTGAAAATCCCGTGGGAGCGGGTCTTCGTGCACATGGACGCGATCCTCGCGCGCGAGATCTACATCCGCACGCCCGGCCACTGCTACGGCAACCACCAGTCGAACGTGCGCTTCCACGAGAAGATGAAGCTGATCGTCGGCCTGGCGAGCAAGATCGCCGCCGCCTCGGGCGCGAACGAGGTGCCTGCGGTGCGCGAGGTGCTCGGCCGCTTCGCCGCGCTGGAAGCGGCGCTCGGCGGCATGATCGCCGGGCAGATCCAGGACGCCGAGGACTGGCCCGCCGGCTGGCAGACCTACAACCGGCGCTACATGTACGCGGCGCTCAACTGGTGCACCGAGAGCCACTCGTCGATCATCGATGCGCTGCGCGAGCTCGTCGGCGGCGGCGTGTTCCAGATGCCCGCGGACGTGACGGTGATGCACGACGGCAAGCTGCGCGAGCAGTTCGAAAAATACTGGCAGACGCCGCAGCTCGCCGCGCTCCAGCGCATGAAGCTCTACAAGCTCGCCTGGGATCTCATCGGCTCGGAGTTCGCCGGCCGCCACCTGCAGTACGAGAAGTTCTACGCCGGCGCCTCGTTCATCGTGAGGAACCACAGCTTCCGCGAGGCACCCTGGAGTGAGTTCCACCGCGTGGTGGACGACCTCATGGCGACCTACGACGTCCCGGCGCCGCGGGAACAAACGTCCGGCATCCCAGCCGCGGCACTCGCCAAGTGACCGGGGTTGACGAGCTGGTCATCGCTGGCTGGACCGGCCGCGATGAAGCCGCGCTGCGCAAGCACATCCGCGAGCTGGAGCAGCTCGGCGTCAAGCCGCCCAAGACCACCCCGATCTTCTACCGCGTCGCCGCCGACCTCTTGACGCACGCGATGGCGATCCAGGTGTCCGGAGCCGATACGAGCGGAGAGGTGGAGTTCGTCCTGCTCGCCAAGCCCGACGGCCTCTGGGTCACCGTCGGCTCCGACCACACCGACCGCAAGGCCGAAACGATCGGCGTCTCGCTTTCAAAGCAGCTCTGCTCGAAGCCGATCGCGAAGGATGCCTGGCGCTACGGCGACGTCGGGCGCCACTGGGAAAAGCTCGTCCTGCGCTCCTGGGCCGATGGCGAGCTCTACCAGGAGGGCCCGGTCACCGCGATGCGCTCCCCGGAGGACCTGCTTTCGCGCTATCCGCTCAAGCCGGGCTGGGTCATGTTCTGCGGCACGCTCGCCGCCAAGGGCGGCATCCGGCCGGCCACGGTATTCCGGATGGAGCTCGAGGACCCGGTGCGCAAGCGCAAGCTCGCGCACGAGTACCGCATTACGGTGTTGCCGGTCGAAGGCTAAGCGGCAAGCGATGGCGCCGGCCCGCATCCTTTATCCGATGGCCGCGCTCGCCGGACTCACGTTCGCAGTGCTGCTGCTCATTCCGTACGCGCGCTTTCGCGCGGCAGCGCGTGGACAGGTGATGGCGCGGGATTTCCGCTACGGCGAATCGGCCAATGTGCCCGGTGAAGTGAGCTTGCCGAACCGCAACCTCATGAACCTCCTTGAGTTGCCGGTGCTGTTCTACGTCGGCTGTCTCGCGTTCTACATTACCGGCACAGCTGACACTGCTGCTGTTGTCCTCGCATGGGCCTACGTCGTGTTGCGCGCTGCACACAGCGCCATCCATCTCACGTACAACAAAGTTTTCCACCGCCTGAGCGCCTTCGCGGCGAGCAACGTCGTCCTAGTCGCGTTGTGGATCCGCTGGGTATTTGCGCTGCCGTAAGGTTGAACTTTCACTGCCGGTCTGGTTAGCTTCGCCTGACAAACCGGGGAGGTTTCATGCGGACCGCAAGCGGCTTGTTGTCGTGGGCGCTCGCCATGCTGGTCAGCGCGTGTGGCACTACATCCGACGTACGAATAGCCACACCGGTCCAAGGCGTCACGTCGTTCGACTTTCGGGATGAGCGACCTTCCGATAACAGAACATCGCGAGTCGACGCCGGCATAGCGGGTACCAGCGTCTTTTACGGCGATGACAACCTTTCGCCGGCCGCCCCGGAGCTCATGAAAACCTGGTTGTACAAGTCAATGAATTCGGAACTCGCCGGCAGGGCGGTCACGCTGCGCCTCTTCACGGTGAGCGTTTTTGACCCCACCGTAACTTTGGATGGCAAGCACCTGGATGCGGCCCAAAATGCGGCGAAGGTCTCTGTTCCCAATGCGGGGCCACTCCAAGCAGCGGCAGGCGCCGCGCTAGGCGAGTCGCTAGTCTATGGCATCGAAAGCGCCAGGAGCCAAAAGAGCCTTTATGTCCGGATCGAAGGCGACCTCGACCAGAAGCCGTTCTACGTCATTCATTCGGAACGCGTGCGGGGAAGGGTGACGGAACGCAACGTGCGAAACACCATCATCAGAGGCCTCGACAAGCTCGTCGCTACGCTCAAGGGCGACGCCAAACCGCAGTAAGCGCTGCTCGTATTCCGCAAGGGCGGTTACAGGAAGGCTGCCCACTCGCTGGCCGTTGCGTCGCAATGGGCAGCCTTCGATAGGTGTTGTCTAGTCACCGCGCTCGGGTCCAGAATGAGTCACGGAGTCGTCGGTCTTGACGGCTCTCCAAGAGGAGGGAGGAGAACATGTGTTGGTTATGCGATAGCGGCAGGCCGCAGTTGCATAGCAATTCCCAGTTAGGAAGGCGCGATTTCCTCAAGACGGCGGCGGCGACCGGCCTCGGCGCCGGCGCGCTCAGTCTCTTCGCCGCGCGCCCGGCGAGAGCGGACGACGATCGCGACGACCCGCCCGAGGACAGCGGCCGGCGTGGCCGGCGCTACGTCATCCGCGGCGGCGCGGTCATGACCATGGACCCAAGCATGCCGAACAGGGGCGAGTGGACCCAGGCCGACGTGCTGGTCGAGGGCAAGAAAATCGTCGCCGTCGGACCGAACCTGCGCGCCGGCGATGCCGGTGAGATCGACGCCCGCGGCCGCATCGTCATGCCCGGCTTCATCGATACCCACCATCACCAGTTCGAGACCGCGCTGCGCAGCTACCTCGCCGACGGCGTCCTGATCAACGACGGCTCGGGCTCGCGTGCCTCGGACCGGACCTATTTCGAGAGAATCCTGCTGACGTTCGCGCCGGTGTATCGACCGCAGGACGTCTACATCAGCGAGCTCTTCGGCGGGCTGGCGCAGCTCGATGACGGCGTGACCACCGTGCACGACGTCTCGCAGATCCACCATTCGCCGCAGCACTCGGACGCTGCGATCCAGGCGCTATTCGACACGGGACGCCGTGCCGCCTTCGGTTACTTCGAGAGCGCAGGTGCCAACATTCTCGGCACCAATCCCGGCAACAAGTATCCGACCGACGCGCCGCGCATCAAGCAGCAGTGGTTTTCCTCCGGCGATCAGCTGGTCCACATGATCATGGGTGGTGAAGTGTATCTTGGGGACGCGACGACCGACCTGTCCTGGACGATTGGACGGCAGCTCGGTCTACAGATCGCGGCGCATATCCTGTCGCCGTTCGGCATCCGGCCGATCTTCGACAAGCTGGTAGATGGACAGGGGGGCAACGGCCACATAGGCATCGGAGCGGACAACCTGTTCATCCACATGACCGGCATGTCAGATCATGCTTGGCAGCGGGTCAAAGACGTCGGTGCGCAGGTCTCGATCGCCTTCCCGATCGAAATGAACATGCGGCACGGCATGCCGCCCATTGTCAGGATGAATAGCATGAGCACGGCGCAAAGCCCGTTCGAGCCGTCGCTCAGCACTGACGTGGAAGTCACCATGACGGCAGACTTCTTCACCCAGATGCGCGTCGCCATGAACCTGCAGCGCGCCGTGGTGAACCAGATGATCCTCGACAGCCCCAACGGCAACCAGAACTTGCCCGACCCGCGCAATTGGGAGCTCCCGCAATCCGCGGTGCCAGCACCCGGCTTTTTCTTTGGTTGGCCGACGCCGCCCGCCGGCATACCGGCGCCGCTGGCGACGCGCGACGTGTTGCGGTACGCGACCATTAACGGCGCGAAGGCCCTGCGGCTCGAAGGCAAGGCCGGCTCGCTCACGCCGGGCAAAGAGGCAGACATCATCATTCTCGACGCCACAGCGCCCAACGTGTTCCCGGTCAACAACGTGCCGGGGGCCGTCGTCTCGCTGATGGAGCGCACCAACGTCGAAACGGTGATCGTCGCGGGCAAGATCCGCAAATGGAAAGGCAAGCTCCTGGGTGTCGACCTGCCGCGCCTGCGCCAGCAGCTTGAGGACTCGCGCGACTTCATCTTCGGCACGGCCAACGTGAAGCAGGAACTCTTCCACTAGCGCTTCATCACCAGCACCAGAGCCGCGAGCACGAGCGCCGCGCCGGCGAGCATGCTCGCGGTGATGGTTTCGCCGAGAAGCAGCCATCCCCACAGCATGCCGAGCACCGGCACGGCGAGGCCGACGGTGAGGGTGCGCGTGGGGCCGATGTCGCGCACTAAGGTGAAGAGCGGCACGTAGGCGAGCCCGCTGCAGAGCGCGCCCAGCGCGACAAGGGCCGCGGTCGCGGGCAGCGTCCACGTCGCCGGCGGCGGTACCTCGACCCATGTCGGTGAAAGCAGCGCGGCCGCGAAAATAATGGAGCCGGTGGCGAGCCCCAGCGGTGGCACGCGGCCGGTGCGCTGGCGGATCACGACGCCTGCCCAGCCCCAGGACGCGGCGCCCGCCATGCCGGCAGCCGCGGCGAGCGCGGTGCGCGAGCTGAGCTCGATCGGCCCCAGCTTCACGATGAGCGCCACGCCCGCGATACCGAGGACGAAGCCGGTGACGCGCCGCGTGCCGAGCGGATCCTTCAGCACCGGTGCGGCGATGACCGCGCTCCAGAGCGGCACCATGCCGTTCATCACCGCGAGGTAGCTCGCCGGCAGCGCAGTCGCCGCCCACGCGAAGCAGACGAAGGGCAGCACGTTGTTGGCGAGGCTTACCGCGAGGTGGTCGCGCCAGCTCGCGCGCAGGCCGATCGTGTGGTGCGTGATCCACAGCACCCAGGGCACGAGGAACGCGGCCGAGAAGAGCGCGCGCGATTCCGCGACGATGCCGCTGCCGAAGATCGGCACGGCGAGGCGCATGAAGATGTACTGCACCGACCAGAGGGTGGCGAGCAGCAGTCAGCGCCCTGCCGCCGACGAGGTCAAGCGGCTATAGGTAGACGCGCTTCAGCGCATCCGCCGGGTAGCGCGGGCCGGCGCCCGCGCCCGGCGGCGCGATCTCGGAGACGCGCTTCAGGTCTGCGGCCGACAGTTTCACCTCGAGCGCATCGAGGTTCTCGTCGACGCGCTGCTTGCGCTTGGTGCCCGGGATCGGCACGATGTCCTTGCCCTGCGCGAGGAGCCACGCGAGCACCAGCTGCGCCGGCGTGCACTTCTTCTCCACGGCCATCTCCTCGAGCCGCTTCACGATCTTCACGTTCTTGTCGAGATGCTCGTCCTGGAAGCGCGGATGGGCGAGGCGCCGGTCGCCGTCCGGGAGATCCGCCTTGCCCTTCACGGAGCCAGTGAGCATGCTGCGCCCGAGCGGCGCGTAAGCAACGAACGCGACGCCGAGCTCGCGCGTGGTCTCCAGCGTCTCCTCGCCTTCCACGCGGTAGAGGAGCGAATACTCGTTCTGCACGGCGGCGATCGGATGGATCTTGTGCGCGCGGCGGATGGTGCCGGGTCGCGCTTCCGAGAGGCCGATCGCCCGCACCTTGCCCGCCTCGACCAGGCGCTTCATCGCGCCCACGGTTTCCTCGATCGGCACCTTTGGGTCGACGCGGTGCTGATAGTAGAGGTCGATGACTTCGATCCCCATCCGGCGAAGACTCGCGTCGCACGCCCGCATCACGTACGCCGGGCTGCCGTCCACGTCCTGTTTTCCGTCGGGGAGCTTCACCTGCCCGAACTTGGTGGCGACGACCACGCCGTCGCGCCGCCCGCGCAGCGCGCGTCCGAGCAGCTCCTCGTTATGGCCCCAGCCGTACATGTCGGCGGAATCGAGGAAGTTGATGCCCTTGTCGAGCGCATAGTGGATGACGCGCACCGATTCCTCGTCGTTCGCGTTGCCGTAGATTCCGGACATCGACATGAGCCCCAGGCCGATCGCCGAGACCTTGATGCCGCTCGCTCCGAGCGTGCGCATTTCCATGGCGGCTCCTTAACAGGCCACGATTATTGCCCGCGCCGCGAGCAGCGCGGGCGGCCGTTTCAAAAGAGATCGAAGTATTCGCGGTGCTCCCAGTCACTCACTTCGAGGTTGTAGCGGGCGATCTCGGCCTGTTTGATCCGGCAGTAGTAGTCGACGAACGCCTCGCCGTATCCCGCGCGCAGCGCCTTGTCCTCACGCAGCGCCTGCAGCGCCTCGGTGAGCGTGCGCGGCAGGAACTCGGCTTTGGCCTCGTACGGCGTGTCCGCCGCCGCCGGCGGATGGGCGCGCGTCGCGATGCCGTCCAGCCCGGAGTAGATCTGCGAGGCGAAGTAGAGGTATGGGTTTGCCGCCGGCTCGCCGATGCGGTTCTCGATGCGCGTCGCGCTCGAGCCCGGCGCGCCGATCACCCGCAGCAGCGCGCCGCGGTTCTCCTTGCCCCAGATGACGCGATCGGGCGCGAGCGTGTAGGGGCGGTAGCGCTTGTAGCCGTTGATCGTCGGCGTGCTGAACGCGCAGGCGGCGCGTGCGTGCGCCAGCAATCCTGCCAGGTAGTGCTCGCCCAGGTCGGACAGGTCCTCGCGCTCCGACGTGAACGCGTTGCGCCCGCCGCGGGCAAGCGACTGGTGCAGATGCCAGCCGCTCGACATGACGTTCGGCAGCTTCGGCCGGCACATGAACGTCGCGTGATAACCATGACGCCGCGCGATCTGCTTTACCGCGCTGCGCAGGAGCACCATCGCATCCGCACCCGCGAGCCCGGCGAGCGGCGCCAGCGTGAACTCGAACTGGCTCGGTCCGAACTCCACCTCGAACGAGCGCAGCGGCAGTCCGAGCTGCTCGAGTCCGCCGCGCAAGAGTTGTACGACCGGATCGATCAGGTCGTAGCGCTGCTCCGTCAGGTATTGGTAGCCGGTGGTGAGCAGCTCCACCTCGGGCGGCGTGCCGGGCTGGCCGGCATCGCCGGGGTGCAAATTGGCGTTGCTGATGCGAAAGACGTGGAACTCGACCTCGAGCCCGGCGATGAACTCGTGCTCGCCTAGCTTCTCCAGCGCTTTGCGCAGCACGGCGCGCGCATCGTAGGGCACCGGCCGGCCGTCCTGCAGCCGCAGGTCGCAGAGCACCCAGCCGGTGTCCGGAGCCCACGGCAGCACGCGGAAGGTCGTTGTGTCCGGCATCATCAGGATGTCGGCCGCGCCTTCGAGCTCCGGCATGCCGACGCCGCCGCCGGGTGTGAATGCGGGAAACACCGTCCGGTGGGACGTGTCCTTCAGCAGCAGCGTGCTCGTCACGGTCACGCCGCGCTCGAGCGCGCCGCGCACCTCTGCCGCGGCGAGCGTTTTGCCGCGGAGGATGCCGTGCTGATCCGCGAAGGAGAAGCGCACGGCCTTCAAGCCGCGCGCTTCGATCTCCTTCAGGATGTTCACGCCGCTTGCTGCGACCAGCGCGCAGCCCGGCGCCGGCTCTCGTCTGCGCGGCGCCAGTACTCGTCCATCGCGCCGGTCGGACCGATGCCGTCGATGGCCGGCGGACCGGTGAGCTCGTTCGCCTTGGCCGCATCGAGCACCATCAGCGGCCGCTCGCCCGCGTCGTTCTTGCGGATGGCGTCGACGAGCAGTCGCCGGTACAGCACGATGCCCTTGTCGGCGCTGCCGAGGTTCTCGCGGGTGCGATCGGCGATCGGTCCCTGCGACTCGCACGCCCACTGGTCGTGGATGTTGATGTCGAAGCCCATGCCGGTGAAGGTCTGCGTGCGCTGCTGCTCGGCGTCGAAGCCCCAACCGTTGCTCCTTCCGAAAATGGGCTTGTATTCCGGAGCGGGGTACGTCTTGAGGCGCTGGTTGCGCATGGTCTCTTTGTCGACCGGCGCGCCGAAGCTCGTGAAGATCGAGTACCAGTAGCAACCCGTGTCGTCGACCGGCACGTGCCACTGCGAGATGGTCATCTCGGCGTTCATCGGGATCACGAACGCCTGCGGGAAGAGCACGTTCGTCACCCGGATGTGCGTCTGTGCTTCGCTGATCCGGCGCAGCGTCTGCAGCCGCATGCCGTAGTCGGTGCGCTCGACACGAATCTCGGGCCGGTCAAATTCCCGCAGCACCTGCGAGATCGGAATTTGCGCATCCGACGGCACGCCGCGGAACTGGCGGCCATAGCCGGCGGCGGGATCCTCGTCCTCGAAGAATTTGTGCAGCCACGACGCGTGCGACGGGTCGATGCCGACTTCGAGCGCCTGCAGCCAGTTGCAGTCCCAGTAGCCCTTGAACGCGAACGTGTACTCAGGCGGCGCGATGAACGCGTCGAAGTGCGGAAATGCCGGCGCTTCGCCCTCGCCGAGGTAGGCGAAGACGATGCCGCTCTTCTCGACCACCGGATAGGCACGCAGGCGGATGTGTTCGCACAGGCGGCTGCCCTCGGGCTCCGCGGGGGTCTGCAGGCAGCGCCCGTCGGTGCCGTAGAGCCAGCCGTGGAACGAGCAGCGCAGCCCGCCGTCTTCGAGCCGCCCGTACGCCAGGTCGGCGCCGCGATGCGCGCACTGACGCTCGAGCAGCCCGTAGCGGCTGCCCTCGCGGAAGAGGACCAGGTCTTCGCCCATGATGCGCACCGCCTTCACCGGCCGCGGGCCCTGCATCTCATCGGTCAGCGCCACCGGTTGCCAGTAGCGCCGCAGCAGCTGGCCGCAGGGCGTGCCGCGCCCGACGCGCGTCATCAGCTCGTTCTGCTCCGCGCTGATCATTTCTCGGCTTCGCGGTAGAGCGCGAGCGCCTTCATCGCCGGCAGGTCGTTGAAGGAGAACAGCACCGCCTCCTCGCTTGCGCCATGCCGGTGCAGCGCCCATGACGGCAGGGCGAAGATGTCCTTCTCCTCCCACTCGAAGCGCTGGCCACCAATCTCGGACCAGCCGCTGCCTTGCGCGACTTGGTATATCACGCTGCCGGTATGTCGACGTGCCTTGGTCTGCTCGCCTTGGCGCAGCAGCTGTAGCTGCGCGCCGATCGTCGGCATGATCGATCCGCCGGTAAGCGGATTGCGATACTCGTAGACGCGACCGTCGTATGGCGACCAGGGCGCTTCCCGCACTGCGCGGTAAGCATCATCCCAGCGGTACTGAAACTGCGGCGAGTAAGGCTTCGACCAGTTCTCGCGCGATAGCGGCGCTGGCGTCTGCATCACCTGCGGGTGAACCTCATAGAAGTTCGCGTCGAGCGAATTCATCAGCGGGATGTCGAGCCCGTCCTGCCATATGCACTGAGTGCCGTCCGCGTCGACGCCGTGGTCGTGCCACGTGCCGTTCGGCGTGAGCACCAGGTCGCGCGCGCCGAGCGTCAATTTCTCGCCGTCGACCACCGTATACGCGCCGCGCCCTTCCATGACGAAGCGCAGCGCGGACGCCTGGTGGCGATGCGCGGAGGTGAACTCGCCCGGGTTCATTACCTGCACGCCGGTGTACAGAAGCCCCGCGGCCGCACTCCATTCTTTGCGGCCCGGATTGACCAGCATCACCACCCGCCGCGCCGCCTTGTCAGCGGAGACCAGCTCCGGCGCGCGGCGCACGAAGCGCTCGACCCGCTGCCATTTCCACAGCGTCGGCACCGATTTCGGCTGTGGATACCACGGCTCGATCTCGTTCGCCACGGTCCATAGCGCACCGAGCGCCTCGCCTTCGAGGCTGCGGTAGTACGCCTCGAGCTCCGGCGTGTCCTCGACGTTGGCGCGGCCGACGATGTT
>JACXTT010002061.1_pt1 | contig 32319 bp, 28 predicted proteins | sample 9270951 | NCBI WGS metagenome assembly JACXTT01 (sample SAMN15532306, study PRJNA645909) | rock metagenome | isolation source: weathered quartz diorite | place: Puerto Rico | collected 2017-06-21
GCGCCGGCCGTCGAGACGGAGCGCCCTGATTTGTGCGAGCCGGGTGATCGTCTCGCGCTCGCCCTCGAACGCGCGCCGGGCTTCGGCGGTTCGGCCCGTGACCACGACGCCCACCTGCGCCTTGGGGCTCACGCGGTATTCCGCGCGAATGTTGCGGATCGCCGAGATGGCGTCCTGCACCATCGCGAAGCGAGCTTCGGCATCGGCGTCGATGAGCGCCTCGCGCGCCTCGGGCCATGCCGCCACCGCGAGGAGCTCGCCTTCCTCACGGTCCGGGAGCTTCTGCCACAACTCCTCCGTGATGAACGGCACGACGGGATGGAGCAGCCGGAGTGCGGCATCGAAGCAATACGCGAGCACTGCCTCCGCAGCGCCCCGGGCCACTCCGGCCGGCGGCCCGCCGGTCTCGGCGGCCTTCGCGGCCCGGGGCCCCGCGTCGGCGGCGAGTCGCGGCTTCACCGCCTCCACGTACCAGTCAGCGAGCTCTTTCCACACGAAGTCGAAGCAGCGCTTCGCCGCTTCGTCGAGCCGGAACTGCTCGAGCGACGCCGTGGCCTCCTGGATCGCGCGCTGCGCCCGCGACAGGATCCAACGATCGGCGAGCGGCAGCCGCTCGACGTCGAGTGACTCGATCGCGGGCACCTGCTCGGGCAGCTGCCCCAGGATGAAGCGGCCGATGTTCCACAGCTTGTTGGCGAAGTTCCGCCCCGGCGCGAACGTCGTGCCGAGATCGGTCGGGTCGAGGATCAGGTCGGAGCCGAGCGAGACCCCCGCGATCGCGGTCCACCGGAGCGCATCGGCGCCGTAGAGCCGCACGACGTCCAGCGGATCGATCCCGTTGCCGAGCGACTTGGACATCTTGCGATGCTGCGTGTCTCGCACGGTGCCGTGGAGGTACACCGTCGAGAATGGACGCGCGCCTCGAAAGTGATACCCGGCCATAATCATTCGGGCGACCCAGAAGAACAGGATCTCGGGTGCTGTGACCAACGTGTGTCCCGGGTAGAAACGCTTCAGGTCGCGCGTCTCGTCCGGCCAGCCCAGCGTCGCGAACGGCCACAGCCAGGAAGAGAACCACGTGTCGAGCACGTCGGGGTCCTGCACGACCGGACCACCACACTTGGGGCAGGTCGTCGGATCCTCGCGGTCCGCCCACCGATGCTCGCACCCGGTGCAGGTGAACACGGGGATGCGGTGACCCCACCACAGCTGTCGCGAGATGTTCCAGTCGCGGATGTTCTCCATCCAGTTCTGATACGTCGCGCCCCAGCGCTCGGGCACGAGCACGATCTCCCCCGAGCGGTACGCTTCGAGCGCGGGCTCCGCGAGCGGCTTCATCTTCACGAACCATTGATCGCTGAGCCTGGGCTCGACCACCGAGCCGCACCGGTAGCAGTGGCGCACGGCGTGGCGGTGGGGCTCGATCTTCTCGAGGAGCCCGCGCTCCTTGAGGACATCCACGATCTTGGCGCGTGCGTCGAACCGATCGAGCCCCGACAGCGACTTCGGGACGCGCGTGGGATGCTCCATGCGGGCGTCCTCGGTCATCACGATCGGCATCTCGAGCTTGTGGCGGAGGCCGATGTCGAAATCGGTCGGGTCGTGGGCCGGGGTCACTTTCACCGCTCCGGTGCCGAACTCGGGCACCACCGCCTGGTCGGCGAGGATCGGGATCGGGACGTCGACCATGGGGAGCCGCGCGCGCTTGCCTACGAACCCGGCATATCGCTCGTCGTTCGGGTTCACCGCCACCGCGGTGTCGCCGAGCATGGTCTCGGGGCGCGTGGTGGCGACCGTGAGGTACGGCTTTGGTCCGTCTTCGACCGGATACCGGATGTAATACAGCTTGCCGTCGGTCTCCTCTGCTTCGGCTTCCTCGTCCGAAAGCGAGGTGAGACAGCGCGGGCACCAGTGGATCACGCGGTGGCCGCGGTAGATCAGCTCCTCCTCCCACAGGCGGACAAACACCTCCCGCACGGCGCGCGAGTAGGCGGGATCGAGCGTGAATCGGGTGCGGGTCCAGTCGCAGGACGCGCCGATGATCTTCAGCTGTTCGAGGATGGCGGAACCTGTTTCGCGAACGAAGGCCCAGACGCGCTCCACGAACCGCTCGCGCCCCAGGTCGAAGCGGGTCTTTCCTTCCTTGGCGATGATCCGCTCGACCACATTCTGCGTCGCGATGCCGGCGTGATCGGTGCCTGGAAGCCAGAGAGCCTCGCGCCCCCGCATGCGCTCGAACCGGATGAGCACGTCCTGGGTGACGTTGTTGAGCCCCTGGCCCATGTGCAGCACTGCCGTGACGTTGGGGGGCGGGATCACGATCACATACGGGGGCTTGGGCGACTCCGCGTGGGCCGTGAAGGCCTGGGCGGCGAGCCAGCGCTCATAGAGCGGGCGCTCGACTGCATGCGGATCGTATTGGGGGGGGAGCTCGAAACGCGTGGCGGTCATTCCTTATAATAGAACAGGTTGGGGAGGATGGTGGGGGAAGATGGAGGGTGGTGGAGGTCGTTCCGTCCGCAACCTCCACCATCCTCCACGATCGTCGACCATCCTTCACCAACCTCCCGTTTGTGCTAAAATTCCCGCCATGCCCGAGGAGTCTCCGGCTCTCCCCACCAGCCGCATCGCGCGCTGGATCGCCATCGCCGCGGCGATCGTGTTCACGGTCGCGCTCTATTTCCGCGACGGGCTGCACGTTCAGCCCGTGACGAACACGCCATCGACCGCTCCGGCTGCGCAGACCGGCCAGCCGGCCAACTGAGCTGATGGCGTCGGAGATTCGTGTGACGCTCCCGGATGGGAGCGAGAAGCGTCTCCCCGCCGGCTCGACGGGCGCCGACCTCGCGAAGGCGATCGGACCCGGGCTCGCCAAGGCGGCGCTCGCCCTGCGCGTGAACGGCGACGTCCGGGATTTGGCACGCTCCTTACCGGACGGCAAGCGGGTCGCGATTCTCACGGACAAGGACCCTCAGGCGCTCGACGTCCTGCGGCACTCGTCCGCGCACGTGCTGGCCACGGCCGTGCGACAGCTCTTTCCGCTGGCCCAGATCGGCTTCGGGCCGCCTATCGAAGACGGCTTCTACTACGACTTTCAGGTGGACCGGCCCTTCACGCCGGAGGATCTCGAGGCTATCGAGAAGAAGATGATGGAGGTCGTAAAGGCCGACTACCCATTCGTTCGAGAGGAAGTCTCGCGCTCCGAAGCCAAGCAGCGCTTCAAGGACGACCCGCTCAAGCTCGAGCGCATCGACGACCTCGGGTCGGACGAAGTCATCTCCGTCTACACCGACGGCCCGTTCGTCGACCTCTGTCGCGGGCCGCATCTGCCGAGTACGGGGCGCATCAAGCACTTCAAGCTGCTGCACGCCGCCGGCGCGTATTGGCGCGGGGACGAGCGCCGGCAGATGCTGCAGCGCATCTACGGCACCGCGTGGTTCGCCAAGGAAGACCTCGACGCATACCTGCGGCGGCTCGAAGAGGCGAAGAAGCGCGACCACCGTGTCCTCGGCAAGCAGCTCGACCTCTTCTCGATCCAGGAGGACGTCGGGCCGGGACTGATCCTGTGGCATCCCAAGGGTGCGATCCTCCAGTTCCAGCTGCGGCGGTTTATCGAGGACACGATTCTCGAACGGGGCTACTCGCTGGTCTACACGCCGAACGTGACCCGGGAAGAGCTCTTCATCCGGTCGGGTCACCTGCCGCTGTACGCGGCGAACCAGTTTCCGCCCATGGCGGCAGGGGAGGGCGAGTCCGAAACGGTGCGCTATCGGGTGAAACCGATGAACTGCCCGATGCACATCCTCATTTACGCGTCGCAGCAGCGCAGTTATCGCGACCTTCCGATCCGTCTCGCCGAGATCGCCAACGTGTATCGCAACGAGCGGTCCGGGACGTTGCACGGCATGCTCCGTGTGCGCGGTCTGAGCATGGATGACGCGCACCTCTTCCTGCGCGAGGACCAGATCGAGCAGGAGATCTTTCACCTGCTCGACATCGTGGAGCTGGTGCTCGGCAAGACGTTCGGTCTGTCATACCGGCTCGACCTCGCCACACGCCCGGACAAGAAGCTGGGCACCGACGCGACGTGGGACCAGGCGGAGCGCGCGCTCGAGCAGGCGCTCAAGCATCGCGGCGCGACGTACCGTCTGGATCAGGGCGGGGGGGCGTTCTACGGGCCGAAGATCGACATCAAGTTCAACGATGCGATCGGCCGCGAGTGGCAGGGCGCGACGATTCAGCTCGATTTCGAACAGCCGGAGCGGTTCGGGCTCGAGTACACGGGCGAAGACAACAAGCCGCACCGGCCGGTGATGATCCACCGCGCGATCTACGGCACGATGGAGCGGTTCGTGGGATTCCTGATCGAGCACTTTGCCGGCGCGTTCCCGCTGTGGCTCTCGCCCGAACAGGTGCGGGTGCTGCCGATCTCGGACGCTCAGGCGCCCGCGGCGCGCGCCGTGCACGAACGATTGCGCGGAGCGGGCCTCCGCTCGCACCTGGACGACCGCAACGAGACGCTCAATTACCGGATCCGCGACGGCGAGCTGCAGAAGGTGCCCTACATGGCGGTGGTGGGGCAGCGCGAGGCCGAAGCGGGGTCGGTGGCCGTGCGAGGACGCGGCGCAGGAAATAAGCAGGTCGTGCTGCCTGTTCCCGAATTCGTGGCCAAGCTGCAGGAAGAGGTTCGCACCCGCTCCCTGACACCGTTAGTTTGAGTGAGTATGTCCGACAGCACGACCCCCGTCATTCTGTCCGCTTGCCGCACCCCCATCGGCAAGTACCTGGGTGGATTGTCTCCGCTCTCCGCCCCGAGGCTCGGCGCCCTCGTGATCCGCGAGGCGGTGCGCCGGGCCGGCGTCGAGCCGGGCGCGGTCGAAGAAGTGATCATGGGGAACGTGCTGCAAGGCGGCGTCGGTCAAGCACCCGGACGCCAGGCGGCGATTCACGCCGGCCTCCCCGGAACGGTTCCCGCGGTCACGATCAATAAAGTGTGTGGCTCGGGCCTCAAGGCCGTGATGCTCGCCGCGCAGGCGATCAAGGCGGGCGACGAGCAGTGCCTCGTGGCGGGCGGCATGGAGTCGATGTCGAACGCGCCCCACTACGTCTACGGGATGCGCGGCGGCATCAAGGCGGGCAACTCCGAGCTCGTGGATGGCATGATCCACGACGGGTTGTGGGACTCGTTCTCGAACACGCATATGGGCAACCTCGCCGAGTACACGGCGAAAAAGGCCGGCGTATCCCGTGCCGACCAGGACGCCTTCGCGCTCGCGAGCCATCAGAAAGCCGTGGCGGCCATGGAGGCGTGTCACTTCAAGGCCGAGACGGTGCCGGTCGAGATCCCTGGGAAGAAAGGACCGACCGTGATCGAAAAGGACGAGGGCCCACGCAAAGAGACGTCGCTCGAGGCGCTGGCCGCGCTCAAGCCGTCGTTCGAGAAGGGCGGTACCGTCACGCCCGGGAATGCCCCCGGTCTGAATGACGGCGCGAGCGCGCTCGTCGTGGCGTCGCTGGCCTTCGCCAAGGCCCACGGCCTGAAGCCGATCGCCCGCATCACCGCCTACGCCATGGGTGGCGGCGAGCCCAAGGATCTGTTCTTCGCCCCGATCGTCGCGGTCCAGAATCTCCTGGCGAAGGCGAAGACCGCCATCGGCGACTACGACCTGATCGAAGCGAACGAAGCGTTCGCGGTGCAGGCCATTGCCGACGGACGCGCGCTCGGCTGGGATTGGAACCGGGTCAACGTGAACGGTGGCGCCATTGCCCTGGGGCACCCGATCGGCGCGTCGGGCGCCCGCGTGCTCACGACGCTCTTGTACGCCCTGACGGATCGAAAGCAGACGACCGGCCTCGCCACTCTGTGTCTCGGGGGCGGGAACGCCGTGGCCCTCAGCGTGGAGATGCTCTGATGCGGACTCAGACCGCCGTCGCGTCCCCCTCCCCTCTGCCCCTCGCGGCGCGCCGCGCCATCGCCGTCGTGCTGGGCGCCGCGCTCGTGGCTATCGCCGCGCAGATCGCCCTCCCGGTGCCGGGCACGCCCGTGCCGATGACGTTGCAGCCGCTCGCCGTGCTGCTCGTCGGCGCGCTGCTTGGGCCCGGGCTGGGCGCCAGCTCGCTGCTCCTCTACCTCGCGCTCGGCGCGGCCGGGTTGCCGGTGTTCACGCCGTACGGTCTGCCCGGCGTCGCGCGGCTGCTCGGCCCCACGGGCGGATACCTCCTGGCGTATCCGGTCACCGCCTTCGTCGTCGGCAAAATCGCGGGGGACGCTCGCCGGCTCGGGCGGCTCGCCCTGGCGGCGCTCGCCGGGATCGTCCTGATCCACCTGGGCGGTCTGGCGCAGCTCGCGCTCCTCACCGGCAGCTTGTCCGCCGCGGCGACGCTCGGCACCTTGCCGTTCGTCGTGGCCGATCTCGTCAAGGTCCCGCTCGTCGCCCTGATCGTGAAGCCGACCGTGAGCCCCCTCCGCGCGCGCCTATGACGGCGCGCGATTCGTTTGAGGACTAGCGCGCCGTCCGCATGAGCCGCGTGGCGGTGGTCGGCGCGGGCACGATGGGCAACGGCATCGCCCACGTCTTTGCGCAACACGGGTGGGACACCACGGTGATCGACGTGTCGCCCGGTCTGCTCGAACGCGTGCTCGCCACGATCCGCGCGAACTTCGAGCGACAGGTGAAGAAGGGCACCGTCAGCCCGGAGCAGCGGGATGCGGCCTTGGCGCGCATCCGCACCGCCGCGAGCCTCGACGCCGTGAGCGACGCCGAGCTCGTCGTCGAAGCGGCGACCGAGCAGCCGGACGTCAAGTTCAAGATCTTCCGGGAGCTCGACCGCGTCGCGCCGCCGCGCGCGATCCTCGCGAGCAACACGTCGTCCATCTCGATCACGACCATCGCCGCGCAGACCAAGCGGCCGGCCCTCGTGATCGGCATGCACTTCATGAATCCGGTCCCCGTGATGACGCTGGTGGAGGTCATCCGAGGGCTCGAGACGGGGGACGAGACGGCTCGAAAGGTCGTCGAGGTCGTAGAGGTTCTCAAGAAAGTTCCCGTGGTTGTGCAGGATGCGCCCGGGTTCGTGTCGAACCGCGTGCTCATGCCGATGATCAACGAGGCCGCGTTCTGTGTGATGGAAGGCGTGGCGACGCCCGAGGCGGTGGATACCGTGATGACGCTCGGGATGAATCACCCGCTGGGGCCGCTGGCGCTGGCGGATCTGATCGGACTCGATGTGTGTCTCGCGATCCTCGAGGTGCTGCAACGGGACCTCGGGGACGACAAGTACCGTCCTGCGCCGCTCCTCCGGAAAATGGTGGCGGCGGGTCGGCTGGGCCGGAAGAGCGGCCGGGGGTTTTATGTCTATCGCGATTGAGCCGGCGGGCCTGTCCGAGACACAGCGCCAGATCGTGGATCTGGCGCGCGAATTCGCCCGCACCAAGATAGAGCCGTTCGCAGCCGAGTGGGACCGCACTGGGCACTTCGCGCGCGACGTGATCGACGAGCTGGGCCGCCTGGGATTCCTCGGCATGAGCGCGCCCGAGGAGTTCGATGGCATGGGCCTCGACTCGGTCACGTATCTCCTGGCGCTCGAGGAGATCGCCGCCGCGGACGCGAGCGTGGCCGTATCGCTCTCGATCCACAACGCGATCCCGACCACGATGCTGCTCCGCCACGGCACCCGGGCGCAACAGGAGCGCTGGCTCCGCCCGATGGCCCGGGGCGAGCTCCTCGCGGGGTTCGCGCTCTCCGAGCCCGAGTCCGGCTCCGACTCCGCCGCCCTGCGCACGCGCGCGGTGCGGGATGGGGACGAGTGGGTGCTGTCCGGCGCGAAGGCCTGGGCCACGAACGGCGGCACGGCCGATCTCATGGTCGTCATGGCCCGGACCGAGCGTGGCATTTGCGCCTTTATTGTGCCCACCGACGTCGCCGGTTATCGTGCGGGGAAGTCCGAAGACAAGATGGGGTTACGCGCCTCGAACACCGTTTCGCTGGCGCTCGAGGAAGTCCGGCTGCCCGCCGATCACCTGGTGGGTGAGGAGGCGGGGGGCTTCGGGTACGCGATGGAGGCGCTCGACGTCGGTCGCCTGGGCATCGCGGCGCAGGCCCTCGGGATCGCCCGGCGCGCGCTCGAGCACTCGGTGGCCTACTGCGCTGAGAGGAAACAGTTCGGACAGGCGCTGCGCGAGTTCGAGGCGGTGCAGTTCCGGCTCGCCGACATGGCCACCCGCGTGGAGGCGGCCCGCGCCCTGACCCACGCCGCCGGGGCGCGGCGCGACCGGGGCGAGCACATCACGATGGCGGCCAGCATGGCCAAGCTCTTCGCCTCCGAGACGGCGATGTGGGTGACGACCCAGGCGGTCCAGCTGTTCGGGGGATACGGGTACATGCGGGACTTTCCGGTGGAGAAGCTGTTCCGGGACGCCAAGGTCACCGAGATCTATGAAGGCACCAGCGAAATCCAGCGGCTCATCGTCGCCCGCGGTCTCTACCCCCGCGGCTAAGGCCGTCGCTGACGCCTCGCGCAAGCTTGGGGAGCGCGAGCGGCTCGACCTGTTCCCCCTGCTCGCGGAGCACGAGCACGAGCAGGTGAGCTTCTACTATGATCCGTCCACCGGGTACCGCGGGATCATCGCCATCCATTCCACGGTGCTCGGGCCCGCGCTCGGCGGCACGCGCTTCTGGAGCTATCCGAGCGACACCGACGCCGTGATCGACAGCCTGCGGCTCGCGCGCGGCATGACGTACAAGGCCGCGGTCGCGGGGCTCAACCTGGGCGGCGGAAAGAGCGTCATCATCGGCGACAATCGCACGACGCGGCGCGAAGCCCTGTTCCGCGCCCACGGTCGCCACGTCGAGTCGCTCAAGGGGCGCTACATCACCGCCGAGGACGTCGGGACCAGCACGAGCGACATGGAGTACATCAAGGCGGAGACGAACTACGTCACCGGCCTGATCGGCAAGTCGGGCGATCCCTCGCCCGTCACCGCGTACGGCGTCTACCGCGGCATCAAGGCGTGCGCCAAGTACCGCTACGGCGTGGACGGCCTGGGCGGGAAGCGCATCGCTTTGCAGGGATGCGGCTCGGTGGGCTATCATCTCGCCAAGTTGCTCCACGCTGAGGGCGCGGTCATCACGTGCACGGACATCGATCCGCAGCGCGTGAAGCGGGTCGTGGAGGACACTCGGGCGACGGCCGTGGGCACGGACGATATCTACGACGTGCGCGCCGACATCTTCGCGCCCTGCGCCCTGGGGGCCGTGATCAACGACGACACCGTGAACCGCCTGCCGGTCGAGATCGTGGCCGGCGCCGCGAACAATCAGCTGGCGGAGGACCGGCACGGCGACCTGCTCGAGCAGCGCGGGATCACCTACGCGCCGGACTACGTGATCAACGGGGGCGGCCTGATCAACGTGAACGCGGAGCTGCACGGCTGGGCGCCCGAGCGCGCGCGCTCTAAGGCGGGGGAAATCTTCGACACCATTCTCCGGGTGTTCGAGATCGCGCGCGAGGAGGGGATCCCGAGCTACCGCGCGGCGGACCGGCTCGCCGAGCAACGCATCGCCGCAATCGCGAAGGTACGGCGGAACTTTGTCTGAGAAGATCTTCGTCGGGGCGGACCACGCGGGCTTCCAGCTCAAAGAGCGGCTGGTGAACGAGCTCAAGCGCCTCGGCTACGAGCCCGTGGATGTCGGCGCGAAGACCATGAACCCGGCGGACGACTACCCCGATTTCGCCCGGCCGGTGGCCGAAGCCGTGAGCGCCGGCGCGGCGAAGCGTGGGGTGCTGACCTGCGGGACGGGGCTCGGGATGGGCTACGTGGCGAACCGCTATCCGCACGTGCGAGCGGCGGTGGTGTGGAGCCCGGAGATCGCCGAGCTGTCGCGCAAGCACAACGACGCCAATGTGCTCGTGCTGCCGTCGCGGTTCATGAGCGAGGACGAAGGGATGGAGATCCTGCACACGTGGCTCGACACGCCGTTCGAGGGCGGGCGCCACGAGCGCCGCGTCGCAAAGATCGACCCGTGACCGACCGCCGGGCATCGCTCGCGCAGGTGGATCCGACCATCTACCAGCTCATCCGTCGCGAGGTCGAGCGTCAGGAGCACGGGCTCGAGCTGATCGCGAGCGAGAACTTCGTGTCCGTCGCGGTGCTCGAAGCGATGGGCACGGCGCTCACGAACAAATACGCCGAAGGCCTGCCCGGCAGGCGCTACTACGGCGGGTGCGAGGTGGTCGACGAAGTCGAGCAGCTCGCCATCGATCGCGCCAAGGCGCTCTTCAAGGCTGAGCACGCCAACGTGCAGCCGCACTCGGGCGCGCAGGCAAACATGGCCGCGTATCTGGCGGTGGCCAAACCCGGCGACACACTGCTCGGCCTCGCGCTGCCGCACGGCGGTCACCTCACGCACGGCGCTCCCGTGAATTTCTCGGGCACGCTGTTCCGGGCGACGCATTACGGCGTCCGCGAGGACACGGGTCGGATCGACTACGACCAGGTCCGGGACACCGCACTTCGCGAGCGCCCGCGCCTCCTGATCGGCGGCGGGAGCGCCTACGCCCGCATCATCGATTTCGCGGCCCTGCGGAGCATCGCGGACGAGGTCGGAGCGATTTTCGTCGTGGACATGGCCCATTTCGCGGGGCTCGTGGCGGCGGGCATCCATCCGTCGCCCGTGCCGCACGCGCAGATCGTGACGACCACGACGCACAAGACGCTCCGCGGCCCGCGCGGTGGGATCATCCTGTGCGGGGAGCAGCTCGCGAAGGATGTGGACAAGCAGGTCTTCCCGGGCCTTCAGGGCGGCCCGCTCGAGCATGTCATCGCGGCCAAAGCGGTGGCCCTGGGCGAGGCACTCGCGCCTGACTTCAAGGTCTACGCCAAGCAGGTCGTCAAGAACGCGCAGACGCTCGCCGCGGCGTTGATCGACCGTGGTTACGCCATCGTGTCGGGTGGAACGGACACGCATCTTATGCTGGTGGACCTCCGGCCGAAGAGGGTCACGGGGAAGGAGGCGCAGGAGCTGCTCGACCGCGCGGCGATCACGGTCAACAAGAACACGATCCCCGGCGATCCGCAGAAGGCGTTCGTCACGAGCGGCGTGCGGATCGGTACGCCGGCCGTGACTACTCGTGGCTTCCGCGAGGCGGAGATGCTCAAGGTGGCGGAGTTCATCGACACGGTCCTCACCCGGAAGGACGACACGACCATTGCCCGCGTGAAGGCCGGCGTGCGGGAGCTGGTCCAGCAGTTCCCCCTGTACGCGGCACCCGTGCGGGCCGCGGTGGCGAGCGCGCGTGGCTGAGGCCGGCGGTTCGTCGGGCCGCCCGTCGCGGGGAGGTTCGGGATCTTTCACCGTCCACCCGGCGGAAGAGCTCGAAGTCTACTTCAACGAGGTTGCCCACGGCCGTCCGGTGGGTTTCGTCGCCTCCTCCAAGTGGAAGCCACCGACCGACATCTACGAGACCGACGATGCGATAGTCGTCTACATGGATATCGCCGGCATGCACGCCGAGGATTTCAGCGTCGAGTACGCCGAGGGGGTCCTCACGATCGCCGGCGAGCGCACGGTGCGGAGGGAAGAGGGCAAGCCGCATTTCCACGTGATGGAGGTCCAGGTCGGTCCGTTCGAGCGCCGCTTCCGTCTACCCGTCCCTGTGGATCCCGAAAGCATCAGCGCGAGCTACGAGCACGGGTTCCTCGAGGTACGCCTCACCAAGCTCCCCACCCGTCTCTCGGGACCGCAGTCCGTTCGGGTGCAATAGATGGATCGCCTGCCGATCCTGCCGCTCGGCCGTCTGGTCGTCTATCCGCATGTCGTGCTGCCGATGGCGCTGACGGATCCGAGCGCCGTCCAGCTGATCGATGAAGTGGTTCAGGGAAGCAAGCGCCTCCTGCTCGGCGTGGTGAAGCCGCTCAACAGCGTCGAGCCGCCCGAAGGCGCCGTCATGAACGCCCGTCCCGACGAGCTGTATGAGGTGGGCACGCTCGGCACCGTGGTCCGGATGCTCAAGCTGGGTGATGGATCGGTGCGCGTCATGGTCCAGGGCCTCGAGCGCGCACGGTTGGTGGAAATCACTCCCGCGGATCACTGGCTCGTGGCGCGCTTCGAGACGTTCCCGCCGGGCGGCGGGGAGGACGCGCGCACCGAGGCCCTGAAGCGTACGGTCCACGCGCAATTCTCCCGGGTCATCGACATCGCGCCGTATCTGGGTGAGGAGCTGCACGAAGTGCTCGTGGGCATCACCGACGGGGGCAAGCTGGCGGACTTCGTGGCCGCCAACCTGGACCTGGCGCTGCCCGCTAAGGCCGAGCTGCTCGCGCTCGACGACGTGAACCGCCGCCTGGAGCGGCTGGCGGAGCTGCTGGGTCAAGAGCTCCAGGTGCTCGAGGTCGGCAGCCAGATCCAGGAGAAGGTGCGGACCCGGCTGGACCAGAATCAGCGCGAATACGTGCTGCGCGAGCAGATGCGGGTGATTCGCCAGGAGCTCGGCGAGGAGGCCGAGGAAGATGAGCTGACTGAGCTGAGCAAGAGGCTCGAGGATGCCGGCCTCCACGAGGAAGCGAAGAAGGTCGCCGAGCGGGAGCTCAAACGGCTCCGCCAGATGTCTCCGCAGTCCGCCGAGTATCATGTCTCCCGCACGTACCTCGAGACGTTCGCGACGCTGCCCTGGAGTCGCACGTCCACCGACCGGCTCGATCTCAAGGCCGCGCGCGACATCCTCGATCGCGACCACTACGATCTGAAGACCGTCAAGGAGCGCATCCTCGAGTACCTTGCGGTGCGCACGCTGAACCCGTCGGCGCGCGGGAGCATCCTGTGCTTTGTCGGTCCGCCGGGCGTGGGGAAGACCTCCTTGGGGCAGAGCATCGCCGAGGCGCTAGGGCGGCGATTCACCCGGGTGTCGCTGGGCGGGGTGCGGGACGAGGCGGAGATCCGCGGCCATCGTCGCACCTACGTGGGCGCGCTGCCGGGACGCATCCTCCACGCGTTGCAACGATGTGAGACCCGCAATCCGGTTCTGATGTTAGACGAAGTCGACAAGATGGGCGCGGACGTCCGCGGCGATCCGACCGCCGCACTGCTCGAGGTGCTCGATCCCGCGCAGAACGGTACCTTCGTCGATCACTACCTCGAAGTGCCCTTCGACCTGTCGGGGGCGATGTTCATCGCCACCGCGAACAGCCTGGCGCCGATCCCCGACCCGTTGCTCGACCGGATGGAAGTCCTCACCCTGCCCGGGTACACGCCGGGCGAGAAGCTCGCGATCGCCAAGCGCTACCTCTTGCCGCGCCAGCTCAAGGAAACCGGACTGGCGGGCGAGAAGGCCGGCGTCGCCGACAGCGCGCTGGAGCGCCTGATCGCGGAGTTCACGCGGGAGGCCGGCGTGCGCCAGCTCGAGCGGGAAATTCAAGGCGTCCTGCGCAAGGCGGCCCTCGAGGTCGTGGAGGGGCGGGCGGCGGCGGTGAAGATCACCGCGAAGAACCTCGAGAAGTTCGCGGGCCAGCCCAAGGTGCAGAGCGAGGTGGCGGGACGGACGCCCGAGGTAGGGGTCGCCACGGGCCTGGCATGGACGCCCGTGGGCGGCGACATCATGTTCATCGAGGCGATTCAAATGCCCGGCAAGGGCCAGATCACCCTGACCGGGCAGCTGGGCGACGTCATGAAGGAGTCCGCCCAGGCGGCGTGGAGCCTGCTGCGGGCCCGGGCCGTGGCGCTCGGGATTCCGCTCGAGGCGTTCACGCAGACCGACGTGCACCTGCACCTGCCTGCGGGCGCGGTGCCGAAGGATGGGCCCTCCGCCGGCATCGCGATCGCGACGGCGCTCGCGTCGCTCCTGTGCCAGCGCCCGGCGCGTCACGATGTCGCGATGACGGGCGAGCTGACGTTGCGGGGCCGCATCCTGCCCATCGGCGGACTGAAGGAAAAGCTGACGGCTGCGGCCCGCGCCGGTGTGAAGACCGTGCTCGTGCCGGCGCGCAATCAGAACGACATTGTGGAGGTGCCCGACGAGGTGAAGCAGCTGCTTGAGATCCGTCCCGTGGAGACCATCGACGAGGTGCTGGAGCTCGCGCTCCTCGACCCGCACCCGGCCCGGCCCCTCATGGTCCGGCCGCGCTCGTCGGGGCAGACGGAGGCCCGGCCGTGAGCGATTTCGTGTCGCTGGACGAAGCCTTTGCGCGGATCGGCCGTGAGGACGGGCGCTACCACGAGCGCGGCTATTTGTTCGTCCTCGCGGCGCTCGAGTACGCCCAGGGCAGGCTGCCGGCGCGTCGTCATCTGAGCGGCACCGAGCTCGCGTGGGCGTGTCGCGACTTCGCGCAGGAGCAGTTCGGCCTGCTCGCGCCGGCCGTCCTCGAGCACTGGGGCATCACGACGACGGAGGATTTCGGGCGCATCGTCTTCATGTTGATCGCGGTCGGCCTCTTGGCGCGGCAAGCGAGCGACAAGCCGGAGGACTTCGATCGCGTCTACGACTTCCGGGAGGTGTTCCGGGCGGGGTATCCCTGGCCCGGCGTGGAGCGCGGGTAGGGGGCGTCGGATCGGGTGAAGGGGGTGCCGCATGGACGATGTTAAAGAATGGCCCGCCTGCAGGAAATGCCAACAAGGTCTCCTCATCCCGTTGTCGGACTACGGTCGCGACGGGGCGCCGATCACCTACAAGGCGTGGGTCTGCAGCAACCCGGAGTGCGGATTCAACATCCGCATCGATAACGGGGAAATCTCCTTCGGGCGCGCCATCGGCCAGAGCTTCAAGTAAGCTTGGACGCCGTGCGCGCGCCCGCCGTGAGCGGCCGCTTCTATCCCGACACGCCGAGCGAGCTCGAGGGCATGGTACGCGAGCTGCTCGAGGCCGTCGGCCCCGCCCACCCGGCGCCGGCGCGCGCGGCCGTCGCGCCGCACGCCGGATACCCCTACTCAGGGCTCACGGCCGCGCACGTCTTCGCGCGTCTCGAGATTCCTTCGATCGTGGTGATCCTGGCGCCGAATCACACCGGCGTGTGCCGGGCGCCGGGCGGCGCGTCGCTGTGGGAAGCGGGGGCGTTTCGGACCCCGCTCGGGGACGTCCCCGTGGACGATCGATTCGCGCAGGCCCTGCTCGACGCGTCGCCCCTGGTCGGATGCGACCACGCGGCGCATGAGCACGAGCATGCCGTGGAGGTCGAGCTGCCGTTCCTGCAGCTGCGACGCGCCGATGTCCGGATCGTGCCGCTCGTCCTGGCTTGGGACGTCTGGGACCGCTGCTGGGAGCTGGGGGAAGCGCTGGCCGCACTCGTCCGCCGCTGGCCGGACCGCGCGCTGCTGCTCGCGTCGAGCGACCTCACGCACTACGAGGCGGCATCGGTCGCGGCACGCAAAGATCGGAGAGCGCTCGACGCGGTTGAGGCGTTGGACGGCGCGGAGCTCCTGGCGCGGTGCCGGAGTGAGCACATCTCCATGTGCGGCCGGGCGCCCACCGCCGCGGTGCTGGCCGCTGCCCGGATGTTCGGCGACGCGCGGGCGGAGGTGGTGCACTACAGTCACTCGGGACTCGTAACCGGAGACGACGATGCGGTGGTGGGCTACGGAGGGGTGGTGATCGCGTGAATCCGATTCCCGTGTTGTCCGCGACCGAGGCCGCTGCTTGGGACTCGGCCGCACGCACGCAGTACAGGATTCCTTCGCGCGTGCTCATGGAGGCCGCGGGTCGCGCGGTCGCGGACGTGCTCGTCCGGGAATATCCGGCCGCCCGCGCGCGCGGCGTGCTCGTGGTGGCCGGCGCCGGAAACAACGGCGGAGATGGCTGGGTCGCCGCGCGCGCCCTGCACGCGGGCGGCATCCCGGTGTGGGTCGCCGCGCTCGACCCGAAGACCGATGACGCCATCGACAACCGGGCCCTCGCGCGCATGGACGGCGTGCGTGAGACCGGGCGCGACGAGCCATGGCCCGCGGCCGCCGTCGTGGTCGACGCCCTGCTCGGCACGGGGGCCGCCGGGCCCGCGCGAGGGGATGTCCTGGCGCTGGCGCAGCGCGTCGTGACCTACGGCGCGCCGATCGTCGCGGTCGATGGGCCGACGGGACTCGATCTCTCGAGCGGCGAGCCGCACGGGCCGGTGCGCGCGGAGCTGTCGATTACGTTCGGCGGGCCGCGCCGCGGCCACCTGCTGGCGCGCGAGTGGTGCGGCAAGATCGCCGTCGTCGATATCGGACTTCCGCCCGCGGACTTGAGCTGGCCCCTGCTCGTCACCGACGGGTGGGCCGGCGCGCGATTGCCGAAGCTCGCGCCGACGATGCACAAGGGAGATCGGGGCCGGGTGACCGTGGTGGGGGGGGCGAACGGGATGACCGGCGCCGCCCTGCACGCCGCGCGCGCCGCATTGGCCGCGGGTGCGGGCCTCGTGAAGCTCGTGGCCGCCAAGGAAACGATCGAAGCCGCGCGCGCGAGCCTGCCGGACGTGCTCACCGTCGAGTCGACGCTCGGTCCCGAGCTCGAGGCCGCGGCCGGCGAAGCGCTCGAATGGGCGGACGCCGTGGTAATGGGCCCCGGCCTGGGGCGCGACGGCCCCCGGACCTCGTTCCTCAAGGCGGTGCTCGCCTGTCGCCCGGTACCGACCGTGCTCGATGCCGACGCGCTCACCCTGGTCGAAGCCCCGCTCCCGGAGCGGCCGATGGTGTTCACGCCCCACCTGGGCGAGTTCCGGGCACAGTTCGGCGACCAGCTCGCCGACCAGGCGGCGAACGACCGCTGGAGCGCCGCGGTCAAAGCCGCGCAGAAAGTGAAGGCCACCGTCTTATTGAAAGGCGTGCCCACCGTCATCGCGGACCTGCGGGGTCCGGTGCACGTCGTCGCGAGCGGGAACCCTGGACTCGCCACCGGCGGATCGGGGGACCTGCTCGCGGGCTTCGTCGGCGCGTTCCTGGCACGCGGTAGTGCGGGACCCGAGGCCGCCGCGCTCGGCGCGCATGCGCTCGGACGCGCCGCTGAGCTCGGTGCCCGGCAGTGGACCGCCCGTAGCCTGCGTCCCGCGGATGTGCTTGCTGCCCTGCCCGAGGTCTGGCGCACCTGGGCCAACACGCGGCCACCCGGCCCCCCCACGCTCACCCTGTTGGACCAGCCGGAGACGGCGTGAGGACCGGCGCCTCACGACTGGGCGCAGGCGGAGAATTTGACCACCTGCGCGCGATCTTCGCGCGACTCGGCTCGGACGCCCGAGACCTGGGTGACGACTGTGCGCTCGTCTCCGTCGCCGGGAGGACGATCGCGATCAGCATCGACCTGTCGCTCGAAGGCGTGCACTTCCGCACGGACTGGCTTTCGTTTCGTGAAATCGGCTGGCGCGCGACGGCGGCGGCGCTCTCCGATCTCGCTGCGGACGGGGCCCAACCGCTCGGGGTGTTGGTCTCTCTCGGCGTACCCGACTACCGACAACGCCTTTCCGGCAACGCCTCACTCGAGATCATGTCCGGCGTCGGCGCCGCGGTGCGCAGCGTGGGAGCCCACGTTTTCGGAGGCGACCTGGTCCGCTCCCAGCGCTATCTGGTCGACGTCTGTGCGCTGGGAACCGTGGCCCGGCCCATCCGTCGGAACGAGGCGCGTTCGGGTGATGGGCTGTGGGTGACGGGTCGACTCGGCGCTGCCGGATTGGCCTTGCGTGCGTTCCGCGCGCGCCGCCGCGTAGAGCCGGCACTCCGACGCCGGTTCGCGCGGCCCGTGCCGCGCATTGCCGCCGGGACCTGGCTAGCCCGGCATGGTGCCCGCGCGATGATCGACATTTCCGACGGCCTGGCGGGCGATGCGGGGCACATCGCGGCGGCCTCGGACGTCGCGCTCGAAATCGAGCTCGAGCGCGTGCCGTGCTGGCCGGGCGTCACGCCCCGCGACGCGGTGGCGAGCGGGGAGGAGTACGAGCTGTTGGTTGCGCTCCCGCGCGGATTCCAAGAGCGCGATGCCCGCGCGTTCCGTCGCGCGACACGGCTGCCGCTCACCCGCATCGGCGTCTGTACCGCGGGGCGGGGCGTACGGATGACGAAAAATGGACGACGGATTACGCCTCCGCGCGGCTACGACCACTTCGCCGGGCGATGATTCGCACGCTCTGGTTTTACGTGGTGCTCGTGGTGTCGAGCGTGATCCACGCGAGCGGGGTGCTCATCGCGGCGCTGCTCGGCGTCAAGCGGCGTCCTGGTGGAGTCTACGACTGGGGCACGAACGATTGGTCCCGCCAGCTGCTGCGCGCCGCGGGTACTCCGGTTCGAGTAGATGGACTCGAGCGGATCCCGAATGCGCCTGTGGTCTTCGCGTCCAATCATTCCTCGATGTTCGACATCTGGGCCCTCGCGGCCACCTTGCCCGGATCAGTGCGCTTTGTCGCAAAACAGGAGCTGGCCCGCATTCCGCTCGTCGGCCGGGCGATGATCGCGGCTGGGCACGTCACCATCGACCGGGCGCATCCCGCCCGAGCCTTGGAGGCCTATCATCGAGCCGCCGCCGTCATTCAGAGCGGCATCTCAGCCGTCGTGTTCCCGGAGGGCACGCGCAGCCGTACCGGCGAGCTCTTGCCCTTCAAGAACGCGCCGTTCGGGCTCGCGATCGCGGCGCAGGTACCGGTAGTACCGGTGTACGTACGGAACACGTTCGAGATCATGCCCAAAGGCGGGTTTCTGTTGCGCCCGCGGCCCATTCAGATCGAGGTGGGTGACCCGATCCCGACGGCCCGAATGACCCTCGAGCGGCGCCAGGAGCTGCGCGACCGCGTCCACGCCGCGATCATCGGGCTCAAGGTGCGCGTTGACGCGAGAGGCGCGGCCCGCTAGGGTAGGGCCACTATGAGCACCATCATCGCGGTCCGCGCGCGCGAAATTCTCGACAGCCGGGGCAATCCCACGATCGAAGCCGATGTCACCCTGTCGAGCGGCGCGGCGGGACGGGCCGCGGTGCCGAGTGGGGCCTCCACCGGAGAGCACGAGGCGGTCGAGCTCCGCGACGGCGACCAGAAGCGGTTCGGCGGCAAGGGGGTGCTCGAGGCGGTGAAGAACGTCAACGAAGTCATCGGACCACGGCTCGAGGGGATGTCGGCCGAAGAGCAGATCGCCGTGGACTACGCCATGCTCGACCTCGACGGCACACCCAACAAGAGTCACCTCGGCGCGAACGCCATCCTGTCCGTGTCGATGGCCGTGGCCCGAGCCGCCTCCCAGGAGGCGGGGCTCACCCTGTATCGCTATCTCGGCGGTCCCGTCACCAACGTTCTGCCGGTCCCGATGATGAACATCCTGAACGGGGGCGCGCACGCGGCCAACAACGTCGATTTCCAGGAATTCATGATTGTGCCGATCGGGGCCGAGGGGTTTCCTGAGGCCTTACGCATGGGCGTCGAGGTGTTTCACGCCTTGAAGAAGGTGCTGGCTAAGCGCAACCTCTCGACGGCGGTGGGTGACGAAGGCGGCTTCGCGCCGAACCTGGCGAGCGACGAAGCGGCGCTCGAGGCGGTGATGGCGGCGATCGAAGCCGCCGGATTCGAGCCGGGGAAGGACATCGCCATCGCGCTGGACCCCGCCGCCTCGGAGCTGTTTCAGGACGGCTGCTACGTCTTCAAGAAGAGCGGAGCGGGGACCAAGTCGTCCGAGGATATGGTCGCGCTCTACAAGACCTGGATCGATCGCTACCCGATCGTCTCGATCGAGGACGGCCTGGCCGAGGACGACTGGTCCGGGTGGGCCAAGCTCACGGAGACGCTCTCCTCCCGCGTGCAGCTCGTCGGCGACGACCTCTTCTGCACCAACGTCGAACGACTCGACCGGGGTATCGAGGAAGGGGTGGCGAACGCGATTCTCATCAAGCTGAACCAGATCGGCTCGCTCACCGAGACGCTCCAGTGCATCGAGCACGCCCGCTCCAACGGGTACGGCGCCGTCATCTCGCATCGCTCCGGGGAGACGGAGGACACCTTCATCGCGGATCTCGCCGTCGCCACCGGCGTCGGGCAGATCAAGACCGGGAGCGCGTCGCGCACCGACCGGGTCGCCAAGTACAACCAGCTGCTCCGCATCGCGGAAGAGCTGGGCGACACGGCCACCTATCCCGGCCGCCACCTGTACGGGTTATGACGCGCGCGCGGCTCGTCGGGATCATCGGCGCCGCCACGCTCGTCGGGCTCGCTTTTCAGGCGGGCGAATACGGTACACTCGATTGGCTCACGCTTCGCAGCCAGCTCGTGCAGGAGCGGCAGGCCGTTCATGACCTGGAAGAGCGATTGGATTCACTGCGGCGGCTGGCGCACGCACTCGAAACGGACCCCGCCGCTCAGGAGCGCGCGGCGCGGGAGCAGTTCGGCATGATCCGGAAGGGTGAGCTGTTGTATCGACTGGTTCCGAAGGTGGACGCCGGCGGCGATTCGAGCCCTCGCCGCTAGCGTCCGATCCCGACCGAAAGAGTGACGACCTCCACCGTTTCACCGCCCGTCCCCGCCGGTCCGCCGCCGAGCAGCGCGTCGTCGACCCGGTAGGCGAGCCGCCACCAGAGCGGCCCCCGCGGCGGCTGGTAGACGACGCCCGCCTCGCCTCCTTGGACGCGACCCGCGATGAACGGCGGAAACGTGACCCGTGACGAGAGCCCGCGCCACAATTCCACGAAGCTGGTGAGCCGAGCGGTTAGGATGGGCGCGTCGATGCGGGCGCGGCCCTGCCACACCAGCACCGCTCTGCCGCGCTCCCGCCGGAGTGAAACCGCCCCGTTTCAGTGCCGGCCGGGGCAGGATCGGGGCAACGGGTGTGTCGACGCCCCTACGCGTCGTTGACGGGATCGGGAGGGGTGGTTAGGCTCCGGTCCGTCGAACCTGGCGTTGTGGCAGGGTAGCTCAGCTGGTTAGAGCACGGCACTCATAATGCCGGGGTCGCGGGTTCGAGTCCCGCCCCTGCTACTTCCTTCCTTAACTAACTATCCGCCGCTACATCCGGAACAGGTAGCTGAACTTCACAAAGAATCCGTCGTTGGTGCGGTGCAGGTCGCGGAACGCCAGCGCGTCCGGCTCGGTCAGGCTGTTTCCGTACCCGGCGTACATCACGGTGCCCGGTGTGGGGTGGTACGACAGGAGCCAGTCGAACCGAACCGCGTTGGTCGTGCGGGCGGTGGCGCGCGCGTACACCCCAGTGGTCGGGTCCCGGATCAGAATCGGATCGTTGGTCCGGGAGTCGTCGCGCAAGGAGTCTTGCCACTGCGAGTCGTACTGGCCGACCAGGCGCAGGAACACCGGCCGCGACAGCTGGTATTCGACCGCCAGCCGTGGGATCCGGTGCAACCCCACGATGCTGCCGTCCGTTTTCCGCCAGTACTCCTGATGCGAATAGCTCGCGCTCACGCGCAGCTGATCCGTGGGACGCCAGTCCCCGGTTGCCTGGATAATGAGGATGCGCGCCGGTGCCCACTCGAAGAAGTTCTCGTCCTGAGGGGCCGGGAGGAGCAGGAGCGTTCCCGAAAACCGCTTGAACTGCGGCGTTGTGACGTTCAGCATCAGGTCGAGGTTGCGGATGTGCGGGGTTCCGACGAACGGTACGGTGTGCGTCCCACCGACGGTGTCCTCGAGCGCGTAGTCGCGGTACAACGATGAGTCGTAACCGAAGGATTCGAAGAACACCCCGGTCGTGATCGTCCAGCCGCCCCGCAGCACCCCGGTGAGATTGACATGCAGCTCCTTGTCCTCCGCGGCGCGGCCCGAGGTGAAGTTGTCATACTGCCACCGGCCAAGGATAAACAGGTCGGGGGTCCAGCTCTCGAGCGAGGAGCCCGGGCGTCCAAAGAACGTGAGCCGGTGGTCGACCACCGCGGTCACGATCCCTGCCCGCGCGATGAAGCCGCTCGCCGCGACGAAGTCCGGGTGAATTCCGGTGATGCCGTAGTGAAATGCGAACTCGCGCCCGGTCCGATCGAGGGTTGCCTGCCAGAGCGGCGCGTTCGCCGCACCCGCGCTCGATCGCGTGAAACTCTCCGCCCCCTGCAACGCCAGCGCGTAGATCGGCCCGAACACTAGGCGCGCGTCCGCCCCCGCCACACGATTATAGTCGCCGCCCTCGATCCGGTCGGTGTACACGATGCCCACCGTCGATTGCCCGACCAGATCACGCCGCATACGGAGGATGTTGTACACGGGATGGTCCGTTCCCGTGAGGGACGCCGCGGCGTCGTCCACGCCGAATAGGGCGCCCAGATTCGTCCCGGACACCTTGCCCGTGAGCTTCACCGCCGCGACGGGTTGGACGAGCCGGCGGGTGTAGATGAGCGTGTTCGGCGTGTCGAACTGCTCGAGCCCCTCGAGGAAGAAGGGTCGCTTCTCCGGAAAGAACAGCGCCTGGCGCGGGTCGAACTGCAGCTGGCCCGCGTCCGCCTCCACCTGGGAGAAATCGGGATTCCCCGTGCCGGTGAGGGTGAGGTTGTTGGTGATCCCCCAGCGCACGTTGCCACCCAGCTCCGGACCCGTCGCGGTATAGTGCCAGCTCGACGAACCCTGTGCGCCATCGGCCTTCCCCGTCGCCTCAGGATTCAGATCGAGGACGAGCCCGCGGTGCAAGTCGTGGAGCTCGGCGAGGGTACCGGACTGTCCGAGGAACGACGCGGCGGCCCGCCGCGCGGGCGTCCAGGTATCCTGGTGCCCGGAGTGCTGCACCTGCCGGATGACGTTCAGTCCCCAGTTCTGCGACGGGGCGGGCTGGTAGCGAAGACTCTTGAACGGGATCCGAATCTCGACTTCGTATCCGTAATCGGTCAGGTGACCCTTGGACTGATAGACGAAGTCCGCCGACAGATCCACGGTGTCGCGGACCGTGCCCCCGTAGCCCGTCACCCCTGACTGCGTACCTTCGTTCAGCACGCCGTCGGACTGCACGCCGAGCGGGTTCACGCCGAACACGATCGCCTGGCGATGATCGTCGAAGGTGTCGAGCAGGATCTGGATGTAATCGTCGGCGGCGATCTTGTCGCGATCCGCCAAGGTGGCGTGAACCGACCCATGGGGCTCGAATGCGCGGATTCCGAAGTAGATCGCCCCCCCCGAGTACCACACGAGCACCTCGGTCGAGTCCTCGGCGGGGCGGCCATCGACGGGGGCATACTCCGAGAACCCGGTGAGCCGGGCGGCGCGCCCCCACTCGGGCTCGTCCAGCACGCCGTCCACGGTGATCGACCCCTCGAGTTTCGGGACCTGGACCCGGAGCTCTCCGGCGCGGCCCGAGTAATTGGGTGGCGGACCGCCGCTCTGCAGCCAGGCAACCAGCGCGAGGATCATGGGGCCGGGCGCTCGCCGGCCTGTGGGCTCAGAAGTACCACCGAACGAAGGCCGAGGCTCCCGTCCCGACGGTCGAGCCCCCGACGCCGGTCTCTACAAAGGGAGGGGCGCCGCTCTGCTCGTAGCTCGGTGTCCCCAGGTGCAAATAGGCGAGGTCCACTTCACCGCCGACGCTGAGGTGAGAGATTCGATGCTCGCCACCGACCGTGGCGGCTGCGAACCAGTCGGTTTCACTTTGCTTCAGCGAGTTCCCGGATTGGTCCGTGTCCTGGATTCGACCGAAGGCAATACCGATGCGAGGGCCATAGTAGAGCAATGTTCCGCTCCCCACCCGGCTGATCTCGAAGAGGCCGGTGCCCAACAACAGCGCGCTCGTCGACTGCGAGACGCCATTCGTGGGATTGGTGGGATCGCTGCTGTTTAGCTGGACGGAGGTGTGATGCCACCCCAGCGTCGGCTCCAGGCGAAACGATCGTCCCATTGCGATCGGGATATACGCGGTAGACGTGCCCGTCAGTTGGCCGATGGGATTCTCCGCCAGAAATGCAATGCCAACGCCGATCTTCGCCGAATCATCTTGTGCCACCACCTGTGCGGTCGCCATCACCGCGACGCCCAAAATCGCCAGGATCGTGCGCACCGATGCCTCCTCTCTGAGTGGAACGCGACTTCTCGAGCATTCTCGTCTACATCTCGAGCCCCCTCCACACCACCGCCCGGATGTCCCGCGAGCGCTCGGCGGCGTACGCCTGGGCCGCCTTGAGGAGTGCCTCGTATTCGGCCCGCCAGGCGGCGGGCATATGGGCGCGAAAATGGGCCGCGGTCATCACCGCACCCCGGGGCTCAGGCGAGGCGCCGTGCCCGACGTCTACGACGTCGCCCAGGAAGCACGTGGAGCTTCCTGTATCCATCACGTTGGCCACGCGGCACTCGAAATGTGCATAGCACTCATCGAGCACAGGCGCGCCGAGCGTGCCCGCCCGGTGCGGCACGTCGGCGAGCTTTTCGCGCGTGCGCCCGCTCGAAAAGCCCAGCCGATGGATGAGCTCGAACTGGTCGTCGCGCAGCAAGTGGAGGACGAAGCGGCCGGTGTCGAAAATGAGATCGTGGCTGTAGTTGAACTTGTGGATGTACACCGACACGCGCGGGATCGTCGGGACGATGGACGCCCGGACCGCGCTATCGGAGATCATGCCGTTGCGTTTGCCGCTCCGCTCCGACGTGATCGCCACCACCGGCGAGGTGAGGTTCCGGAGCAGCTGGTAGAGCGCGTCGGCCTGCATCCCTACGCGCGCCGGCAAGCGAACGCGATCGTGTGGTTGTTGCGGACCGGGATGGCCCAGGGATAGCGATAGCGGCGGCGAACGCGCTCGGCGAAGGTGGCGAGCGCGTAGTCGAACTCTTCGTGCTCGTAGAACCGGAACGTCGAGTAGTGGCGGGCGCGCGCCTGGCGCATCAACGCCGGGAGCGACGTGAACTGCCACCATCCCGCGGCCCGCAGTCGTACGCGGGTGAACGCCCCGCTCTGCTCCAGCGCGCCACGCAGCTCCGCATGCGCGTAGAGCCTCCGCTCCCGCTCGGCGAATCTAGGAAAATGCTGGCCCCAGATCGTGGCGCGGTTCTGGGCGGGCGTGCGCGTGTAGATGACCAGCAGTCCCGCGGGCCGGAGCGCCCGCGCCGCTTCGGCCAGGAACGCGCGCAAGTCGAGGTGGTGGATCGCGTTGAACGACATGACGACGTCGCAGGCGCCGTCCGCGATCGGCAGCGCCTCGGCGAGCGCCGCGACGCCGGCCTGCGCATCCCCGTCGAGCCAGGCGTCGGTTCCACCCCCGCATCTCAGCATGGCGGCGCTCGCGTCCGCGCCGATCGCGCGGGCGAGCGCAATGCCTCGATCGCTCAAGGCGCCGGTGATGGCTTTGAGATACCGGCCGGTGCCTGTGCCTACGTCGAGGAGGCGCAGTGGAGTACGGGCCGCCGCAAGGGGCGCTATGACTCGTACGATCTGCCGGACAGCACGCACGTCGAGGTCGCGGACACGGCCGTACCGCGTCGCAATACCGCGAAAATGGTCGGCCAGGGCGGTGGTCGACATGGCCCCAATTATACTTAGAGGATGTCCTCGCTGTCGTCCCGCTTTGCCCGCCACGTGAGCCGGGCCCGGCTGTTCCCCAACCCGGGCGTAGTCGTCGTGGCGGTGTCCGGGGGCGCGGACTCCGTGGCGTTGCTCGACTTGCTGCACGCACTCGCGCCGGCGTGCGGGCTCGAGCTGGTGATCGCGCACGCGGATCATGGTATTGCGTCGGACAGTCGGGCGGTCGCACGATCCGTTCGAGACCTCGCCGCGCGGTACCGGCTGCCGTTCGAGCTGGGCGAGCTCCACCTCGGCCCGGACGCGACCGAGACCACCGCCCGTCGGGCGCGCTATGCCTGGTTGCGCGAAGTCCAGCGGCGTCACGGTGCCCGCTACCTCGTGACCGGCCATCACCGCGGCGACCAGCTCGAGACGATCATCCTCCGCTTCTTGCGGGGCAGCGCGCCCGCGGGTCTTGCCGGTATCGCCGCGCGCACGCGGGGCGGTCTGGTCCGACCGCTCTTGCCGTTCACCAAGGCCGAGCTCATGGCGCACGCGGCCGCGCGCGGCCTGCCCGTGCACGACGATGCCGCGAACCGCGACCCGAGGCATCTCCGGAGCTGGGTGCGGGCCGCGCTGCTTCCCCTCATCGAAGAGCGGTTGGGTGGGCGGGTGAGCGACGACCTGCTGCGCGCGGGGCGTGCGGCGGCGCTGGACCGGCGCGCCTGGGACCACGCACTCGAACACCTTCCCGATCTTGAGCTTCGCCTCGATGCGCATGGTTTTGACGTTGCTCGGGCAGGCCTCGCCCGCTATGATGACAGCCTGTCCGTCGCGCTCGTGCGCGCCGGGGCGCGTCGGGCGGGATTGGTGCTCGGTGCGCAGCGTGCTCGGCGGCTGATCGGCCTCGCGCGCCGCCCGTCAGGGCGTCGGCTGTCGCTCGGCGGTGGGTGGTGGGCGGAGGTGGAGTTCGACCGCGCGCGAGTGCGCACGCGGCAGGTTGGGGAGGTTGGGGAGGTTGTGGAGGTTGCGGAGGACAAGGAGCGGGGTAGAGCCGAGTTCGGCGCCTTCGAGGTCGAGTGGTCGCCGGACGCAGCACCGGAGCGGCTCGCCAGAGGCGAATGGACGACATGGATTGCCGTGGGAGAGTGGCAGGTGCGGCCGCTTCGGGCTGGCGACCGCGTGGTGCCGTTGGGTGGCGTGGGGCGGCGGCAGGTGCGTCGCATGCTGATGGAAGCGCAGGTGCCGCGTGGCGATCGCGCTGGTTATCCGGTGGTCGCGCGTGGCGAAACCATTCTCTGGGTGCCGGGCATTTGCCGGAGTGCTGCCGATCTCCCGCAGCCTGGAACCCGGGCGGTGCGAGTTGATGTTACAAAGCACGGCGGGCCTCAAGCAGACGGGCGGGCGTGAGCTCAAGCGCATCGTCTTCGATGCGGAGACGATCGCGCGGCGGGTTCGCGAGCTGGGTCAGGAGATCACGGCGGCGTACCCCGATGGCGAGCTCCTGGTGCTCGGTCTCCTCAAGGGCAGTTTCATCTTCCTGAGCGACCTGGTCCGGCGCATCGAGCGACCCCTCCAGGTGGATTTCCTGGTCGCCGCGAGCTACGGGGCCGACACCATGTCGAGTGGCAACGTACGGCTCCTCTACGATCCGGAAACCGAGCTTCGGGGTAAGCACATCTTGTTGGTCGAGGACATCGTGGACACGGGCAAGACGCTCAACCGGCTGGTGACGATGCTACGCGAGCGCGCCCCGCGGAGTCTGGAGATCTGTGCATTGCTGCATAAGCATCTGGCCGAGCATCTCGAGCTCGAGCCGTCCTTCGTCGGATTCGACGCCCCCCGGGTGTTCCTGGTGGGGTACGGGCTCGACCACGCCGAAAACTTCCGACATCTCCCGTACGTCGCGAGCCTGACCTGATGGCCAACCGCGTCCCACCGCCGCGCGAGTTCAGCTGGGCCCGGACCCTCCGGACGCTGTCGTTCTGGGCGCTCCTGATCGTTGGGGCGGTGGCCCTCGTCCAGTTCGCGGCCCGCAAGCAGGACGCGATCGACATTTCCTACAGCGAGTTCACCGAGCAGCTCGACAGGGGTAACGTCGCCGCCGTGGAGATCACCGAGCGCCAGCAGGTGCGCGGGGACTTCAAGACGGCCTACCCGCGCCGCGACGGACACGGCACGGTCGATCATTTCACAACGCTGCTCCCGTTCGAGTCGAGCGATTCGTGGGTGGCCACGCTCCGCCAGCGGGGCGTGAGCGTGAAGGCGCTGCAGGACAAGCAGTCCTTCGGCGTCTTCTTGTTCGGGTTTCTGCCGTACCTGCTCATCTTCGGCCTCCTTATCTTCATGTTGCGCCAGATGCAGCAGGGCGGGAATCGTGCTTTCGCGTTCGGCAAGTCGAAGGCCAAGCTGCTCGCGGGTGACACGCCGAAAGTGACGTTCGCCGACGTGGCCGGCGCCGACGAGGCGAAGCAGGAACTCGAGGAGATCATCGATTTCCTGAAGGACCCGCAGAAATTTCAGCGACTCGGCGGGCGGCTCCCGAAAGGCGCGCTGCTGGTGGGCCCCCCCGGGACGGGCAAGACGCTGCTCGCCAAGGCGGTGGCGGGCGAGGCCGGCCGGCCGTTCTTCTCGATGTCGGGGTCGGACTTCGTCGAGATGTTCGTCGGCGTCGGCGCGTCGCGCGTGCGCGACCTGTTCGAGCAGGGCAAGGCGCACGCGCCGTGCATCATCTTCATCGACGAGATCGACGCCGTCGGCCGGCATCGCGGAGCGGGCTTGGGCGGCGGGCACGATGAGCGCGAGCAGACCCTCAACCAGCTGCTGGTCGAGATGGACGGATTCGAATCGAACGACGGCGTGATCCTGCTCGCCGCCACGAACCGCCCCGACATCCTCGACCCGGCGCTGCTCCGCCCGGGCCGCTTCGACCGCCAGATCGTCGTGGACATGCCCGACGTGAAGGGCCGGGAGCAGATCCTGCGCGTCCACACGCGGAAGATTCCGCTCGGGTCCAACGTGGACCTGGAGCGCATCGCCCGGGGCACCCCCGGCCTGGCGGGCGCCGAGCTCGCGAACGTGGTGAACGAGGCGGCCCTGCTCGCCGCGCGGCGCAACAAGCCGGTGGTCGGCATGCAAGACCTCGAGGACGCGAAGGACAAGGTCATGCTCGGTCTGGAGCGCCGGAGTCGCGTGCTGTCGGACGAGGAGCGCCGCCTGATCGCTTACCACGAGGCGGGCCACGCGCTCGTCTCGCTGAACCTCCCGGGCTCGGACCCGCTGCATAAAGTGACCATCATTCCGCGGGGCCGCGCCCTCGGCATTACGGCGTATCTGCCGGAAGAAGAGCTCCACAAGTACACCAAGCAGTCGATTCTGTCGCGCCTCGCCATGGCCTACGGCGGGCGGGTGGCGGAGGAGCTCGTGTTCGGGCCGGAGAAGGTCACGACGGGCGCGGCGCAGGACATCCAGCACGCGACCGACGTCGCGCGCCGCATGGTCACGCAGTACGGCATGAGCGACACGATCGGTCCGATTGCCGTCGGCGACCGGGAGGCCGAGATCTTCCTCGGGCGCGAGGTCGTGCAGCGGCGCGAGATCTCCGAGCGCACGGCCGAGCTCGTCGATACCGAGGTGAAACGGATTCTCGGTGATGCCTACGAGCGGGCCAGAACGGTGCTGATCGAGCGCCGCGACGCCCTCGATCGCCTGGCGGCGGCGTTGCTCGAGCGTGAGACGCTCGACCGCGAGGAGGTCGAGCTCGTCGTCGCGGGTAAGCCGCTGCCACCCGTACCGCCGCCTCCACCGGCGCCGGCCGCGTCCTCGCCCGAAGGCGCGACGCGCGAGAAGCCCTCGGCTTCGCGGGGTCCCGTACTGGGCAGTCCACCTCCGGAGCCTGCTGGCGCCTGACGGGCACCAACCCGACGAGCCGTGATGGCCCGTCGGGTTTCTTGTTCCAGTCCCCTTCAGCACCCGACCGATGACGGTTAGGATTGAGGGAATGGAAGCGAAGAACGCGGACCTCGCCGCGCTCCGGATCAATCGTGCGTCCGAATCGGCTTCGGCCGCCGCGGCAACCCATCGCCGGGCGCCGCGCTGGCTGACCGTCGGTGTGCCCGTAGCCGTCATCCTCTGCCTCGCCGGCATATTCTTGATCACGGGCGGCGCTCTTCGCTCGGCGGTGCCGGTGCACCTGACGCCCGCGACCATGATGTCGCCGATGCGCTCGGGGGCCGTGCTCATCGCGAGCGGCTATGTCGTGGCTCAACGCAAAGCCGCGGTGGCCTCCAAGGGCACCGGGCGGCTCGTCTATCTCGGCGTGGTCGAGGGCGACCGCGTGCGGGCCGGGCAGGTGATCGCCCGCATCGAAGATGCGGACGTCAAGGCGCAACTAGCACAGGCGCAGGCCAATCTCGACGTGAGCCAGGCCGACTTGCGCGACGCCGAGAACTCCCTCGCCCGCGAGCGCTTCCTGCTCGACAGCGGGTTCACGTCGCGGGCGAGCTTCGACGCCGCCCAGGCGCGCTACGAGCGAGTGAAGGCCGGCATCGCGGTCGCGCAGGCCACGGTCCAGGCCGCGCAGGTGGCGCTCGAGAATACCGTGATCCGCGCACCCTTCGACGGCACGGTGCTCACGAAAAACGCCGACGTGGGCGAGGTCGTGGCGCCGCTCGCGGCCAGCGCGTTCTCGAAGAGCGCCGTGGTGACGATCGCCGATCTTTCCTCACTCGAGGTCGAGGCGGACGTCGCGGAGTCGAACCTCGAAGCCATCGGGGTGGGGCAGCAGTGCGACGTCGTGCTCGACGCGTTCCCCGACGTGCGGTATCCCGGCCGCGTCGCCAAGATCGTTCCCACGGCCGATCGGGCGAAGGCCACCGTTCAGGTGAAGGTGGCCTTTCGCTCGTATGATTCCCGGGTACTCCCCGAGATGAGCGCCAAGGTCCACTTTCTCCCGCGGCCGTCAAAGGCCGGAGCGGATACGGCCCCGGTGCTCGTCGTCCCGTCGAGCGCTGTGGCCGAGCGAAACGGTCAGGCCGTGGTGTACGTGGTGCAGAACGGCCGGGCGGTGGAGGTACCGGTGACGGTCGGCCGGCAGGTGGGCACAGGTGTGTCCATCCGCGAGGGTCTCGCCGCCGGCACCCAGGTGATCGACAGCATCGGTGATCGCGTGCGACGCGGCGCCAAGGTCAAAGTCGAATAACTAGAGGAGTACATGCCTAATCCGATCGTCCAGATTCGTGGCCTCTCGAAGGCCTATCGACGCGACAGCCTCGAAATTCCCGTGCTGCGGGACATCTCTCTCGAGGTCCCCGAAGGGGAGTTCCTCGGCTTGATGGGACCGTCCGGTTCCGGGAAGACGACGCTCTTGAACCTGATCGCGGGGATTGACCGGCCCGACACCGGGACGGTCACCGTCGCGGGTACCGACGTGACGAAGCTGAGCGAGTCGCAGCTTGCCCGGTGGCGGTCCACACACATCGGGTTCGTCTTCCAGTTCTACAACCTGATCCCCGTGCTCACCGCGTTCGAGAACGTGGAGCTGCCGCTGCTCCTGACCTCGCTCTCGAAGGGCGAGCGGCGGAAGCATGTGGAAACGGCGCTGGCCCTAGTCGGGCTTGCGGATCGGATGCACCATTACCCGCGCCAGCTGTCGGGCGGCCAGGAGCAACGGGTCGCCATTGCGCGCGCGATCGCGACCGATCCCACGATCCTCGTGGCCGACGAGCCCACGGGCGATCTCGACCGGAAGTCCGCCGAGGAGGTGCTCACGCTGCTCGAGCGTCTCAATCGGGAGTTCAAGAAAACCGTCGTGATGGTGACGCACGACCCGCACGCCGCCGAGCGTGCCCATCTCGTGCGTCACTTGGACAAGGGCGAGCTGCAATGAGGCCACAACCATGAAGCTCCTTCGACTCGTCTTCAAGAACCTCTCGCGGCACCGCCTCCGCACGGCGCTCACAATGCTGGGGATCGCCACCGCGGTGATGGCGTTCGGTCTGATTCGCACGATCGTCGGCGCCTGGAACGCCGGCGTCACCGGGGCGTCCGCCAATCGCATGATCACGCGCCATCGAGTGTCCCTGATCTTCCCGCTCCCCCTCCCCTACCGCGAGGAGATTGCTCGGGTGCCCGGGGTGACGGCGGTGTCGTGGGGCAACTGGTTCGGAGGCGTATACGGCGATCCGAACGACTTCAAGAACTTCTGGGCGCGGTTCTCCGTCGATTCCACCTACTTCGATCTCTACCCCGAGTTTCGGGTACCGCCGGACCAGCTCGCGGCCTACCAGAAAGAGCGCGACGCGTGCATCATCGGCCGCAAGCTCGCGCAGCAGCACGGCTTCAAGCTCGGCGACGTCATCACCATGGAAGGTGACATCTTTCCGGGACGTTGGCAGTGGGTGGTACGGGGGATCTACACGGGTCGCGATCCGTCGACCGACGAGACCCAGATGTTCTTTCACTATGAGTACCTCTACGAGCAGGTGAAGGAGCGTGAGCCCGGCCGGCCCGTGGACGCCGGCTGGTACGTCCTGCGCGTCGGGTCACCAGACGCGATGGCGCGCGTCGCGGCGACGGTCGACACGCTGTTCGTGAATTCGCGAGCACCCACGAAGACCGAGAGCGAGCGCGAATTCCAGCAGAGCTTCGTCCAGATGTCGTCCGCGATCATCACCTCGCTGCAGGTCATCTCGGTCGTGATCATCGGGATCATTCTCCTGGTCCTCGCGAACACGATCGTCATGTCGGTCCGGGAGCGGACGCGCGAATACGCCGTCTTGAAGACCCTGGGCTTCTCGGGGCGCCACCTGGTAGCCCTCGTGTTCGGCGAGGCGCTGGTGATCTCGCTGTCCGGCGGTGTGGTCGGGCTGCTCCTGACGTTCCCCATCGTGCAGGGGTTCGCGAAGGCGCTCCCGACGTTCTTCCCGGTGATCAACGTGGCCCCGCTGACCGTCGCGCTCGGCATCGGGGCCGCGCTCCTCGCCGGACTCGC
>JACXTT010002062.1_pt1 | contig 32305 bp, 30 predicted proteins | sample 9270951 | NCBI WGS metagenome assembly JACXTT01 (sample SAMN15532306, study PRJNA645909) | rock metagenome | isolation source: weathered quartz diorite | place: Puerto Rico | collected 2017-06-21
ATCTGTAATGTCTGTGCCCGACTCCTAAATATAGGTGTATCGATCTGAGTTTTGGCATGCCTTTCACGAGCTTAGTCATAAAAAAAGAAGGGCTGCAATGCAGCCCTTCAAATATAGACGTGCCGGCTCAGATCAGCGCGGATTGGCCGAGCCACAAATCAGCGACTTAGCATTCTGGCGGTCATGGCTCATGGATTATGTCCTCAGCACTTCTTCGGATTTCTAATTATATCTGACGAACTAGCGCAGATTGAATTTAGCTAACTCATTGATTCACTGGGCTGCAAAGAGTGACGGATTTTGTAATCCGGATTTGTGCGCAAAGCCGGATTTATACGAACGTAAAACGAAGTTCAGCTTCGGTGAATTAGTACAACGGGAAAAGTAAACTCACGCCGTAGGCGTGAGTAGTGAGAAGGGCGACAAACGTCCTAGGTCATGAACAGACGAGAGCGGGATACGTCCAGTTCGTTTGCGACGCCGATGGCCCAAGCGGCCCATTCTTCAAAAGCTTTGCTGGTCGGTACATCCCCTCGGTCTTGCTCCGACAGGTAGGACAGGTACAGACGGATCTTGGTGGCCCGATCCCAGTTGTCGATTTCGGTATAGAGAAGCGATCGCCTGGAATTCTCGGCCTCGATGCGTGCTTGTTGTGCCTTGCGCTCGATTTCTCTCTGGCGATCGTGTTCTTCGGAGACTTTTCTTTGACGCGCGTACTCTTCGAGCTTGAGTGCCTGGGCTACAGATTTCAGGTGACGGTCCTCGATCGCGCGCATGACCTTTTCAAGGTTTTGTTCGATCAGAAGGCCGGGTTTATCTGAGATGACCGCCTCGTTGTATCCGAGGTGATCGACCATCACTGAGAGCTGTCCCGTCGGGCGATGACGCACTTCACGACTTGAAAAACTGCTTAAGTGCATTTCCTTCGGCAGGACCTCCTCCCTGAATCGCTCAGAGATGCGGATTAGCACCTTGCCTTTGTCATGGCTGATCACCACGCGTTCGAGATTGCCGGCGATTGCGACCGTATACCCCTCCTGTTCTGCTCTGAACAAGATTACATTCAGGATACGTAGTGCTCGCGCGGAGTAGGTCAGCGACACCCGCATCAGAAACTTATGCGCTGTCTCTTTAATGAGTAGCCCACTATTCACGAACAGATGCCACAAGTTGGCTTCAGACTGAGCGTGCCTATTCCGATCGGCGAGCTTGGGATTAGCCTCGATCCATTTGGCATGCTTTTCCAACTGCCGCGAACGTACCCCGCACTGGTCAACGACTTCGCGCAGCTCTTTGAGTGCCGGATGCCAGCGTGCTCGTTCAGTGCTTGGGGTTTCTACCGGCGGGGTCCAGGCCGCATCCGCCATGGCCTTTTTCTCCTGACCAGACTCCCAGACCTTTTTACGTCGAGCCTCGGCTTTTGCTTCCGAATACTCTGGCAGCGGCGGTGGCTGTTTGACCTTCTTGCCAGCCTGAACCTTGGCCCAATGACCCGTTACTGGAATTGGGATCTGCTGCCTGATGCAGTGTTTCCTGAGTCCCTGATCAGACAGTCCATATTGCTTGGCCAGATCACGCATCGGCGTCTGCCAAACCTGCTGGTAGAGGACTTCACGTGAGGTGGTTTTAAGGTTCATAAGCATGCTTCCGAAGCAGTGACTTAAAGGACGCAGTGATATCGCTCTGGAGAAAAAGGAATGTCGGCCCGCCATCCACTGTAGGTCCCGAGACAGGTTCGACCTGATGCGTGCGAGCTAACGCCATCACTTTGTGTGCACTCAGACGAGCCGAGCGTCCGAGCATTGATGCAAATAAAAACTCAGCCTCAAAAGCCTGCACATCGATTTGACGGATCAGCCAGTTCTTGCCGAACTGACCGTTGCCGCGCTCCGCTTCAAGAAAACCGCTCTGGATCAGGAAGTAGATCGAGGCTTGATTCACACCCCAATATTTTGAAAGTGTTTGAATTGTGTAGGCCTCGGTCGGCACGCTGGCCTTGGGATAAGAGAACGGCTCGATGCGCAGTGCTTCGAGACCTTGGCGTGCATCATAGCCCAAGCTCTCAATCTCTCCTGCCTTGATGGAGGTAACAACCTTAGACAGGGAAGCTGGCGGTCGTTTAGAGCGCAGGAGAGTGGCCTTGATACCTTGTTCCGGATCAAAGGGCTCATGCTCCAACTCCAGCAGGAGGCGATTGACCTCGGACAGTGGAATGCCAGTGCGTTCCATTGCTTCCGGGATGTGGCCATCCTGTATGAACTTCTTAAGTGAGATCCGCCGTGTACCCAGAACGCCTTCGATATATTCTTTGGGGAGAATCAGGGCCTTCGGGATGAAGGCGCGTATACGTTGATCCGCGCATTCGAGCAGTTTCTGTCCATGTGCACGGAATCGCTTGTTGGGCGCACCCAGTAGCAAGCAATACAGCGCTCGCGGATGAATCTCCTTGGCCATCCGGTGGGGCGCGTTATCCAGCATTCCCGGCTGAAATGTCCCCTCGAATAGGCCCAACAACACCGGTAGTCGTCGATCGGGATTGAGAATGCCCCACTGCACCCACATCTCGGTCTGGTCAAAAATTACATCGAGCAGATCCAGTAAATTCTGATCGCCTTTTTTGACGATGTTCAGCATCAACTCTGCCTCCGGTTTTGAGACAGTGACGAACGTGAAAGTTATCCGTTGGCCGCAGATACAGTCGTACGGCCAACGATTATGACTCAAGCGACGCTTGCAGCTGGGACAATGTGTCAGCAGCTTGATCTGATGATCGGGGCAGGCCAGTGACGCTCGGTGATCCCACAGTTTCAGTCCGTATCCGTTTGCATCGAGGCAACGTATGCAGAAGCGTGCATAGGGAAAATCCATCGACTTCATCGGCACCTTGAACCCCAGCCAACCGATCGGCGATGCGCGTCGCATGCCGATTCTTGGGTAAATGGTTGCCTGAATGTCCTTTTCCGAGATGCCCATCTCGCGACAGAGGTAGGCATAGGACGGTGGGTGATGAAACACTCTGGCAAAACCCGACATTGAATCGTCCGTATCCGGCAGCAGGTGCTGGATCATCGGCGTCAGGGAGGTCATGAAATTCCCTCGAACAGACCGCATCAGCAGACTGAACGGGGATTCACCCGGTTGGGCTTTGGGAATGAAGAGTGCCATGGCTCAAGATGCCAAGGGCTGTTGGTTATTGAATGACCGGACTTGATGGATCGGAGCCGTGAACGGATTTCCTTTAAATCGGATTTCGCTTTTACAGTGACTAAGCCCTGGAAGGGGCATATAACCAAGCTCAAAATCTTCAAGCTTAACTTCATCCCGACTGTTTTTGAGAGCATTGATGGACGCCGCAATAAACAATCTCTTAATGCGATCTGTATTCCCAGCAGTTGCAGCATGCAGTCGAGAGAGATTCTCAAACGCATGACTGCTGAAATCGATGATGTCACTGATCCCGATGTTGAGTTGAATGATTTGGCAATAGAATTTGGTCAAGAACATCTCATAAGCATGGATGGCTTCTTGCGAGTCCAAAGAAAATGACTCCAGGCGTAACAGCATTGGGAATCGGCGCGCGATCTGTGGATCGAAAGTCAGCAGTTCCTCGCAGCAGGGAAGCCCGGAAATCAAGAAGGGCACCTTCGTCTCATCCATAAAGCATCGAATCCAGTCATGGATGCCTCGGATTGGTAGATTTGCTGATCCTTTACGCATCGCTCCTACGCCGAATACATGATGAAAATCATCGATCACAATAAGCTGTGTATGGCTCTCGTGAACGAGCCTCTCGAGTCGGTTCGTGAGCTCAGTCAGGTTGCCCATTTGCCAAAGCCGGTCGCCCATCATCTTGAGAATTTGGCAGACCAACAGTCGTGGAGAGGGCTGAGCCGGCATCTTGGCGACGATTGCAGGGACGTGATTCCGTACGCCTAAATCGAATGTCCTCTCTTTTTCGGGATACGCCTTGCTGATCAGATCAACGATGGTGGTCTTTCCCATGCCCGGTTCACCGGTAATCAGGATAGAGTCCGGTAAAAACTCATGATCAACCTGATTCATCTGATTTTCTGCATAGCTCAGCGCCTTATTGTGCGATGGAAGATCGATCACAATTCGTTTAATAGCAGCTGTGATTGCCACAGGATTGAATGAGGCACTCATTGAAAGCCACCAAGGCCAACCGAACTAAACCGCTCCTGCTTTGAACGTCCAGATTGCTCTATGGAAACAGGTGCAAGTGAAGGGCATGCGGAACGAGTATCAGGCGAGACCTGAGTGGTACTAGGGCCAGGAAGGGAGGGCGTGACCACGGTTGTATGAATCTGTTTCCGTGGACGGCCACGCTTTCGCTTCTCCACGGCTTGAGCAGAGCTAGACTGATCGACGATGGCTACAACATCCTCGCCTTTTCGCTCATTAGCCAGCTTCAAACGCTCAGCAGAGATGACCAGGGTTTTAAGACTGCGCTTATCGGTGCAGCGTGCAAGAGCCATGCGAAACTCGCGCAGGGCCTGACACATCTCCTGATCGGATTCGAGATCCAGCTTGTGTTCAAGGCGGCTCCGATGGATCACCTCACGAAGACGTTCATCCTCGTAAAGCGACAAGCCTTTTGAGTACTCAGGCAGGGTGCTCTCCGCTTTGAAGCGTGGAGATGGCTGGCCGCGTGGGGTTACGTAAGCAAACTCAAGGTCGAGCTCGTTGATATAGACATCTACATTCGGCGATTTATAGAGGCTGCGTTGCTCTAGCTCCCAGGTGCGCAGCGCTTGAGAGAACCACTTGATGTTGTCGACTCTGACTCGACCGCCTCTAACACGACGTGAATGTACATTGCGAGCAAAGTGTTCTGCATCATCAGCAGTCAGGGTTCGAATGAGATTATTCATGGGTGTTCTCCTTGTTCCAAAGCGCAAGCGGTTGGCACCCAAGCTCTGAGTGCAGGGAGTTGTGGTATTGACCGTTGATCCAGGCATCAACTAGCACTTTGAGCTCATGGATGGTCATACTGGCAAAACGCTGCGTCTCATAGTCCCCACGATGTGCAGGATTGGAGAAGTGTGTTCCTGGCAACTTATGAATAAGTTGTGTATTCAGCGTGCCGAAGAAGCGCTCAATGATGGCCTTCTGATTGGGCGTTCTAGGAGAACAGGGCTCAATAATGATCCCGGCTAGATTGCAAAAGCTTGTAAAGCCTTTGTGCCGGTAGTCAGCCCCGTTATCGACAACCAATCGTACTGGGACACCTCGCGGGTATCCTTCTTTTGCTACGACCGCCTCCTTGAGGGTATGCAGCAGCGTAGCGCCACAAAAAGGGGCCATCGAGACGTATGACCCGATGATGCAACGTGTCCTGACGTCGATCGCTGCAGTTATGTGTGGTCGGCCAATCAAACGTCCATGGTCATCGACAATTTCGACATCCATCACCTGGCCGTCACACATCACAATATCCAGACGACCCTCTGCAAAGAAGGAGCATCCTGCAGCCCGATGAGTGCGCCGAGCAGCGAGTGCTCCATCACGAGCCCTGTCGCGTTGATAGCGATCAATACGGCGAATACGCCTGTTGACCGTTGCGATCGAAGGAACGCTCAAGCTCGTCCGATTTGCGATGTTGTACTCAGCGATGTTCTTGACCAGGTCTGCGTGAACATCGACGGCACGTTTACGCTGTCGGTGCATATAAATCGTGTTGATGCTCTGCAGGAGTAATTGCTCGACAGCGGGGTCAAGCTCAGAAAAACCCTTTTTGGAGGCTTTGGCCACAGGCAGTAGTGATTCGTCACGGCGTCCTGACTTCAGCCATTTACTCGTCAATTCAGCTATCGATGAGCTTTTTGGCAGAATCTCGCCGGGCTTGCATGGGTAAGTGGCCAAAAACTTATTGATATGAGTCTGGGAGCACGGATACGGCGTGCTCTTTACCAATTCCTTAATCAAGTCGACGCGAGATCGATATTTCTTAATTTGCGTCGAGCTCAAGAACGAATAGGAAATATGATCGCCAGCGAGCGGCGCAGGCTGGTGAGTGATCTCAATGCTTCCATCATTTAGCAAGTTCTCATAGGCCTGAAACGAAAAGTTCTGCTGATGGCCGCCACCTTTGGCTGCAACATAGCGAAAGCTGTCCGATCCGACCCAGCAAATTTCAAACTCACAGGACGACAGAATGAATCGAGTGCCGGGAAACGGGATTTGATTGCTGTTCATAGATATCTCCTAATTGGGTAGTTGGGTTCCAGCCGCGCGTAGCGTCAAAAGCCAGGCGCTGGATCAAAACGAGCTTTTCAACGATGAGCGGGTGGTGGCCTGCAGCCACCAGCGAGGATCGAAGGGCACTGACGGTTTTTCGGTCCTTCACGAGATGACTGATTTCAGTTTCAAGTGCATGTGGCACTTGAATACGAATGGCCTTCGCTAATTGCCGGCGGATCGATCGATTCGGTTCTGCGTCCAGATCACGATCGGTGTGGATGTAGTACCGCATCTCTCGATCAGCCAGGTAAGTGCGTGCCCAGATGAGTCGTTCCTGCACATCGGGATCCCACAACTTTGATGTGGACTTAATATCGACTAGAGCGATTACCCCATCTGTGAATTGAATGGCGAAATCCGGAACAATCGGGCTGCCTTTCGGACCAGGAATGTGAACCGGTTGCGAGCGATACGCTTGAATCTCGGGATTGATTTCGAGTGATTCGGCGTAATTTGCTTCTAGGCGGCTTTCACAAGCAATTAGGCCTCCATTCTTTTGCGAGGGGTAAAGCACCACACGTTTGAATGGCAGGCCATTACGCAACTTGCGTACGCCTTGAAAGCAGCCATCAATACATGGCTTGGATCGAAGAGCTGTGAGTACTGCTTGATGCAGCTCCCTCTTTGATAAATCGTTCATTGGACCTCCTTGCCCCGAATTTGGGACGTGTTGAGCTAAGACCCGAGCGCGAGCGCGAGCACGTGAGTTCAAAACGGAGCAAGAAGACTGAAACGATTGACAGCTTCAGCGGTTCGGTAGAGACTTGTTGTGAAGGTGTTACCAAGCCGGCCCTCAGCGGATCTAGCCATCCTCTGGGGGCTTTTTCTTGCCCATCTGATTCTTTATTTCTCCACTTTCATTTCTGACCTCCTGGTTGGGTTCTCCCCTGTTGTTTATGGGCTTTCTTCCACTCAGCTACATCTCGTGCAAGTGCGTAGACCCCCTTGGGTCGGTTTGGAATTGGATATAAACGCACTCCAACTGAACCAGACTCTCTTGCACGGTTAAACTCCCGTCGACTTTTGAATCCTAGGACTTTGATCAAATCCTCTCCAATGTAAATACTTGTATTCAATGGATTATCTTGACTCTTCGACACGTTCATCCTCCTGAATGAGTTGTTTTGCCAATTGATCTGGAAACGACACCAATCCTGAGGAACGCGACTAACTTTGTATACTTGGTAATAAATAAGTGAATAAACCACTCCAAGGTGATTCATGCCATTAAGTACGCAAAAGCGTCGGGGTCGACCCGAGCTCGATATCGCTATCAGAATCCGTAACTGGCTTTGGTATTCGGAGATTAAAAAAGCTACTCAGCTCTCTGATGACCGGTTAGATCAGCGCTATGTGCATATACAACTCAAGCAAGGACATGAGCCAATACGACAGCGCGTTTTCTATGAAATCAGATCGATGGGAAGCTCACCAGATGAACTTCGTGGATATCGAATACGAAAGTCGATCTTCGAGAAGGTCCATGAAGACGGCCAATTCGCAGACATCAAATTTAATTTCGAGTTGCCACTCTGGAGATACCTCTCTGATCCGTCAGTCTCTGCAGAGGAATATTGCGCTTACCTCAACCAGGAAATTGAATGCCTTGGTTGGTTTCGGCTAGATGCAAGAGACGCGGGAATCGCAAAGTTAGCTCTAGGACGAGATGAACCTGCTGTGAAGGCCGGGGTGAATCGTGTGTTCAGCTCAATGATTCACCATATCGCTAACATGCCGAATCCCTTGCGCTCCCTATGTATATTGATAGCGCTGTTTAAGGAAGCTTACTCACAATATGAATTGGAGACGGCACTGGCAATTCGTGAAGTCATCTTGTCGTTTTCAAGATACGCTTCGTATGGAACATCTCTGAATGACGATTTGAAATACTTGCTCGACAAGCTGATTGTTGATCGAGTGCTTAGCAATTTATGGATTAGAGAACGCGATTTTGAAGAGATTAGATCGAGTGAAAAATCTAATCGTAAGCAGGAGATCAGAGCCTTTATTAATTGGTATCTAGATCCCAACAGCGACGCACGAAGAAATTATCAAGAGATATATCCAATCGTCGCCAAAACAGATCGAACAGAGTGGTTTGTCAATAATCGAGACAATATTCGAAAGATGCGCGCCCCTTACTCGAAAATTCGTCTACCTCGATTTGACGATCCAATTCATGAGGATTACGAAAAGTCTCTTGAACTGCTTAAGTTCGCATTAAGTAAGTCTGATCAAACAGCAAATGAGATAACTGCGTGGGCGAATCCACCAAACAGAGCGGGACATGGGTGCTTGCCCAACAAAAGATATATCAGTAACTCATTTACATGGCTGGATGAACCTGAAGGCAGTAAATTTAGAGTTCCTAGTTCAGAGGAATTTTAGCGGCTGATAGAAGTATGCTGATCCCAAGGCACAGTAAAGATTTAGCTTAGCCACATCGTCTGCCGACACCTTGGATAGTTTAAACAACCCCAAAAGTCTGGCTTCCCATTCTTCCCAGGACGTCTGACCATCTTGATGTCACAGTGACTGCACGTCGGAGTTTGATAGTCACCGGAAGTAATTCTTTGGAATAGAACGACTCTGTCAGAATCTGGCAAGGTCATCAGGTTCTTGAGAAGTTCAGAACCAGATATCAATTTCAGATGTTTGCCTTCTGCGAATTCTTTGGCATCATCTGTGAATCCTGACAGACCATAGAAAATCGCTAATTGCGCTTTGAAGTGATCCTTACAACCCCAGAGTGACCGTACGAGCTCTACACCGACTGGTTTTGAGTATGACTTGCACTGGGCAATTGCAAATACTTTTGAATTGTCAGTCCGGTCAGCAATAACGATATCTACGCCACCATCTGCGCCAACCCCTGTGGTACGCGATGGATATCCTTTGATACTCCAGAATCCTTCACAAAGTTCTTCAAAACGCTTCCACTCGAGATCATGCAAAAGCTCTAGGTCGAAGTCAGTCTTCTTAGTAATTGAAACGGGGCGTGAGGCTTCATAAAGTCGATCTGGCTCTGTTAGGTTCGTATGATTGGGTTGGGCAGTTGGTTTGTGCTCACCAATCAAGGTGCTCATGTCCACGCTCCAATTCTTTTTCGTGCGGGACCGAGTCTTCGAATCTTTACGTTTGCCGAATACAGTTGTCTTGATCAGCGTGATTCCAATCATCAGTACAAATATGAGCGTCATGCCCTTGAATGCCATTTGGAAGATTGGTTCAAAGGTATGAGCTGGGTCGATGGCGGGCTTATTCGCAATACCCGCTTTTGGCATCGATTGCGCCTGAACTGGCTGAGGTAGGGGTGGAGGCGAAGATTTAGTAGCCTTTGCAGATTTAGGGGCGTATTCGGTGGATTGATCAGCTGGGCAAGGCTTATCTGTAGCAAGGTGTTGGCCTTGTGCGTCAACGCAAACCCAATAGTCACTCTTTCCTGCTACCGAGCCATCAACCCAAAGCAGGGCGGTGCAAATGGTTAAAGTGCGCGAGAATCGTTTCATATTGTTCGTATAGATCGCCGGTCGTCCAATATTTTTACTCCCAAATAAATAGTAGCGATCATCTGGACTTATCGCTACCGATCACAGATTGAGTGTTATCGGTCACACTTTGAGTTTTGTTTTTTTAATTGTGAGTCTGTATATAGAGATCGCCCATTTTGAATGGCATAACGGGAGATCTGCATGTTTACCAAAGCAACACTTTCACACCAAGAGCCAACTGACACCCAACCTGGGTATGCGGTCTATGAGGACTTATTCGATGACCGCGAGCACGGCAATCTGGGTCCTATTTATCTGAAGCTTATGCGGGTACCAGTCGAACTGCGTCACGACACCCACGAATCTCACCTCACCGTTACGCTGACCAGGGAGTGCTCTCAGGCCCTTGGATACGTGCTTCTCACGAATGGTCCGGCTAAAGCCACTTATCCCGCTGAAGACAATGAGCGTCTTAAGCGGGTGCTAACGGTCCTTGAGAAAGCAAAGCAGCTATTAGGTTCTCTTGATGCGGCTGTTAACTGGATTCACACCCGCAATTACAGTATGGGCGGATCCATCCCAATGGATTTAATGGGGACTGATTCGGGAATGAAGATCGTCTTGGATCAAATCCAGCAGCAAAGCGAGTCGGCGCCGCTATGAAAACCTACGAATCAGAGATTACTGAAATGAGTATCGGTAGCCAGCAGTGGAATCGACTTCACTCAGATACTGAGCGGTTGTTATCCGTCCTAAGGTACATCTGATCAAAAATATATGGGGGGCAAACCCTGTTCTGCCAATGACAGAAGACGGCTCTAAAACCGGCATCAGAACGAAAGCTCGTGTCTTGGGCGGTGGCAATCCTTGGACTGCCGAGGAAGCTGATCTAGTTGAAATACATCATTCCTTAGCGACTAGGGTCTTGATATTGGCTCGTCGGGAGCTGAACGCAATGATCAGTGGCCAGGACACTGCGTCAGATAAATATAGAGAACTTGTCGAATTACTGGATCAATCGCAGAAGCTATCCGAGGTTAGATCCCTGCCAGATATTCAGGCTGCTACTCATCAACTGGCTGAGAATCTAAAGAAACTAAACATACTTAGGGGTCAATCAACTATATGATCCACTCAGGCATGGCTGCTGTGCGACAGAAGCGGTCATCCGTCGTAAAAAAACTCAATGGCGTATTTGTGCCATATGCTGACCGCCGACGTTAAGACTTCAATGCCGCAAAGCAGCCGTTCAGAAAGTACTAACGCTTGAATTCACCAGCCTGCGCGGCTTTTCACGCAGGTCCGGTAGAATTCTGCGTTGGCCCGTTCATTTCCGAGCCGTCGGCACAAGCTTCTTGCGATGGCGCGCCCATACTTCATCGATATTCAATTCGGACTTAGCTTGGCGCAGTCTATCGAGCGCCTTCTTCGAGTAGCCCTTGAATACTTGGCTTTTCTTTCGCAATTCCTTGTAGCACTCAGGATCGGACTGTAGATTCAACTCGTATATCAAGGCGTGAGTGCGTGGCCCAGTCAAGGAAAGCTTCTCGGCCAGATCATCCCTACTCATGGTGAAGACGTCCCAGGGATCAATTTGCTGTTTGATCACTGTTCCCGTAACGGTCTCCCCAGGCTTGGCAATACGTACGGCGATCGGAGCATCTTTCGAGATTCGCATCGTAATTGGAATGCCGCTTCCATCTGTGCTGAGTTTCAGTTGCGCAACTTCAGGCAGGATGACATCCCACTCGCTCTTTCGCCGACGCTGCGAAATCGCAGCTGAAATTTCCGCCTCGGAAACACGCTCCTCTCCATCGCGAGAACCAACAGTGAAAGCAAGAATAGTTCGCAGCTTTGCGGCGGCTACCGCACCTTGGCGCTTTCCACCGGCTAGAAGTCGATCAACCTCGGCTAGCTCGCCGCTAAAAAGGGCCACCAGGTCTCTGGGCGGACGAGTCGAGACCGGAAGAATTCGGCTAGGCAATCTTTCGGAAAGAATTACGCTAAATGCCTTCTTTAGAATCTCGTTGAATAGAGTTACGCCAGATTGAGCATGAACGTAAAGAATGTCTTCCGACATTTCCACGTAGTAATGCGCTGCCTGATCTCGCTGGGCGTCCAAGATCGACAAAGTTGCTCGCTCGTCGGTTGAAATGATCTTCAGTTGCTCTGTTGCGATAGTGAGGCAACGGTCGAAGCCATAAGTGTATCTCTGCTCTCGATCATGGATGCTGCCCGTTTGCTGAAGTATGCAAGCCTTTAGAAGCATCTCGAATGCGTGCTGCATCAAGATCAGAACGCCATGCGTACGCGCGATTTCCGTGGGGCGATTGAAGAGTTCGATTGCTAGAGTCAGAGAATCGATACTCTTATCAAGCAACGGTGCAACATTCTTTTTAAGCTTCGGCATGGCGCGTGAAACGGGCTAACGCCGCGCTTCAGCCGCGCACACGCCGCAAGGCGTGTACGTCGGCAGGTAGAGATGGTTAGGCATTGCAAAGCCCGATTTTTGGCAGCACATGATCAAGCATCATGCCGCCTCCTGGTCGGTGGTGTTGCCAAGTCGCCTTCTGGCTGAGGATTTCATCTTTAAGCGCTTGCGTAATTCGCAAATATGAAGGCTCTACCCACGAGAAGATCGCTTCGCTCACAAAGGTAGGTGAGAGAATCTCAAAATGATCATTTTTCCGCACCCCGAGATATAGCGCGTCCTTCGTGTGGAGAGCTTCGGCAAGGCTATCAAAGGAAACGATCTTGAAATCATCGGTCTCACGCGCGCGGATGAGGCCCTTTTTCAGATCACTCCCCTCGAATTCACTTCGCCTGCCATGCACCAGAACATATTTTATGTGGCATGGATTTCTACGCATCGACGCGGGCACGCGGATTGGGTCAATTGTGCCGTCAATGAACCCGCTCCTATTTGCCGGGTTGTCGAACCACACGCGCCACCTGGCTATTTGGTCCAAGCCAGCGAGAAAGTCTGGGTGCAGCTCGCCTTTATCGTTCTTGAAGTATCTAGACTGGGGTTTTTCCAACTCGACTAGTACCAAGTGCCAATCTGCCGAGCTTTTTGCCATATAGAAAAAGTCTGGGGTGTAATCCTTGGCGAGCGACATTTTTCTAATGACTAGATCAAAATGAAGGCCATGATTCTGGAGAAACTCCCTGGGAATTAAGCAGGTGTTCTTCTCCAAAAAATCTTGGTATGCCTGCTCTCCAAGCTGCTGATCAAGCAGAGCGGCAAAGCGCTGCTCTAGCGCCTGAGCTTCTGGCCGAGTGAGTCCCATCGATAACTCCCCTTTAGATATCTAACTCCTTGGTTCACGCGCGGCCGAGCCGAAGGCGAGGACGTCGCAGTGGAACCAATTGTTGGCCGTAACACGCACTAATACAGCTTCCGGGTGTAGTGGAATGCGGGTTTGCCCGAAACGAAATCTGTTATCTCTTTTCTGTCCGATGAAATAACTCGCAGTGCAAGCTTGTTTGAATGCTCATTGCTTATTGACACGACTGCTTCGACATAGAGATGCGGAACATTGGCTCGTCTAAAGCCGTTGACAAGTTCATCGAATGCTTTTTGCACCACTTCTTTGCCATAGCCTGACGAGCGTTTATCTATATCAACGGCGTATCCAATATTGAAGCACGCCGCTCCATCAAGGGGATCGGAGGCGACACAGGTTACAAGTGCGACTATGTTTCCCTTCTTTTTCAGTGCGTATGTAAGCCTGCTTGTGCCATTGGGGGCGTCCGACAGCAACAGAACGTCTTTATGAATCTCACACGACTGGGGAAATATCGCCCCAGCAGCCAGAGCTTGTTTGAAGGAAACTAATGCCTCGTAGGGGTCGGTCATGATTTTCCGAGACTACTTGTCTGTACGCCCAACGACCAAGCTCAGGCGATGGCCCGCGAAGCGGGACGGTCGACTGGAGCACCTTGCTGGGCCGCTTTCAGCTGAGCCCCAGCGTGCGTTCTAGCTTGGCTGCTATCTGGCAAAACTTATCCCCCCCATATTCGAGCGAAAGCTCTTGAATATTACCGTGGCAGCGAAGGTTAAGCCGAGGAAAGCTAGCGCGACAACGCGAATGGGCTTTTTAGCGATCACGGATCAGGATGTTGCTAGTTATGGCGTTAGCCTACTCCAAACCGGTCGCCCGCTGATGCCCGCTTCGGGCTGCTCAGTGACGATCACGACTGTTTAATGGACGGCTGCTTTCGCCAAAAAGCGGTCGTCACTTTTTTATTTAGTTGAAAAGTCACTGAGGCTAATCAGCCGACTTTTCTATTGCCTCCTCGACTCTGTATGAATCCAATTAGTACGCAGATTGTTCCCGGCCAGAAAGTTAGCCCTGCAAGTAGTCCGAAGCCAATGGGGTTCGGGTTAGGATCCGGCCAAAGACCAAGTGATGCTGCCGCGATGACGAACAGCAATGGGCCGGATCCGAATATGAGTAGCCCCAGTCCGACAAGGACCAGTTTAGATTTGATGTAGTGACGCATCAGAGAATCCTGTCAGGCTGCCAAACGGTGCTCATAGTGAGGCCTTTCTCTTAAATCCAATACATCCATGGCTCTTTGATGATCTTGCGCAGGCGTCAGCCACAAATTTACTGCTGACTCTGTCAAGGGAATAATGCACCGATCATGTCCCGCAGCAGATATTTCTGGCGGCGGTTCATCAGTGATTGCCGCGAATGATTCGAGGTAGTTCATTCCTTCTTGCGCCCAGTGCGACCAGAGACAGGCTACCTTCATCTGAAAGGCAGGTTTTGGATTGAAGTGCAGGATCACGTTCTCTTCCTGCTCGCCATCTCTTAGGTCCCGCTTCTCGAATCGGTGACGCGATACGTTCTCAAAGAAACCGGTCATCAGGACGATGCCATGGGTCTTGCCAAACTGGCCACGCCAAAATCCTTCGAGATTGTCGCGGCGGGCGTTGTAAAGGCCATCGTATTGCCGGTCATAGGATTCCGGCTTGCCTGATGGGCGGCAGTGGTAGCGCATAGGTCGGATCAGTCGGCGCCCGTTCTCTGTGATCACCACAGGGGCGTAATAGAAGGGGTAGATCCGCGCATCGGAATCCTTGAGCTCGGTTCGCTTGAGATCCGCGATCTTTTCGAGATGCCACTGGACCTTGTTCCTCGCGACCCGCTGATCGGTAAGTGCCTTCTTCGTCGTCTTCGATCGGAGTATGCGCTCCGCATCGACTAATCGAGCCTTCTGCTTGAACAAGCCGGTTTCCAGTTCCCGCGTCTTGCGCTGGTGGTACTCATTGATCAGGTCATGGATGACCTGTTCCTGCTGGTTCGTCGGCTGATAGAAGTTAGCTTCCATCGCCTTGGGAATTTTGATGTGGTCATCATTCAGCCGTTGCCGGAATACTCGTTCGAATGCCGCCATGTCGATTTCGGCCTTCAGGGCATTGCGAATAGCTTTGAGCTCTTGCTCGACTTGGGCGGAGTAGCACATGGCACCATTTATACCGCTATTGGCTGTGATGGCGGAACTGCCAGGGCGGTTGTGGATCCTTGTCCTGCCAGAGCCCCCTGTTGGCCTGCTTCGCAATCGCTTCGTCTTTGAGACAAGTCTTGTCTTTGAGGTACTGTCGGTAACACCAAGCGTAGCCCTGGCGGACCATCTCTCGATTGATATCGAGCTCACCCAACGAGAGCTGGGCGAGTGTTCTTTTGTAACGGTCCTTGCCTTGACGACTAACGGTGATCTCTTTCTTGTAGATTAAGTCCGATAGCACCTGCTTGGCTTTCTGGCCATAAGGCTGGCGTTTTTCTGGGGCATCAATCTCAACCAGTCGGATACGTTCCTGCGGCCCTTGGTCACAACGAACGGTCACAGTATCGCCGTCTGAGACCCCGACGACTAAGCAAAGTACGGCAGCACTAAGGCTCATGACTACCTCGCCAACAAGGTTTGAACCAGCTCGGGGACTTCGCGCCCAGCGGGTCCTTCCAAGACTTCATCAAAGCGACTGGTCTGGCCCGTAGATTTTAGATTGATCTCTATAGTCCGAGCCCCTGCCATCTTCGCCTGTTCCATGAAACCGGCGGCTGGATAGACCTCTCCAGAAGTTCCGATAGAGATAAATAGATCACAGCAGCTCAATGCTTCCTCGATGCGATCCATCTCCAGTGGCATCTCTCCGAACCAGACGATGTGGGGACGGACACAGCCTTTAGCATTGCAGGCTGGGCAAGCCATCTTGAGCGTAACGTCGTGATCATGTCGCCAGATGTCGTGACACTGAGTACAACGGACTTTCAGTAGTTCACCGTGCATATGGATCAGCTTCTTCGATCCAGCGCGGTCGTGCAGGTCATCGACGTTCTGTGTGACAAGTAGGAAATCACCCCTCCAGTGCTTTTCAAGCTCCACCAGCGCATGGTGCGCCAGATTCGGTTGCACGGTAACGACTTGCCGTCGGCGAGCGTTATAGAAATCCTGCACGAGTTTCGGATTGCGCCGATAGGCTCCCGGTGTTGCGACATCTTCGATACGATGATTCTCCCAGAGCCCGTTGGAATCCCTAAAGGTCGCGACACCAGATTCGGCACTGATTCCAGCACCCGTCAGGATGACGATACTAGTGGGCGAAAAATCATTAAGTAGCGTACTCATGCAGCCAGTGTATTAAAACTAAGGCGCTGCCAGTATCCGGGGCCATGCTTCAAACTCCCCCATATCGGGCGGCGTGTCCTGACTGACGATATAAATACGCAGCTCCGCATCGTAGGTCGCGCAGATACCCTGTAAAAACTGCCCTTTGGGCAACATCAGCCAATGCTCGTTATTGGCTACATCTGCGACACAGAATCCCCTGACCAACACGCGGACATTCTTCGGGAAGTAGCTATCCCAGCGGCCTGATTGCAGGTGCGGCAGTTTCGCCGTTGACCCGAGTGGCAGCTTGCCCTTGTCAGTTGGTCGACGGCCCCACGGCTTCAGCACCGTGTTTCCCAGCTTGTCTCGAACCGGGAGCATGGCTTTGGTGTTGGAGAAACGAACCTCCCATTCCCGATCATCGAACTGGTACTTCACCGCCCGGATCATGCTTAAGCCCCAATCGTCTCTCGATGGCCAAAGGGCTTCCAGCTCGGCGCGATGACATTGGGCATGTCGCTACGGTTGATCAGTGGTGCCGGACAGACCGTGAACTCCCCGTATTTCTGGTTGATCTTGTCGATGGCGGCATTCAGTCGCTCACGCTTCTCGTCGCGCTCAAAGAACAGGTCGTTTTGCATGGACTTAGGCTTGGGGTCGAGGGCGCGGATATGCACTTGATACATCCCTTGCCCTGACCAGTGCTTTTCTAGGAAGTCGCGACACAGCTCATAGATCAGGAACCCGTCATCACAGGGGAAGGTGGTTTTGTACTTGGCTCCAATCCAACCCTCCGCTGCCATCAGTCCGATGCTGAACTGCTGGGCTTGGAACTCGTACTTCCTGAGTCGGCGCCCCACCTTCATGGCCATGTGCATCAAGTAGATCGAAAGGGTGGCGAGATCACGGGTGTTCGGCGGGATGACTTTTCCGTGCCCGATGGTCTTGGGGTCTTTCACTTCTTGGTGTAGTTCATCAGGGTCTTGGCCTTGGGCCATGTGCCAGATGCGCCGCCCCAGATTCCCAAAGCGCCTGGATAGCTCTGAGATGGGTAGGTTCTTCATGTCGCCGCAGACATGAACGCCACGTTGGGCCAAATAGCCACCGATCCCTTTCTTGATGCCACAGAGATCAGTGACAGGAACTGTTGAGAGAACTTCAGCCGAACGCCACGGCTCAATGATGGTTAGACCATTGGGTTTCATCTGCTTGGCTGCCCACTTGGCGGTGGTCTTGTCCCCCGAGATGCCCACTGAGCAGAGCAAGCCTCCCGAGGCTTTGAAAACCTTCTGCTTGATCAGGTGGCCGATACGCTTGGGATCGTACCGGTAGTAGCTCTGACAGTCGGTCAGATCGAGGAAGGCTTCATCGACTGAGAAAATCTCGATCTCCGGCGAGATGTCTTCCAGCGCCCGCATGATCCGACCAGAGACCTCGGCGTAGCGTTCGGGCCGCGATGGAACTTGGATAATGCCCGGACACAGGGCGCGAGCCTGCCGCATATGCATGGCGGTCTTAACCCCGAACTCGCGGGCTTCATAGCTGCAAGTGATGCAGCAAGTGCCTCGATCGCCATTGGTGACGGCCACAGGCCTTGCACGAAGGAAGAGGTTGTCGAGTTGTTCAAGACTGGCGAAGAAAGCGTTCATGTCGACGAGCGCGATCATTCGGGGCCAGCGTTGCTGGCCGGAGGCGGTTCTGACAGGTTCGGATGATTTACCCCACATATGTGGGGTAATATGGGAATAGCCTGTAATACATAGCTACCCCACATTTGTAAGTGATTGATCTGACTATGACGACCTTGGATAAATCAAAGCCACTGACCCAACGACAGCGCGAGCTGCTCGACTTTATCCGAGGATATTTCACAGAGAACGGAATGGCCCCATCGTTACGTGAGATGGCCGATGCGTTGGGCGTTAATGATCTCAAGGGAGTTCGGCAGCATCTCGAACGATTAGAGCGAGCCGGACACATCACGCGCCTTTACGGACTGCGTCGTGCGGTACAGGTGGTGCCGGATTCCGACAGCCCCAATATTCCCGTCTACGGCAAGGTGGCTGCAGGCCTTCCTTTGGAAACGATCTCGAATATGGATCGCGTAATGAGTGCGCCCGAGGGATGGTTTAAAACAAGGCCAGATTTCTTCCTCGAAGTATCAGGCGACAGCATGGAAGACGCGGGCATCTTGGATGGCGATCTGGTGGCTGTGAAGCGAATCAAGAACGCCCAGCCTGGTCAGATCGTGGTGGCGATGATCGATACGGATGAGATGAGCCGAGAGGAGCGCAAAGAGTGCGGGCTCAACAATACAGGCATCACGCTTAAGCGCTTGGCTATCTCAGGAAACAAGTTAATGTTGAAATCCGAAAACAAATTAAAGGACTATGCACCGCTCGTGTTGAAGTCGGAGCGCGTGAGAATTGAGGGGCGATTTGTTGGACTTTTGAGGGGCGGCTAGGCGACTGATAACGCCAGCGCGAAGGCGACGATCTCAGCCTAAATGCGTCCGCCGCCATCAAAAATGGATTCGTGCAGGGCGCTCATCTCGCCTCATCCTTTTACTTCACCACTTCCATCAGTTTACCGAAGCTGTCCACCACCTCGTACCTGACGTTCTCCGGGGCATAACGACGGTTCATCTCGTCGAAGAACTTGCGGGCGCATTTGATCTTGGTTTTCTCAATCTCGCGCAGTTCCATCGATGACATGGAACCCTTGGTCTCTGCGATGAAGTAGATGTGTTTGACCACACCTTCCTTGAAGCTGATGGCCCAGTCCGGGTTGTAGTCGCCGACCGGCGTCGGAATCAGGAAGCCGCGCGGTAGCTTGGCGTACACCACCACGTCACAGCTGGTATCCAGCTCCTTCACGAAGGTGCGTTCGATGTTTGAGTCGGTCAGCACGTAGTCGTAGATGTGCCGTTGCAGCTTGTCTCCGGCCTTACTGAAGTCTTGCTTGGTCTGTCCGGCTGTGAAGATGTCGAGGTCGAACTTTTCCTCTACCGGGTCGTAGGCCAGATGCTCGATGATGACCGTGGCCTTCTGCTCATTGATGAGCCGTGTGGCCTCGGCGATGAAGTTTTCCGGGTTGGTCTTGAACTGGGCGAAGACTGCGACGTTGATGCCCTTGAGGATGTCGGCGACCGTCCTGCGCGTCAGTAGCGTACCTTCGGCCAGCGAGCCGATCAGGTCGTACTTGACGGCCGAGTGAATCGAGTTTCGGTTTGTTTCGGTTTCCGTTGCCTGCAATGTGAAGGTGTTGCCTTGCTTGATGCCATCGTAGGTCACGGCGGCAGCTTGTTCGCCGTGCTGGATCGTGTATTGCAGCGGAGTAACTCGTAGGCTGGTATCGATCTCCTTCACCGCCTTCTGCACCAGCTCGTCCGAGTCGAACTCGACGCTGTAAGCAGCCTTGCGATTGATACGACTCCACAGCGCTTTGAATTCCTGCTTGTCGAAATTGGCGTTGAGCGGGTTTTTCTTCGGACGGCGGTCGTCGCCGATGTCGGGCAACTGGCTGGCACTGAACACGCTGTCGATAAGCTGGAACACCTGCTCGGCGTGCGGCTTCAAGTCGTCTGGCAGGTCGGCCAGCGTTCCGGCCTTCTTGGCATCGTGATACGCGCCTGCGATCCGATCAGAATCGTCGGTGTAGTCGTTTTTGACTAAATAACGATAGATTTGCTTCGCCAAATGTGGCGTGACCTGCACGTCGCCGGTCGGCGTCTTGAGCACCTTGCCGGTGAAATAGTCCTCGTTAGCTACCTTTGGCCGGGCGGACAGGGAATCGCTGATGTCCTTTTGCAGCGCCGCCACGAAGTCCTTGTAGCTCTCGCTGGCTACCACGGTCAGGACGTTCACGTCGTGGACGATGGCCGGGTGATCCATCCGGTCACCTTGTTGGTTGACCGACAGGCGCAAACCGCGCCCGACCTCCTGCCGGCGCGAAATGGTGTTGTCGCTGTGCTTGAGCGCGCAGATGACGAACACGTTCGGGTTGTCCCAGCCTTCTCGAAGAGCTGAGTGCGAGAAGATGAAGCGCACCGGCTCGGTGAGCGACAACAGCCGCTCCTTGTCCTTTAGGATCAGGTCGTAGGCATCGACGTCGTCCGACAGTCCCGCATTCTCGCCACGCGCCGACACGTCCGAATCGACCTGCCTCTTGCTCTTCTTGTCGATCGAGAAGTAGCCGCTGTGCGTCTTGTCCGCTGGGATCCCCTTCAGGTACTTGACGTAGGCGCTTTCGTCCAGATCAAGCATCTCGTTGAGATATTGCGTGTATTCCTCCTCGAAGATGCGTGCGTAATCACCCTTCTCATCCGCCGCTGCATAGTCGCGGTACTTAGCGACCTCGTCGATGAAAAAGAGGGTCAACACCTTCACGCCTTGCCGGAACAGCGCTTGTTCCTTGTCGAAGTGAGCCTTGACCGCCTCACGAATCTGGATGCGGCGCAGCGCCGGTTCATTCACATCGCCTATGGCGTCGCCCACCACTAGTTCGACACCGTTGGTGAAGCTCAGCGTGTCGGTGTTTGCATTGATGTCCGCCACCACGTAATTGCGGTACTGATCCAATCCGCTCGATAGGTCGAACAGGTTGTCGCCCTTGCCGATCTTGCGCACCACGCGTTTGATCTCGCCATTGGCCAGCTTCTGCTCAAACTCGACGCGCGCCTCAGGTGGCTTCTTGTTGGAAATGTCGATGGTTTGCAGATACAGGTAAGCGTTGGTGCCCGCCAGACCTTTCACCGCGATACCGCGCACGGCGATTTTCTTCACTAGTTTCTGGTTGTAGGCATCCAGCGCGTCTAGCCGGTGAATCTTGTTGTGCGTGGTCTTGTGGGTGGCGGAGTAGCGCAGAACCATGAGCGCGTTGAACTCCTCCAGGGACTTCAGCGTCTGTGCGCCTTCCATCTTCTGCGGCTCGTCCAGAATCAGGATGGGCCGGTTCGCGCTGATGACGTCGATGGGCTTGCGCGACTGGAAGTCATCCAGCACGTCGTAGATGCGGCGGTTTTCCGCCCCGCGCGAGGCGAATGCCTGGACGTTGATGACCATCACGTTGATGCCCGCGTCCGATGAAAAGCTCTCCAGATGGTGCAACTGCTTGGAGTTGTAGATGAAGAAGCGCGCTTTCTTTTGGTAGCACTCCAGGAAGTGCTCGGCGGTGATCTCCATCGACTTCGCTACGCCCTCTCGAATAGCGATGCTAGGCACCACGATGATGAACTTGCTCCAGCCGTACTGCTTGTTCAGCTCAAAGAGGGTCTTGATGTAGCAGTAGGTCTTGCCAGTACCAGTCTCCATCTCGATGTCGAGGTTGACGCGAGCGACCTTCGTCTTGACTAGCGCATCGGAGATGGGCAGATTTTGTGACCGTTGCACCTTATGGATGTTGTCTAGCAGGATCGTGTCTGAAAGCACGAGATCGGCGTTCTTGAACCCGGCCTCCATGAACAAATCATCGACTCTCTTCTTGGCCTTGCCGGGATCGATGCGATAGCTGATCGCCTCGCTCGAGGCGGGCGGCTGCCCCTTGAAGCAGTCCACCACGGCCTGTACGGCGGCGGTCTGGTAGGCCTGAGTCTTAAACTTCAGTTTCATCGCCCGCCCCTCAGATGCTCTTTACATCTGTGGCGGGCGATAGCAGCTTGAAGATCTGCTCCACGTTAATCTTGACTGCGCTGTCCTTGAAGCCCGCGTCGCGGAACACCACGCGAAGCGGCTTGTGCGTGGCCAACTTCTTGACGAAGGTTTCATCCACGCCGCCGTGGGCGTCAAAGCAGGCGGCCAGCACGTTGCCATCAACGAAGAACACATCCTTTCCTTGGATGGCTCTCTTTTCAATGGGTAAGGCGAGGTCGACGCCCCAGTCCAGCATCACCTGAAACAGCAGGTCTTCCGGCGTGCGGTCGGGCTTAATGTTGTCCACGAACATATCGAGCTTTCCCTTCTCCAGAGCGTCTGGGGCGTAATGGATATCTGCCATGTTCGAGGTGTCAATTTTGAGAACGCGGAAGCCGGAATCGAACGTGACAGACGCAACATTAGCCGCAATTCTCTTACCGGCGCGGCGTATCCGCTCCTTACTGACTTCGGCAATGTTTCTGTAGCCGGCATCGAAAGCCTCGGAACCCTCAACGCAAGGTTCAGGCAGCTGCGCCATGATGAAGCGCCGGGTACCTCCATCTTCGGCATTCAGCTGCATAACGGCATCTGCAGTTGAGCCGGAACCCGCGAAGAAGTCCAACGCTATGTAGCTCGAATCTCCGTAAAAGAGTTGGGAAATTCGCTTCAACAAAGCAGTTGGCTTAGGGGTATCAAACGGAACTTCACCATTAAAAAGCTCTTTGAGCTCCGCATTCGCCTGCCTGGATGTACCCGCAAGCTCACCATCCCATAGGTTCTCAGGAGTTCTGCCCTCTTGCTCCGCCAGGTAAATCTTCCTTGTGATCCTCGACTCATTTGCGTCGAAAACGATCTCGCCCGACCTGATTTTTTCCCTCACGGTTTCTTCTGACCATCGCCAGCCATTATCGGGGGGGGCGATCTTCTTGCCAGATGGCGTAGTGATATCGAAGCACAGGGTCTTCCTGTAGCTCGGGCTCCGAACATCTCCCGCCCGCCAGTCGCCCTTTGGATCGCCATCTGGATTCGAATAGTTCTTGTTATCTGCTTCTGTTCGCGGGAGTCGAAACTTAATGAGCGAATCGGATTTGCGATAAATAAGAAGCGAGTTGTAGACGCGCGCAAAGTAGCGTTCATCATTCTTGCTTTGCTGGGTATGCTTCCAAGCAACATTCGCGATGAAATTCTCTTCGCCGAATATCTCATCGCAAATCTTTCTGAGATTCCCAAGCTCAGAGTCATCGATATTGATGAAAATCGCACCATCGTCAGTTAGCAGATTTCGCGCCAATCGCAGGCGTGGGTAAATGAGTGACAGCCAGTCGGAATGGAAGCGGCCATTAGCCACGGTATTGGCAACCAAGCGGTTACAGAGGTCGTCCTTCTGATTGGACCGACGAAGATATTCGTTTACCCCTTCGGAAAAATCGTCCTCGTAGATGAAGTCATTACCAGTGTTATAGGGCGGGTCGATGTAAATCAATTTCACCTTGCCCAGATACGTCTCTTGCAACAGTTTCAACGCATCGAGGTTGTCGCCTTCAATGAACAGGTTCTTAGTCGTATCGAAGTTCACGCTCTCGCCGCGTACCGGACGCAGAGTTTTGGCGATAGGCGCATTAGCCGCCAGCAGCGCCTCGCGCTTGCCCGGCCAATTCAGATGGTAGCGTTCCTGCGGGCCTTCGGTGATGGATGCAGATAGCTCCTGCTTGAGCTGGTCAAAGTCTACCGCCAGCTTCACGATGCCATCCTCGCCCCGAGCTTCCGTCACGCAGCCGGGGAACATCTCGCGGATGCGCGCGATGTTGTTTTCAGTCAGGTTCGGCGAGTGCATTTTCAGTTTGTCCATTATCATTCTCACAAAAATCAGAACGGAAGGTCATCTTCAGAACTGTCCGCCGCATCGATCGAAGATTCTTCGTGTGTTGTCGTATTGGGTTGCTGCCATTCCGCTGCAATGGCTTCCCAATCGACGCCCCTCTCCATCGGATGGCCTGCGGCATCTACAGCAGGCCCATCTCCAGACCAAACCGCCCAGAAGTCGGGATCATCCGACTTGGGACGCTGGTCTTTCGGCAGGTTGTTCATTTGCACTAGTACCGGAATCTCCGATGCCCACCCCAAAAGGATCGCATGGCGAGAAGGCAAGGAGGGCAAGTCGCGTAACAATCCCCTCAAGTTGTCCGGCACTAGTTTATGAACAAGCTCTTGGTCGCGGTCATTGCTGATGCGATGAAGCAGGTAGCTGTTGCACTGGGACAGAACCGTAGGGGACAGTTCGCTCGGCCGCTGAGAGGAAAGAACCAAACCCAACCCGAACTTGCGCCCCTCGCGAGCAATTTTCTCGAAGACTTGGCAGCAGATGGCAGCGGAATTATGGTTCTCGGCGTCGTCAGAATAACGGCGAATGAAGGTGTGCGCCTCTTCCATGACCAGCACGGTGGGCAGCGTCTTGCCTGCATTGAGCTTGCGATAGCGTTGTAGTGCCTCCAGCGTCATGCGGGCGATGACGGCAGTGATGATGTGGACAACTTCGGCGGGAACCAGCGAAAGGTCGATGACCGTGACGGAGCCGTTCGAGGCTTGGCTGTCGCCGATGTAGTTAGTCAGCCAGTCGTGAAGCGCTAGGTCCTGTGTGTCGCCTGTAATGACCTTCATGCGACTATCGGACAAGATCGTCCTGATCCGCATGAGCATGGTCTCGACGTACTCGGAAACCCCCGTCAATTCGGCATTGGCTTCAACACTACGGAGCAGTTGATCACCAGTGAACGGACGTGGTGCGTCCGCATCAATGGGCAATACATCACCAGCTCCGCCGCCAAATACGGAGTGGGCTTGGCTTAGTTGGTGTAGCAGGGCACTGACTTCCTGTCGGGTAAATACCGGAGGCCAGTCCCCTTGATGGGTATTGAGAAGCTGCGTGGTGTGCTGAGAAAGCTGGGTTAGTGCATCGCTTTCCTGTTGGGTGAAGGTAGCGTCAGGTACAAACCCCTTACACCATGCCACAAGGCGATCTCGAAAACCTTTTGCCGGGCCCGCTCCCTTCCAAGGACCTCCGGCGTTTTGCTCAATATGAACGGCGCTAATCAGCGTCCGCAAGTAGCGCCGCATGCTACTGCTTGATGTAGATGCAGCATCTATCGAGCCGTCTCGTACTGATCGCAGCGCTTGAATCAATGTTGGGCGTTGTGTCTTGGCGCTGGCCTGTGTGAATGCGCTCCATTCGGCACTGTTCCAGAACCATAACGGAACTTGAAGTTGCTCAACACCTTCAGCCGGATCGACTGCGAAGACGCGCACCTTGCCCATGCCCTTGAACGTACCCGAGTATTCCCCATTGGGGTCCAGCACGATGAAGCGAGCATTCGGATCAGCGCCATTGCGCGCTTTTTTTACTGCATCTAACGACCAGCGAACCAGCCCGGCAACTGAGCAAGACTTACCGCTGCCCGTACTGCCCAGCACGGCCAGGTGGCGGCCAAAGAGACGATCTGGGTCAATGCGTACTTCCGCGTTGGCTGCCAGCGGACTTACGCCAATCCTGATGCGGCGATTCTCTCCAGACTCAACGATGGCGCGAAGTTGAACTTGCGTCGGCAATAACACTGGATCGCCTACAGACGGATAGGCCTTTACGCCGCGCTTGAACTCGTAGCTGTCCTTTCCGTTACCCCCCCATGAGTAGATCAACAGGCCCAAAGGGTTCAAACTCATCTTGCGCAACGGGTATGGCAGATCCACCAGGCCAAAGTCTTGCATTCCCTTGCGCTTGGGATATTGCGAACGCTCGACCGTGATCCACTCCACCTGGGCGACCAAGTAGCCTTGATCGCTAGGAGAGAGTACATAGCCGTTGATTCGCGGAAACGGGCGTGGTGTGCCCGTGTTAAGCGAAACACCGTCCGGGGCTTCGATGTCCAGCATGACCTTGATTTCGTCAGGGGAGACGAAATCAATCGTGCCAATACGCAGGGAGTCCGCATGAGCCATAGGGGAAATGCTCATATCAAGTCATCCACTTCATCCGTACCATGCCCCTCCGGCTTGGGTGAGTTCTGTTGCGTGACAAATCTCTGCTTGAGCAACTCGCTCATGCGGAACGTGGTCTTGTCAATCGCGGCCTTGGGCAGATAGTTCTGCGTGAGTGTCGTAAGGTCGGCAAGTGCCGGGCCAATCAAAAGGCTAACCTGTGACGGCCTGCCAATCTGCTCGTAGATCTGCATGACACGGTCCAGTGGATCGTCATAGGCAATGACCACCAAATGCGTGGACGGAATGGTGAGCATGTCTCGAATAACGCGGTTGATATGCTCGTCGCCGAAGCTGTAGCCGTAGGTCAAGAGTGTGCTGTTGGGACGGCACACCGCCGCCGCCAAATCCCGAAAGAGTTCTACATAGGGGTAGTCGGCAGTTTCTCTATCCTTGGCGGCGTTCGGGTAAATCATCAGTTTGTGGGCCGTTGCGCCGCTCAAGCCCGGCGCCTGCAAATACGGCTCAACCGTGCTAGCCCCAAAGGGTAGGCCTATTCGGCGGATTTCCGTTCCGCTCTGCACCCAATCCACCGATCCGTGCAGCTTTATGAAGCGCGCCACACCTTCCAGATAACGAGGCTCGCCACGGATGCCCGGCGGGTTGTAGTGCATGTCAAGATCGAGCCGAGAGGATCGGAAGATGGGCATCAGGTTGCCGAGAAAGCGATCCAGCAAGTGCAGGCCGGCCAGTTCTGCCCCTGCCTCAATCAGTCGGTCGTAGTTGGTCGTGAAGATGCTCAAACGGTCGCGCGTTCCCGTCCGGCTTGCAAAGCTCATTAGGAAAGTCACCAGCGCGGTGAAGGCGCGCTCGCGTTGACCATCTGGGGCTGTTGCAATGCCAGCTTCGCTCTTCAGGATCGACTCTGAAAATGCTTTCATTCCTGCTTTGAGTTCTTCCCGCAAGGTGTCCACATTGGCGTCTTCAAGAATCTCTAGTCCACGCAATAATTCATTCGCCACGCGCAGTTGATCCTCAACATTGCCTTTCTGGCGTCCGACCTGTCTTGCGGACCTTCCCGCAGCCGTGCTGATTTTGTCCTGGTGCGCAGTAAGAGAAATTTCCCCCATGCCTGTAGCGCTTTTACCTGTTGCCAAGAAATGCACTGCATGTGTCAGACCAGACCCGGCCAGCAGCGAGAGGTGTTCCGATTGGAAGAGCGAAGTCAGCCACGGCTCAATGTGTTCGCGAAGTTCTTTCTCACCGAAACATTTTGGGCCCGCCCAAGATGCTTCATCGTCTTCATGAAATTTGAAGTTCTTACCGTCGCAAGGGCCAAAGCGCAGGGGCTTATGGTCATCTCTGGCCTTGACTATGTTCGGGAACTGCTCATTCGAGTTTGGTTTTGTATTGGCTTGTGGCATGTCATCAGGTTCCCGAATTCTTCAGCGGATCAAGGTCTCGTAGTCTTTCTTCAATTCTCGCAATTGAGCATTGATTACCAACTTGCGGTTGAACTGTTTTTCCTTGTCCAGTCGCGCCATGGTCTTGTCCAGTTCGCGTTTTTTGGTCTGTACCTGTTCCACGCGGGCCACCAGTTCGGCCAGCGTTTCTCCCTGGCGCGCGGACATAGGAATCAGGCCATGCAAAAGTTGCTCGTATAGGCCACTCATGTGCAAGGCCACGGGCATAGCGACGCGCTGGTGACCGGCCGCCAGCCAGTCCGTCGCAAAATAGTCCGAGAGCACCCAGCGGCTGGCATCGGATTCATTCGGGCGCTTGTGGGCAGCGACCACCTGCGTTCGACCTTCGTAAGCCAGCTCGAACAGGATGGGAAACGCGATGGCCTCGTCGATACAGCGCAGCACGTCGCGGTGCAGTTCCGGTGTCTTAAGTTGGATACTGAAGACCTGAATCTCCGTCACACCCAGCGCCGCCGGAAGATTGATTGTTTCCGGTGCCAGCTTAAACGCCCAGACGATCTGTTCGACCTGCTTTACAAACAGTTCTTTCAGCCGGGTGTTGGCCTCGCTGTGCTCGTAGACCTTGTTCTTGGGCAGCGTGCGGCCGAAGGCAGCCTTCGCGGGATAAGCGATAAAGGCTGGATGCTGCGGTGCGGGTGGGCCGTGGGTCATCCGGCTTCCTGTATCACCAAAAAGGCAATCAGCTCGAAGTCGTCCAGGCCGCTGATGGTGTGCGTGAGCGCCGTGGTCTTGCCGCCGGTGAACAGACTGTCGAGATCCTTTTCCTCCTTGACCTCGATCATCGAGCGGATTGCCTTGTTCAATAGATCGGAATACGGCTGCATCTTGCGGCCGTCTGCCGTCGCCTTGTTGAATCGGTAGCAGGCCTCGGCGATCCGTTCCGCCTGCCCCTTGCAGCACGAACGTGCGAGGTCAAGCAGTCGTTTGACCTCGGTGTGGTCGTGAACGACCTCGCCATTGTTGTTGATGTAAATGAGGTAGTACGGGTGCAGTCGGTTGTGGTGTGGCAGGTGCGCGGGTGGGTTGACGCCCGAATTACGGTTGCGCAATGTGAAGATGACGCCGGGTGCGAGGCCCATGTCGGCGTTGGCAGACACGACAGCGTGCAGGCCGTTGGGTGACTTGTCGAGTTCCCCGTGAGTCTTGACGTAGTTCAGCAAGTCCATGCGAAAGTCGTTGAGGCCCAGATCGGTGATGGAGACGCCGGTCTTCAGGTCCTCAAGCTCGATGACCTCCTCTTGCAAGCGGCGCAGCTGTTCTTTGCGGTAGGACACGTCGTTGGCCTGCGCGGAAATGACGTTGTCATCGCCTGTGGCGGTGACGTCCACGATCATCATCCGGTTCTCGACGCGTTCCTTGAGATTGATGTATTCATCTAGCGAAATGTTGGGCCAGTAATTCACCAGCTGGATGCTCTGGTTGGGCGAGCCGATGCGGTCCACGCGTCCGAACCGTTGGATGATTCGTACCGGATTCCAGTGGATGTCGTAGTTGATGAGGTAGTCGCAGTCCTGAAGGTTCTGGCCTTCGGAGATGCAGTCGGTGCCGATTAGCAGGTCGATCTCCGCCGGCTCATTGGGTAGAACGACGGCTTTCTCCTTCGAGCGTGGCGAAAATAGCGTCAATAGCTCTTGAAAGTCATACGACTTCTGTAGTGTGGTCTTGGGCCGGTCGCTGCCCGTGACTTTGCCCGTGTGCAGCTTCTGTTTGGCCAGGAGATCGGGAGCAAGGTTGGCGTAGAGGTAGTCCGCCGTATCGGCAAAGGCGGTGAAAATCAGCACTTTTCGGTTACCCGGATTGATCGGATTTGTGATCTTCTCCAACACATGGGCTTTGAGGTGCTGGAGCTTGCTGTCGTGCTTCGGCAAAATTTTCGCCATCGACGCAAGTAGCTCTTCGATCTGTTCCAGGTCGTAGTTCAGATCGTGTTGCCAGCTCGGCAAGTCCATGTCGGCCATATTGATCTTGACCTTGCCGCCAATGTCCGTGTCCTGCTCCAAGTCGAGCAGCTCATCGTCCTCTGCCTCCAACTCGTCCAGAATCTGCGTCATGTCGCCAACGTCGCCGGCTCCACCCGTCTGACGGAAATTGACTATCTTGTCCAGCGTGCGAATATGATTTCTGCGTAACGTTTCCAGCGTGAGACGGAACGCCGCTACAGAACTTTCCAGGCGCTTGAGCAGGTTCACCGTCATCAGTCGTTGCAGGCTTTTCTCGCGGTCGACCTGGCGTAGCTTGCGGTTGCCGCCGACGTTGGTGTCGTAAAGTTCTTCGTATTTCGCCAAACGGCTCGGTAGGATGTAGCTCACCGGCGCATATACTGCCAGCTTCAAGCTGGTGAGCTGCGTGAAAATGTCGTTGAAACTGGGCGTGTCTTTCAGGTCTGCCAACGCACACTGGAACGACAGCGGCTTGCGGCGGTCCGGAAAGCGGCCAATGTCCTTGGTGTCGTAGAACGTCTGGATGTGTCTTCGCGAGCGCGCGATCGTGACGCTATCCAGCAGCTCGAAGAAGTCGAAGTCCAGCGCATCCAGGATCGCGCGCGGCGTGCGCTCTTCCGGCGGCAGCTTCGACCACGCATTGAACGTCTTCTGCGCATTGCGGAACACTTCCTCGACCGATCTGCTGGTCCGAAGCTTCTTACTGAGACTCTCGGAATCACCTTCGTAGGCCAGTGCAAGCTGGTTGCGTAGGTCGGTGAAGCGGTTGTTGACCGGTGTGGCGGAAAGCATCAAAACTTTGGTCTTCACGCCCTCACGGACGACCTTGTTCATCAGCTTTTGGTAGCGTGTCTCCTTGTCCTTGTAGGCATCGTTGTTGCGAAAATTGTGCGATTCGTCGATCACCACTAGGTCGTAGTTGCCCCAGTTGATGCGGTTAAGCGGAGTGCCGAACGACTCTCCGCTAGTGCGGTTCAGATCGGTATGACAGAGCACGTCGTAACTAAAGCGGTCGCGCGCGAAGATGTTGGTCTTGAGATTACGGTTGTAGTTGAGCCAGTTGTCCGCCAGTTTTTTTGGGCACAACACGAGCACCGAGCGATTGCGGAGCTCGTAATACTTGATGACCGCGAGCGCAGTAAAGGTCTTGCCCAGGCCAACACTGTCGGCAAGTATGCAGCCGCTAAAAGTCTCCAGTTTGTTGATGATGCCTGTGGCCGCGTCCTTCTGATAGTTGAAGAGCTTGTTCCAGATCAGCGTGTCCTGATAACCGGTGCGGTCATTTGGCAGCACGTCCTCGTCAACATCGTCAAGGAACTCTTTGAAGATGTTGTAGAGCATCAAGAAGTAGATGCTCTCTGGTGAGTTCTCCTGGTACACCGAAGCGATGTGCTCGCAGATTTGTGCGGTTACGTCCTCCAGTTTTTCCGGATCGTTCCAGATCTGCTCAAACAGGCTCAGATAGGTGCTGGTGAAGCTCGGCTCATCCATCTTGTTGACTAAGTTGGAGACGGCGTTGCCTTGCTGATAGCCCAAATCGACTGCAGTGAACCCGTGCAACGGTAGGTATGCGGCACCAGAATCTGCCGACTGAACGCAAGCAAACTGCTGCATTGGAGCCTTGCTGCGGTTGCTTCTGAACTTGGCCTTGTGTAGCAGCCACTCGGCGCATTCCTTGGCGATTGCGCGCTGTGAGAGCTTATTACGTAACTGAATCTCGAACTCGCTGCCGTACAAGCTTCGCTCGCGGTCGAGTTTCTGGATATGGAACTCCCGGCGCTCCCGACCAACCTTGTCGGTTACCTCATCGGCAACAAAAGCAGGCGCTGTGAAGATGAAACTCAGTTCATCGATCTTCTCCAGCTCCGTCTTGAGCGCCTCGTACGCGTAAATCGAGAAGCAGGAAGCGGCGACCTTCAGTTTCGAGCCGGGCCGCAGCGTCTGCTTTAGGTCGTCGCCGAGCAGGCGGTTGATGTTGTCGATAATCTCCATCAGGTTGTCAACCGCGATGACTTGGTGTGGTTCGCGCTCGTATCACCCTCCGGCGTTACCGACTGGGCAGCAATCCAAGCGGCGAGGTCCACTTGCCGAAAGCGCCACATACCACCGACTTTGAAGCTGGGGACCTTCTTGGCTGCCGCCAGCCGATAGATTGTCCGCTCCGTGACTTTCAGGTATCTAGCGACTTCTCTGATTGTCAGGATTCCGCCTTCGCTGTTGTTTTTGGGCATGGTCCGGTTAGCTGATGGTATAGAACGACAGAATAGTGCAGAATTTTCATAGTTGCGACTAAAAGGACGAACATACGTAAGGCCCACATTTGAGAGCAGATACTGGATGAGACTGAGATGAAGTGAGATGAGAGTCAAGGAATACGTCTTCCGATCTGATTAAAATTCAAATCGTTACTGGCAACATCAATTTTCAAGCGCCATCCGGCGATTCAGGGCTAGCCAGACTTTGAGGTTGCCAATGACATTCTGAAGTCTGGACGTTCGCAATGAACCTCTATCGAAACTTCCTCTCATTCGTTGAACGACCGCTGACGCCAAACAGCCGTCATACATCAAAACTGTTAACGGCAACGTAATAATTTCTATCAAAAAATAATTCGTGTCGATAGTTTTAGCAAAATCCACTGTTGCGCGAAAATTCAAGTAATAAAAAAGCCGACAAAATCCAGTTTTGTCGGCTTGGTTAAACATCATTGTGAACAAATCCAGTCTAGCGTGCTTGCAATCCTATATTTAGTTGATTGAATCCAGATTTACTTGATTCGCCACAATAGACAGGTTCTGTGAGTGCTCAATCCCAACTCAACGCACCACCCGTCTGATACTCCGTCACGCGCGTCTCAAAGAAGTTCTTCTCCTTCTTCAAGTCCATCACTTCGCTCATCCACG
>JACXTT010002063.1_pt1 | contig 32303 bp, 35 predicted proteins | sample 9270951 | NCBI WGS metagenome assembly JACXTT01 (sample SAMN15532306, study PRJNA645909) | rock metagenome | isolation source: weathered quartz diorite | place: Puerto Rico | collected 2017-06-21
CGTACTCCAGGCCCAGCACTTCGAGGGCCTCGGAGATGAGGTCGCCGTACTTCTCGCCGATGTGGCGGAACTCGGCGGTGGGCACGCGCACGAAGAGCACCGAGCCCTTGGCGTGGCTGTAGCGGGTGGGCTTGAGCCAGGTGTCGTAGGACAGGCGGTTGATCTTTTTTTCCAGCGCGTCCAGCACCCGCATCCACGGGTTGACGGCAGCGGCGGTGGTGAGCAGCGACATGCTTTCTTTCAGGTCTCGTTTTCCCGCGCCCCGGGCAATGGCCCGCGCCGGCGCGGAAGGTCGTTCGAACTGCCGTCCGCGCTGGCTGGCGCGCAGAGTTGATGGTCAGGTCAAGCTGCGAAACTGCGTTGCGGTGTCGTGGAGCCTGAAAGCGCCCCGCATCCTAGCACGAAAACATTTTTCGCGAGCGGGACCGCGCGTTCCTGCGGAAAAAGTTTTCTCAAACCGGCACCTATTGTCCGGTGCCGCTCGCGTTCCGGTCAATGCCGAAGAATGGTGCAACGGGCTTTTCGCCCGGCGAGGGAAGATTTCTTGCGCGCGGTCCCGCAGATTGCCCGCGCGAGCGCCCTCCTTTATACTCAAAGATTGCTCATCGTATCCTGTTCCCGCTAGGAGCCCAGAGAACGACCCATGCCCAAGCGCACCTTCCAGCCGAACCGCCGCCGCCGCTCCAAGAAGCACGGATTCCGCAGCCGCATGAAGAGCCAGGGCGGACGCAAGGTGCTGTCGCGCCGCCGCGCCAAGGGGCGCAAGCGCGTTTCCGTGAAGCCCGGGTTCCGGGAGTAGGCGCTCCGGCAGGACGCAACTTCTGTGGCCCGCGGCCCGTATCCCAAGACGAACGGCAGTTTTCCGAAGTCGGCGCGGCTTCTGCGTCCCGCCGACTACGAGCGCGTCTACGAGCGCGGCCTGCGCCACACCTCGCGCGACCTGATGGTGCTCTACCTGCAGCGTGACGATGCCGCGGCTGCGCGCGTGGGGCTGACTGTGGGCCGCGCGCTGGGCGGCGCGGTGGCGCGGAACCGGATGAAACGCAGGCTGCGCGAGGCGGTGCGGACGCATCGCCATGCCCTGCCGGGCGCGGTGGACGTGGTGCTGCATCCCCGCAAGCCGGCGCTGAAGGCCGAGAGCGCGCAGCTCGCGGCCGAGGTGCAGGAGGCGTTCCAGGCGATCCAGCGCAAGCTGAAATCATGATGCAGATGCAGACAGCGCTCCAATCCGTCCTCGGCCTCTACAAACGCTGGCTCTCGCCGATGCTGCCTTCGGCCTGCCGCTTCGTCCCCACCTGCTCGGAGTATGCGCGGGAGGCCATTGCCATCCACGGGACTGTTGTGGGCGGCGCCCTGGCCCTCTGGCGGCTGCTGCGCTGCCATCCGCTCACCCGCGGAGGATTCGACCCGGTGCCGGCGCATCGCCACTCCCACGATGCGGACTGCCACGGATAAACGCTGACCATGGCTGAATATCAAAATCCACAGCAGGAGCCGGGCGCGGAGAAGCGCCTGCTGCTGGCGTTTGCGGCGATGATCATCTTCCTGCTCATCACGCAGACCTTCTTCAACCGCCAGGCGCCTGTGCCACAGACTCCCAGCGCCCCGCAGAACCCGGCGCCGGTGACGCAGCCGCAGACGGCAGCGACTCCCCCGCCCTCCGCGCCGGCAGCGCCGATGATGTCCGCACGGCAGGCGGAAAAAGAGAGCGAGATGGTGGTGGAGAACGCGCTTTACCGCATCCGCTTCTCGAACCGCGGCGCGCAGGTGAAGTCGTGGGTGCTGAAGCAATACAAGGACGACAAGGGGCAGCCGCTCGAGCTGGTGAACGCCAAGGCGGCGGAGAAGATGGGACTGCCGCTCTCGCTCTGGACCTACGACGAGGGCCTGCGCAACAAGCTCAGCTCCGCGCTCTACACGGCGAGCGCTTCGAGCGTGCGCGACAAGATCGGGGCCGGGCCGCTGGCGCCGGTGAACGGCGTCTATACGGTCACGGATCCCGTGCAGTTCACCTTTGAGTATTCCGACGGCGAAACCGAAGCGCGCAAGAGCTTCCGCTTCGACCACAGCTACGTGATGAAGATCGAGACCTCGGTACGGCAGAAGGGCGCGGCGGTGCAGGCGTATCCGGCTTGGCCGGCGGGCTTCGGCGACCAGACGCGCTCTTCCTCCTTCGCGACCGCACAGATCGTGTGGCAGTACGGCGAGACCATCGAGCGGCATCCGCCGTTCCAGAAGAATTTCTTCAGCGCAAACAGGTGGGTGGCAGGCGGCGACACCATCAAGGGCCCCTTCCACTGGGCGGGGGTGAGCGACCAGTATTTCGCCGCCGTCTTCCTGCCCGACGACCCGGGCGCGAGCGCCATGGTGACGCTGCACGAGGAGATCGACATCTCCGAGCACCGCAATGCCGACGACAAGGAGATGAAGGTCCCGGTGCTGGGAACGGCGGTGGGCGACCGCGGAGGCGTGACGCGCGAACGGCTGTTCGTGGGGCCCAAAGCCATCGAGGTGCTGGAATCGGTGCACGCCAGCTCGACGGGAGGGTTGCGCGGGCCGAACCTGGAGGGCACGCTCGACTACGGCTTCTTCGGCGTCATCGCCAAGCTGCTCTTCCTGTGGCTGAAGTGGACCTACCACAACATCGTCGCCAACTGGGGATGGTCCATCGTGGTGCTCACCATCGTCATCAACCTGGGCATCCTGCCGCTGCGCATCGCCGGCATGCGGCAGGCGCTGAAGATGCAGAAGCTGCAGCCGCAGCTCGACTCCATCCGCAAGAAGTACGAAAAGTACAGCCTGCGCGATCCCAAGCGCGCCGAGATGAACCAGGAGGTATGGGAGCTGCAGAAGAAATCGGGCGTGAACCCGGCGGGCGGATGCCTGCCCATGCTGCTGCAGATGCCCATCCTGCTGGCCTTCTACAACATGCTCACCACCGCCAACGAGCTGCGGCAGGCGCACTGGATGTGGGTGCCGGACCTGAGCTCGCCCGATCCGTGGCACATCCTGCCCATCCTCTCGGTGGTGACCATGCTCCTGGTGCAGAGCATGACGCCCACGCCGGGCATGGACCCGGCGCAGCGCCGCATGATGAACATCATGATGCCGGCGATGTTCGGCTTCTTCACCTGGGCGGTGGCCTCGGGCCTGGCGCTCTACTGGACGGTGGGCAGCATCCTGGGCGGCATCCAGCAGTTCGCGATGAACCGCAGCAAGTTGGGGCGCGAGATCCGCGAAGAGGCGGAGAAGCGCGCCCGCAAGAAAAACAAGTGAGCTTGGTACAATCGGAGCCCATGCCTTTGACCGACAAAGTCGCCGCCGCCAAGCAGATCAACGAGTTCCTGGGCAAAACCATCGCCGCCGGGGGCTTCCGCTGGAACTACCGCATCACCGTGGACCCGCCGGTGGGCGAGGACCGCCAATGGGAGCGGCCGGAGATCCTGGTGGAGTTCGGCGGGGCGGACAGCGGACTGCTGCTGGAGCGCGGCGCGGAGACGCTGCGCGCACTCGAGCACTTGGCGCTGGAGATGCTCCGCCTGCAGCACGACGAGCACGAGAAGATCAGCTTCGACTGCCGCAACTACCGCGCGGCGCGCATGCAGGAGCTGCAATTGGCGGCCGACGTGGCCGCCGAACGCGTGCGCAAGACCAACATGCCGTACCCGTTTGCGCCCATGTCGAGCCGGGAGCGCCGCATCCTGCACCTTGCCCTCGGCCGCCATGCCGACCTGCGCACCGAGAGCCAGGGCGAGGCCATGGCGCGCTGCGTGGTGGTCTATCCCAAGGACTACCAGCCGCCCAAGAACCCACGGCCCATGGGAAGACGGCGATAGGGCAACAGGCAAAAGGCAAAAGGCAAAAGGCAAAAGGAAAGAACCTTCGAGTCCCCCGGTCCCCTGAAAATTCTTTCATTGCAGTTGGCGCGGCAAGTTGGCATCATGCCCCTAACCGTGCCGGGTGGAGAGCGAGCGCGCACGGCGGAGGCGAGGAAGCATGTCGGCAGACGCGGCCATCCTGCGCGAGGTCCCGCTGTTCGCCCTGCTGGACGAGGACGAGCGCGGCACCCTGGCCGCCATCCTCGAAAGCAAACACTACGACAAGGGTGACACCATCTTTTCCTACGGTGACGCCGGCGACGCGCTTTACATCGTGAGCAACGGCGCCATCCAGGTGTTCGTGGAGAACACCGAGGGGGAGAAGATCATCCTGGCCGAGAACCTGCGCGGCGACCTGTTCGGCGAGATCTCGCTGCTCGACGGCGGCTCGCGTACCGCGACCGCGGTGGCGGTGGAGGAGTCCGAGTGCCTCACGCTCGACCGCGGCGACCTGCTGGAGCTCATCACCAAGCATCCCCACGCCGCCATGGACCTGCTGACCGTGATGGGGCGGCGGCTGCGCACCACCGACGAGCTGCTGCGCACCCACGTGGCCCGCAACCTGAACGTCGAAGAGGAGGAGATGCTCACCTTCGGCCAGCGCATCGCCGACCGCGTGGCCACCTTCGGCGGCTCTTGGACGTTCATCATCATCTTCGGCGTGGTGCTCATCGGATGGACGCTGGTCAACACGCTGGCCCTGGCGGAGCGCGCCTTCGATCCTTATCCCTACATCCTGCTCAACCTCGTGCTCTCCATGCTGGCGGCGATCCAGGCGCCGGTCATCATGATGTCGCAGAACCGGCAGGCTTCGAAGGACCGCCTGAAGGCCGACCTGGACTACGAGGTCAATCTCAAAGCCGAACTCGAAGTGGCGCAGCTGCACAGCAAGGTGGACCGCATCTACGAGGAGATGCAGGCGCACTTTGCGCGCATCCACAAAGGCCAGGGCGCGCCCGTGGAAGAAAGAAAGGTCAGCCGCGTATGAAAAACGTATCCCGACGGATCGCAGTCGCCGTGTCGCTGTTCATCCTGATGGCGCCGGCGGGCTGCTACAAACCGGAGTGGAGGCCCTACACCTCGACCGGCGGGGATTACAGCGTATCGTTCCCCGCTGCGGCCAAAGAAGAAGATTCCACCCTGCAGACGGCCGCCGGACCGACGACCATGCATCAGGCGGAGGCCACGCTGGGCACCACGGCGTATTTTGTCGCCTCCAACCAGTTCGCGGCGCCCAGCGAGGTGGATGCGGAGAAGATCCTCGACGGAGCGCGCGACGGCCAGCTGCGAAAGGTCAACGGCACGCTCACCAAGGAAGAGAGAACCACGCTGGGCGGGTATCCGGCGCGCATCCTCGCCGCCAAGACGCCGCAGGGATTGTACATCTGGTGCAAGGTCATCTGGGTCAAGAAGCAGCGGCTCTATCAGGTGCTGGTGGTGAGCCCCAGCGAGAGCAACCAGGCCAACGCGCAGACGTTCATTGATTCGTTCCGATTGCTCAAGGACTAGCTGCCAGTAGTCAGCCGCCAGGAGCCAGTCCAACCCCATTACAATCTTGTTGTGAACCCTGACGACACCATCGTGGCCATCGCCACGCCGCCCGGGCGGGGCGGCATCGGGGTGGTGCGGCTCTCGGGACCGGAGGCGCGGGCCATCGCCGAACCGATGCTGCGGCTTCGGCATCCGCCGGCGGCGGGCGAGGCGCGCTTTGGAGAGCTGGTTGATGGCGAGGGCGCGCGGCTGGATGAGGTGGTGGTGACGTTCTTCGCGGCGCCGCACTCGTACACGACCGATGACGTCGTCGAGATCTCGGCGCACGGCTCGCCGGTGCTGCTGCGCAGCATCGTGGAGCGCGCGGTGGCGGCGGGAGCGCGCGTGGCCGAGCCCGGCGAGTTCACGATGCGGGCGTTCCTAAAAGGGCGCCTCGACCTCACGCAGGCTGAGGCGGTGCGCGACCTCATCGAGGCGCAGACGCTCTACCAGGCGCAGGTGGCGGCGCTGCAGCTGGAGGGCGCACTCTCACGGCGGCTGCAGCCCATCAAGCAGAAGCTGGTGGAGCTGATCGCGCTGCTCGAAGCCGGCATCGATTTCGCCGAAGACGACGTCAGCGTGCTGCCGGCGGCGCAGGTCCAGGAGCGCATCGCTGCGGTGCGCGCGCCGCTCGAGGCGCTGGCCGGCTCGTTCGAATACGGACGCATCGTGCACGGCGGGCTGACGCTGGCCATCGTGGGGCGGCCGAACGTGGGCAAGTCGAGCCTCTTCAACCGGCTGGTGGAGCGCGAGCGCGCCATCGTCACCGCCACGCCGGGCACAACACGCGATCTGGTGAGCGAGACGGTTTCCCTTGGCGGGATCCCGGTGGAGCTGGTGGACACGGCCGGACTGCGCGCGGCGCTTGACGAAGCTGAGAGCATCGGGGTGCAGAAGTCCTACGAGGCACTGGCCGCCGCCGACCTGGTGCTGCTCGTGCTCGACGCGTCATCGAACGGCACGGGCGCATCGGCGGCCGACCGGGAGCTGCTGGCGCGCATCGAAGGGCGCAGCGCAGTCGTCGCTCGCAACAAAGCAGATCTGCTGTCGCCGCGGCCGAAAGCGGCGGACAACGGTCACATTTACACCTCAGCGCTCACCGGCGAGGGGTTGACGGAGCTGCGCGCCGCCATCCTCGAGCGCATCGGGGGCGGAGCGCAGGGCGAAAGCGGCATGCTGACCAGCGTCCGGCACCAGTCGCTGGTGCGCGAGTCGCTGGTGGCGCTCGAGGCGGCGTGCGCGGCGACGGAAAATTCGGTGCCGCACGAGATGCTGCTGCTTGACCTCTACAACGCCCTGCGGCCGCTCGACCAGCTCACCGGCGCCACCACGGCCGATGACATCCTCAACCTCATCTTCAGCACGTTCTGTATCGGGAAGTAACAACTGAGACGGCCATGCCTAAGTTCTATCTGGCGACGAGAAAAGACCGCAGCGAGCAGGCCAACGCGCTGCAGCGGAAGCTTGAGGCGCACGGCTGGGAGCGGACCTTCACCTGGCAGGCGCTCGATGAAACCAGCAGCGATGGCTACGCCGAGGCGGCCGCGGCCGAGCTCAAGGGTGTTTGCGACGCGGATGTACTGATCGTCCTACTGCCGGGCGGTTTTGGCACGCATGTTGAGATCGGGGCCGCCCTGGCGCTGGGGAAGCCCGTGGTCCTCCACGCGCCCGACCGTGAGACCTTGTCGAAGCCGTATCCGTGCATCTTCCACCATCACCCGGGGGTCAGGCTCATCGTCTCCAGGGAGCTGGATGTCGAGGCCATCCTGGGACTTCTGCCGCTGTGAGTGACCGTGTGCACAGGGGAAGGGCGTGTTTTCCCAGCGGTTTGTCGCTGGGCCGCTTCCGTTGACGCGCCTCTCAAGATGCTGTATTTTTGCGGATTATCCGACCTTTCGCGTACTCCCAACCAGGTCGCGATCCGCGAGCGGTAGTGTCCCATGGGGAAAGCAGCGCCACTGGAAAAAATCGGCCGTTATGAGGTAGGCGCGGAGCTCGGCAAGGGCGCCATGGGGCTGGTGTACAAGGCCACCGACCCGAACATCGGCCGGGTGGTGGCGCTCAAGACCATGCGGCTCGACGTCCACGGGCTGGACGCCGACGAGATGCTGCAGCGCTTCCGCAACGAGGCGCGCGCCGCCGGCCTGCTGAACCATCCCAACATCGTCACCATCTACGACGCGGGCGAGAGCGATGGCATGTTCTACATCGCCATGGAATACATCGAGGGCCGCACCCTGCACCACCTGATGAACGAGCGCAAGCAGCTGGAGACCGCGGACGTGGTGGAGATGGGCAAGCAGATCTGCGCCGGACTCGATGCCGCGCACGCCCAGGGCGTGATCCATCGTGACGTGAAGCCGGCCAACATCATGATCGAGCCCGACGGGCGGGTGAAGATCATGGACTTCGGCATCGCCAAGGCGGGCGGCGGCATGACCAGCGCCGGCCAGGTGCTGGGTACGCCCAACTACATGTCGCCCGAGCAGGTGAAGGGGAAGAAGCTCGACGGGCGCGCCGACCTGTTCAGCCTGGGCGTGATCTTCTACGAGATGGTCACCGGCAAGCGGCCGTTCACCGGCGAGAACGTGACCACCATCATCTACAAGATCATCAACGAGCACCCCACGCCGCCGCGCGAGCTGGACGCCAGCATCCCGCCGGGCATCCAGGCCATCATCACGCGCTGCTTGGCCAAGAGCCCCGAGGACCGCTACCAGACCGGCGCCGACATCGCGCGCGATCTGCAGAACTACAAGTCGCTGTCGGCGGCAGAGCGCCGCCCGCGCACGCCGCACCCGATCCCGCCGGCGCATCCGCCCGCGACGCCGGGCCCGGAAACACAGGCACCGGCGCATCCTCCTGCGCACCCCGCTCCGCTCTCCACTCCGCACCCCACGGCGCCGACCGCGTCGCATCCGGCGCACGCGACCTCGCACGGAAGCACGTCGCGCGTCTCCACCGGGTATAGCGAGACGGTGTTCGATCCACGCAAGGCCAAGACCTCGAAGTTCCCCATCCGGCCTTCGCACCTGGGCACCATTGCGCTGGTGCTGCTGCTGGTGATCGGTGGAGTGGAGCTGTACCGCTACCAGCAGGGCCGCGAGGCCGCGGAGCAGCAGCGGCTGGAGGAGGAGAAGAAGAAGGAAGCCGACCAGGTGCTGCAGGTCCTGGGCAACGCCGGCAAGAACCCGGAGACGCGCACCGAAGGCTCGCCCGGTGTGGGAGCAGACACCGCTCCCGCAAGCAACGCGGGCGGCGGGCTGGATGCGGTCCGCTCGGCGCCCGCCGGGGAGCTGATGGTGAGTTCAACGCCCCCGGGCGCGCGCGTGGACATTGACGGCAAACACGAGGTCAGCTGGGTGACGCCGCGCACCATCCGCAAGCTTGCTCCCGGCCCTCATACCCTGGTGTTCAGCAAATCGGGTTTCAAGAGCGAGATGCGGGTGGTGGAAGTGCAGAACCGCAAGACCGTCTACGTGAACGCCAACCTCACGCCGGGCCCCTAGCCAAGACCTAGAACCATCCCTTCCTGCGGAAGTAATAGAGCACGGCGAGCGTGCTCAGCGCCATGAGCCCGTTGGCGTACAGGAGCCCGTGCGGACTCTCCTGCAGGGGCAGGTGCAGGTTCATGCCGAAGTAGCCGGTGATGATGATGAGCGGCAGCGCCACCGTGCCGTAGACGGTGAGCACCTTCATCACCTGGTTGGTGCGGTTGGCCACGGCGGAGAGATAGATGTCGAGCGCCCCGGTGAGCAAGTCACGGTAGGTCTCGGCCAGGTCCACCGAGCGGACCAGGTGGTCGTAGACGTCGCGCAGGTAGGGATCGAGGTCGTCGCCCATAAGGCCCTGTTCGATGCGCATGAGCGCGTTGACCACATCGCGCATGCCCCCGGCCACGCGCCGGAACTCGATGAGCCGGCGCTTGAGCGCGAAGATGCGGCGCAGCATGGGCGGGTCGGGGTGCTCGAGCACCGCGGCCTCGATCTCGGCGCTCTCCTCGGCCAGGGTGTCGAGCAGCGGGATGTACTCGTCCACGATGCAGTCGAGCAGGTAGTAGAAGGTACGGTCCACGCGCGGCTGGGCGCACTCCTGGGTGCGCTTGCTGGTCCGCTCCACCAGGTCGCGCTCGCCGGAGTGGACGGTAATGAGCGTGTCCTTGCACAGAAACACGTCCACGTCGGCGAACTTCAGGTCGTGGCCCGGCTCCGGGTCCCTGCGCAGACGCTTGAGCACGGCGAAGATGTACCCTTCGTGGTCCTCCAGCTTGGCACGCTGTGGAGGGTGGCGGCAGTCCTCGATCTGCAGCTCGTGCAGGCTGAGCTTGCGGGCCAGCTCGTCGAGCGCCGGCGAGTTGTAGTCGGGAACGTCGTACCAGGGAATGCCGGCGAGCGGCTGGGGCAGCGGGGTCACGGCGTTGAGAGTATAGAACAGCGGGAAAGTGGAGGCAGTTCGCTAAGAGGGCGGACAAAAATAAGAATCCCGAGGTGCTGTCCACCGGTTCTACTCAGCCAGCAGCTCGCGTTAGACCCTCGCCGACCTGCAATCGTTGCATCGCCAAAACTTGCGCCTCAGCAACGCTCCGCGCGATCGTTTTCGCTCGGGCTCCGGGCTCACCACCAACTGGAACAACCCTGTGAACGCCTCGGGACTCTATCTTGCCTTTGACGTTTCTCCCCGTTTTCCTCGACCAGCGGGTTGCTATAGACCCTAGCCGACCCTCCGCCATTTTTTATGTGCACGCTTGCGGGCGTGCTCAGCACCGCGCTTGCGGGCGCGATGCCTTGTGGCCCGTGAGTGCCGCTGCACTCGATGAGCCGTCGACGGTGATCCGGTTTGAGCCCCGGACGCGCCACCAACCGGAAAAACTTGGGAAGATGTCAAAGAACGAGTGTCTTTTTACTCCTCCTGATTCTTAAGTCAAGAAAATTGTTGCACTTGTAACACGCGTATTTTCAACAGGATGCGAGGCGTCCACAGGGGTATGGTGCGAAGAATGTGCAGGCGGGTAAACGACCTTTTCTTCCTCAATCACGCAAGCCCGCGATTTTGCTGTGCAAAACGATTTGCCATCGCGGGACGCGGCATTCACGTGGGAATCACCGCATGTGCAAAATCCATGGCAAACCGCATGCTGTGTGATTCGCCAAAAGCCGAGGCTTCGAGGGCGGTGCAAGTTTCTTGCCCTGCTTCGTTCTCACTCCAGCACTGGGGACCCCGGCGATGCGCAGTCCCGGCAGGCCGGGGTTTAAAATCTCAGCCGAGCCGGACAAACAGGAGAGAACATGACGCTCAAACGCCGCATTCAGACGATGGCATTCGCAGTCCTCATGGCAGCCGCTGCGCTGCCGCTGGCCGCACAGGAGAAAAATGAGCCGCCCGCGCTCACCATCTACAACAAGGATTTCGCCGTGGTGCGCCAGCTGGTGCCGCTGGACCTGAAGTCGGGCGTCAACAACATCCTGTTCACCGACGCGACCGCCCGCATCGAGCCCGATTCGGTCATCCTGCGCGACCCCTCGGGCCGGCGCATCCTGCAGGTGCTGGAGCAGAACTACCGCAACGACCCGGTCTCGCAAGGGCTGCTGCTCAGCCTGTACGAGGGCCAGACCATCGACTTCCAGGTGCAGCGCTGGGTGGCGGGCGAGACGCACACCGAGATCGTGCGCGGCAAGATCATCCGCAGCGGATACGTGCGCGGCGGCGGGGGCGTGGAGCCCATCATCGAAGTGGACGGCAAGATGCGCTTTTCGCTCCCCGGGCTGCCGCTCTTCCCCTCGCTCAGCGACGGCACGGTGCTCAAGCCCACGCTGAACTGGCTCATTCGCACCGACAAGCCCGGCGCCGGGAACGCCGAGCTGAGCTACATCACCGGCGGCATGAGCTGGGAGGCCGACTACAACCTGGTGGCGCCGGTGAAGGGCGACGTGATTGACCTGGTGGGCTGGGTGACCATGAGCAACCAGACCGGCAAGACCTTTGAGAACGCGCGCATCAAGCTGCTGGCCGGCGACGTGAACAAGCTCGCTCCCAACGCACCTGTGGCCTACCAGTACGCGATGGCCCGCAAGGCCGCGATGGCCGATGAGATGGCGCCCGCGGTCCGCGAGAAAGCCTTCGACGAGTTCCACCTCTACACCCTGCAGAACGCCACCACCCTGCACGACCAGGAGACCAAGCAGGTGGAGTTCGTGCGCGGAACGGGGGTGAAGTCGCAGCGCATTTACGTCTACGAGGGCTTCGAGCGCGGCTTGTACGGCTACTACGGTTATGGCTCGGCCAACCAGGACCCCGCCTACGGGACGCAGTCGAACACCAAGATCTGGGTGATGCAGGAGTTCAAGAACACCAAGGAGAACGGCCTGGGCATCCCGCTGCCCAAGGGGCGCATGCGCTTCTACCGCCGCGACGACGACGGCCAGCTCGAGTTCACCGGCGAGAACGAGATTGACCACACGCCGGCCGACGAGACGGTGCGCGTCTACACCGGCAACGCCTTCGACATCGTGGGCGAGCGCCGCCGCACCGACTTCAAGGTGGATTCCCACCGCGACTGGATGGACGAGAGCTTCGAGATTAAGGTCCGCAACCACAAGAAGGAGCCGGTGGAGGTACGGGTGGTGGAGCGGCTCTATCGCTGGACCAACTGGCAGGTGACGGAGAAGTCGAACGAGTACCGCAAGAAGGACGCGCAGACCATCGAGTTCCCGGTCACCATTCCGGCCGATGGCGAAGCGGTAATCACCTACACCGTGCACTACTCCTGGTAAGCGAAATCTGAACGCGAGGCGCGCTGTGGTACAACATCCCTTCCCTCATGCGCGCCCTCCTCGACCGGCTGCACTTTGGACGCCCCCAGCTCTATGCAGCGCTGCTGCTGGCGGTTTTTCTGGTGCAGGCGGCGGCGCTGGCGGTGCTCAAGCCGCCGACTCGCAATGAAGCCAAGTTTTATCCCCGGGCTAGCCGCGAATACTGGATCGAGGGCAGTCCAATCCCGGAAGTCGCACCGATCCTGGCGTCGCTGCCGTTGCTGATCGACACGGAAGCCCATCCTTTGGCAGCGAGAATCCTGATGCGCCTTCCCTTTCTGGTAATGGGATGGCTGCTCGGCGGCTCGCTGTGGTACGTCACGCGGCGACTTTACGGCGATACGGGCGGGTATATCGCGCTCGCGCTCTATGCATTCTCACCTGCCATCCGATTCAGCTCGGAGGCGAACCCGCACATCGGCGCAATGTTCGGCGGCTTCGGCATCGTCTTCATCACCATCGCAGCATCGCACACGCTCTACGCGCCGGCACGGCGTCCGCTGCATCCCAACCGGGTGCTTGCGCTTTTCGATTTCCAGCACCGCTGGCGGAGAATCCTCCTGCTGGCCTTCGCGCTTTTTCTGGCCGCCGGTTCCTCCTGGTGGTCGCTGTGGCTGGTCCCGGTAGCGCTGGGATTCATGCTCTACCTGGTGCCCGGCAAGCGCCTGGCGGCGCTGGTCATGTTCGGTGCCGCAATGACTTTTGCCATACTCGCTCTCGCCGCCTGTTTCCGCTTCGACTTCCATGGGATGTTCGAAGACGTTGCGGGCACGGTGCGTATCATCCCCGGATTCTTCTCGACCTATTGGCATATCGCGATGCCGCTGATGCTGGGCTCGATGCGACTTGTGACCAACGTCTTCGGACAGGCCGCGCTGCTCGTGCTGATTCTTTCTTCCCTGGTGACGTACGCCGCCTGGCCGCGCACGCGCTACTTCGGCAACACCGCGCCGTTCCTGGTCTTCGCTTTAGGCTGGATGCTCACCTTCGGTGGAATCATCTTCGATCTGATGATCTTCGGGCTGGTGCCGTTGATGGCCATGTCGTTCCTGCTCGTCTTCATTGCCGGCATCTACTCGGACCTGCTCGAGACCCGTCACCGGCGCCGCTGGCTGGCGGTCTTGGTGGCGCTGCTCGCTGCCAACGCCGCCACCTATCTGTGGTCAAGCTATATGTGATTGAAATCACTGGTACGAGCCTGATGGGCTGCGAAATTCTGTTGCGAAATCCGCGCCCCTGGCATCAAAAAGGGGTATGATAGGCACCTCGATGCGGCGGACCGCTCAACTCGCCGTTTTGGCCGCCGGGCTGGTCCTCGTTCCCGCTCTGGCAGCGCAAGGCTGGGGACAGTTCCACGGCGTTCCCGCGTCGGTCACCTCCATCACGCCGGCACACCCTGGGACCTTTGCCGGCCCGACGAAGAACGTCACCGGCGGGCACTTTCACCACGGCAACATGAATTTCGGATTCGGACAGCGGCATAACCAGCTGCCCTTCTATGGCTACGGCGCCTACTATCCCTATGGATATGGCTACGGCTACGGCGGGTACGGCTACAGCTATCCCGTCGGCTACTCGACCTACACCCAGCCTGAGCCGCAGCCGGCGGCGGAGCCGGAGCCCGAGCGCGAGGCGCTGACCATGTTCGATCGCGGCGTCTACCGCGGCTCCGAACGCAACGCCGTCAGCAGCGACTCCCGCTACGGCGAGCACTACACCGACGCCCGCGAGCGCGCGAATGCAGCGCAACCCCAGGCCGCGCCACAAACTGCGCAGACCGCGCAATCCACATCAGCCCTGGAGCCCGAGGAGACCACCATCCTGGTCTTCCGCGACGGGCACCAGATCGAGATCGGCAACTACGCCATTGTGGGCTCGATGTTGTACGACCTCAGCGCGCGCTCCGAACACCGCTCGCCCAAGATCCAGCTCGCCGAGCTCGACATCCCGGCCACGGTCCGCGTCAACGAGCAGAACGGCGTGGACTTCAAGCTGCCCGAGCCGAAATCCAACTAATCCACAGGCCCGAATCCAGCCACTCCGTGCTATAATCGTCTTTGCTCTTCCCGCGACTAACATCCTGTAATTGCAATGACTTAGGGGCCCTCTGCGCGAAGATTCTGTAACTGCGCAACAGCCCAAAGGGTGGCCCTTGGGAGAGCGACAGGAACGAGCTGCGAAGGCGGCTCAGACTGCGACTGGCAACTGGCCACTGGCTGCTGATCCAACATGGCTGACGAGCAGAACCCGCTGATCCCCATGCCGCCCGGCGACGGCGGCACAACGCCCACCGGCCCGGGCGCGGCCAACCTGCAGCCCATCAACATTGAAGAGGAGATGCGGCGCTCGTATCTCGACTACTCCATGTCGGTGATCATCGGGCGTGCGCTGCCCGACGTGCACGACGGCCTGAAACCGGTGCACCGCCGCATCCTCTACGCCATGCACGAGATGGGCCTCGTGCCCACGCGCAAGTACGTGAAATGCGCCAAAGTCATCGGCGAGGCGCTCGGCAAGTATCACCCGCACAATCCGGAGGCGCTCTACGACGCGCTGGTGCGCATGGCGCAGGACTTCTCGTTGCGCTACCCGCTGGTAGACGGCCAGGGGAACTTCGGCTCGGTGGATGGTGATCCGCCGGCGGCCTACCGGTACACCGAATGCCGCATGACCCGGATGACCGAGGAGCTGCTGGCCGACATCGATAAGGAGACGGTGGATTTCGTCCCCAACTTCGACAACACCACGGTCGAGCCCACGGTGCTGCCCACGCGCGCGCCCAACCTGCTCATCAACGGTTCGAGCGGCATCGCCGTGGGCATGGCGACCAACATCCCTCCGCACAACCTCACCGAGATCGTGGACGCCACCATCCTGCTGGTGGGCCAGCCGCAGACCACCCTGAAGGAGGTCCTGAAGCTGGTGAAGGGCCCCGACTTTCCCACCGGCGCGTTCATCTACGGCAAGAGCGGCATCGCGGCGGCCTACGAGAAGGGCCGCGGGCGCTTCCTGATGCGCGCCAAGGCGGGCATCGAGAACCTGACCAAGGACCGCCAGGCCATCGTCATTTCCGAGATCCCCTATCAGGTGAACAAGTCGGTGCTCATCAAGCGCATCGCTGAGCTGGTGATCGAGAAGACGGTGGACGACATCGGCGACGTGCGCGACGAGAGCGACCGCGACGGCATGCGCATCGTGCTGGAGCTGAAGCGCGGGGCGCAGCCGCAGATCATCCTGAACCAGCTCTACAAGCACACCCAGATGCAGGAGAGCTTCAGCATGATCTTCCTGGCGGTGGTGAACGGCCAGCCGCGGGAGATGGGCCTGATCGAGGCCATCCAGCACTTCATCGACCACCGCGTGGAGGTGGTGCGCCGCCGGACCTCGTTCCTGCTGGCGCGGGCGCGCGAGCGCGAGCACATTCTGGAAGGCTACAAGATCGCGCTCGACAACCTCGACGCCGCCATCAAGCTCATCCGCGCCAGCGCCTCGCGCCTGGACGCGCGCGACGGCCTGACGACGCGCTTCGGGCTGAGCCAGCGCCAGGCCGACGCCATCCTCGACCTGCAGCTGCACCGCCTCACCCAGCTCGCCAAGGAGGAGATCCTGAGCGAGCTGAAGGAGGTCCGCGAGCGCATCGCCGAGTACGAGAGCATCCTGGCTTCGGAGAAGAAGCTGCGCGGGGTCATCGTGAAGGAGCTGGAGGAGGTGCGCAAGGAGTACGGCGGCGAGCGCGATCCGCGGCGCACCGTGATCCAGGACGAGGCCGCCGAGCTCACCCTCGAAGACCTCATCGCCGACGAGCAGGTCGCGGTGACCGTGACCCACTCCGGCTATCTCAAGCGCACGCCCATCTCCACCTACCGGCAGCAGCGGCGCGGCGGTACCGGCCGCAAGGGCATGACCACGCGCGACGAGGACTTCGTCGAGCAGCTGCTCATCGCTTCCACACACGCCTACCTGCTGGTGTTCACCAATACGGGGCGCGTCTACTGGCTCAAGGTGTACGAGATCCCAGACATCGGCCCCGCGGGCAAAGGCAAATCCATCGCCAACCTGGTGGCGCTGCAGCCGGGCGAGACGGTGCGCGCCATTCTGAACGTGAAAGACCTCGAAGAAGAGGGCAAGTTCGTCTTCTTCGCCACCCGTAGCGGCACGGTGAAGAAGACGCCGCTGGTGGACTTCTGCAACGTGATGTCGCGCGGCATCATCGCCATCGGCATCGAGAAAGAGGACGAATTGGTGGCGGCGCGAATCACCGATGGCAACCAGATCGTCTTCCTGGCCTCGCACGAGGGCATGGCCATCCGCTTCGAGGAGGAGGACGTGCGTCCCATGGGCCGTCCGGCCTACGGCGTGCGCGGCATGGACCTCGACAAGGGCGACCACATCGTCGGCATGGCGGTGACGCCCAAGCCGGACGCTGCGAAAGCCAAGAGCAAGAAGGCCGAAGAAGAGCCGGCGCCCACGCTTATCCTCTCGGTCACCGAGATGGGCTACGGCAAGCGCACCGACGTGGAGGAATACCGGTTGCAGTCGCGCGGCGGCAAGGGTGTGATCAACGTGAAGACCACGGCGCGCAACGGCAAGGTCTCAGCCATCCTGCTGGTGGATGAGAAATCCGAGGCCATGGTCATCAGCCAGTTCGGCAAGATCATCCGCATGGACACCAAGGGCATTCGCGAGGCCGGCCGCTCCACCCAGGGCGTCCGCCTGCTGCAGCTCGACGCCGACGATAGGGTCGCGGCCGCGGTTGTGATCCCGCCCGAGGAAGAGAACGGCAACGGGAACGGCGTGGTGCACTAGACCGTAGCGTGTCATCCTGAGCGAGCCGCGGCGATGGTTGCCGCCGCTTGATTCTTTCTGGCGGCGATGCGAAGGAACTGCTCCTGCGGATTTCAGCAGCGTCGACATAACCTCGTGCCGCGGAGCAGGTCCTTCGCTGCGCTGCACGAAAGCATTCTCATTCCGAACACTCCACGCGCAGCTTGCTCAGGATGACAAGGGCTGTTTGGGTTCGCAGCGAAGCCAAGTAGCGCATTTCTCTGCTATCTTCGAGGCACCCGCCTGCGTCTAACCCAGTGGCGGTGGAGGCCCTCATGCGCAAGCCGTGCGCTCTCCTGCTCTCGGCTCTACTGGTGATGTTGCTGGCTGTCCTCGCTTCGCCTGCCGGCGAAAAAGAAAAAGCGAAAAAATCTTCCACCGCCGAGACCGACGCCCCGCGCTTCCTCGCAGGCGACAAGCTGGTCCGGCCGGAGGACTACCGCGAGTGGATCTACGTCAGCTCCGGCCTGGGCATGAGCTACGCTGCCGGCGAGATGCCCACCGACCCCGACTTCACCAACGTCTTCGTGAAGCCGGAGTCCTACCGGGCGTTCCTGGCAACCGGCGCCTGGCCGGACAAGACCATCTTCGTGCTCGAGGAACGCGGCTCCTCCACCAACGGCTCCATCAACAAGGCCGGACACTTCCAGGTGGGAATCAAAGGCATGGCGGCCGCGGTAAAGGACGAAGCGCGCTATCCCGAGAAGTGGGCGTATTTCGGGTTCAGCGGCGAGAACGGCAAGCTGGCCGAGACCGCCACGGCGTTTCCCAAGGGCGCCTGCTGGAAGTGCCACAACGAGCACGGCATGACGGACAACACCTTTGTGCAGTTCTACCCCACGCTAAAACCGGTGGCTGAAGCCAGGGGCATCCCGAAGAAAGAGCCGGCCCACTGACCTGTTCCGCTCGCTCAGCCGGGGCGCCCTGCGAGGAATGTTGCGCGCTAGACGACTCCCCTCCAACCCTCGGGCGTTGTCGCGTTCAGTGCGCCATTGACGCAGCTTGCTTCGCGGCGTAACCTCTCGTGCTGATAATCTCCCCGGAGGACGCGAAATGGTCTACCTCACCTCGTTGTGGATCCCAATCGTGGTCTCGGCGGTCATCGTCTTTGTGGCCAGCTCCATCATCCACATGGTGCTGCCGCTGCACAAGAACGACTACCGCAAGCTTCCCGACGAAGACAAGCTGATGGATGCGCTGCGCGGCGCCGGCCTCACGCCCGGGCCCGCCTACCACTTTCCGCACTGCACGCCGAAAGACATGAAGTCGCCGGAGATGATGGAGAAATACAAGAAGGGGCCGCTCGGGTTCATCACCATCTTCCCCACCGGACAGCCCAACATGGGCAAGTTCCTGGGGCTGTGGTTCTTCTTCTGCCTGCTGGTCTCGTTCTTCACGGCGTACATCACGGGGCGTACGGTGGCAGCCGGGACTCAATATCTGGCGGTCTTCCGCGTGGTCGGGACGGTGGCCTTCATGGGCTACGGCCTGGGCCACTTCGTGGACTCGGTGTGGAAGGGCCAGACCTGGGGCGTCACCATCAAGCACATGATTGACGGCCTGCTCTACGCCCTGCTCACCGCCGGAACGTTCGGCTGGCTGTGGCCGAAGTAATCTCTTCCCAAGACAAGAACGGGCTGCCTCGCTGCAGCCCGTTTCACTTCCAAACCAACTCTACTTGCCCGGCGACGCCTGTTTCACCACGCTCATCGCGGTGGCGATGACGCCGGCGATGTCGGCCACGTTGGTCGGCAGGATCAACGTGTTGCCGGCCTTGGCGAGGTTGCCGAACTGGTTGATGTACTGCTCGGCCACGCGCAGCTGCACGGCGTTCATGCCGCCCGGCTTCTCGATGGCTTCGGCGACTTTGCGGATGCCCTCCGCGGTCGCGGTCGCAACCGCCAGGATCGCCGCCGCCTGGCCTTCGGCCTCGTTGATGCGCTGCACCTTGTTGGCCTCGGACTGCTTGATGACCTGTTGCTTCTGGCCCTCGGCGGTGTTGATGGCAGAATCGCGGGTGCCCTCCGAGGTCAGCACGGCGGCGCGCTTTTCCCGCTCGGCGCGCATCTGCTTCTCCATGGCGGCCAGGACGTCGCGCGGCGGGGTGATGTTCTTGATCTCATAGCGCAGCACCTTCACGCCCCAGGGTTCGGTGGCCTTGTCCAGCTCGGTCACCACCTGCAGATTGATGTGGGTGCGCTCCTCGAAGGTCTTGTCGAGCTCGATCTTGCCGATCTCACTGCGCAGCGTGGTCTGCGCCAGCTGGATGATCCCGAAGCTGTAGTTGGAGATGCCGTAGGAGGCGCGGTGCGCGTCCATCACCCGCAGGTAGAGGATGCCGTCCACCGCCACCTGCACGTTGTCGCGGGTGATGCAGATCTGCTCGGGGATATCGAGCGGCGTTTCCTTCAGGGAATGCCGGTAGCGGATGATATCCACGAACGGCACCAGGAAGTGGAAGCCGGCGCCGAAGGTCTCCCGGTAGTTGCCAAGCCGCTCCACCACGTAGGCGTTCTGCTGGGGCACGATGACCAGCGAGTTCCACACCACGATGAGGACCACAAAGGCCAGGATCATGAAGACGAACAAAGTTCCGGTCATGACGTCTCTCCAATTGCCGTTAGGATGGGACCCGGGAATCCTTCTCGCTTACTCCGCCCGCACCTTCAAAGTGATGCCGTCCACGCTCTCCACGCGGCAGGGGTCGCCCGCAGCCAGCGCTTTGGTGCCCACGTTGATGGCGTTCCAGGCGCTGCCCCGCAGTTCGGCTTTGCCACGGCTGTTGGCGGCGATGGCCTCCAGCGCCTTGCCGCACTCGCCCACCATGGTGTCCACGTCTTTTCGCTCGTTCAGGCGCAGGCGCTTGAGCAGCGGCCTTCGAAACAGCGCCAGCGAGACCAGCGAGATCAGGGAGAACAGCAGCCACTGCATCCACTCCGGCCCGGCCAGGCCGAAGCGCGTGAGGATGCCCACCACTACCGCCCCGATCCCGAAGAAGATGAGGAACAGCCCCGTGGTCAGCGTCTCCGCCGCCATCAGGATGAAGCCGACCACCAGCCACAGCCACCACACCATAGTCCGACCTCCGCCCGTGTCGAAACGGCTAGAAGATACCACAATCCCACCCCGCGGAACCCGCTAGGACAGGGCCTTTCGGAATCCGCTAAACGGGGCTCAGGGCATCCTCTGCGTTATTCCCTAAATATTGCCTTTCAAGTACACTCAAGCCCTTGTTCGAGCCTCAGGTGTCTAAGGCAGAAAAGGCATAAACGGAAACCATGCACGCGGCCGCCATCTTACTTTTTGCCGTCATGAGCACCGGCAACGTTCCGCCGGCCGGCGGGCCGCCTGCTGCCGGCCCGGCGGAAACCAAAGCCGCCAGAGCCAGGGCCGCCGCCCATCACCGGCATCGCCGCCACCGCGTCGTTTACGCCTCGCCCATCAAGGGCTCGCATGAATCGCTGGTCCGGCAGAACCAGCGGGTGGAGGACGACGACCTGGAGCGCATCCAGGACGACGCCCAGCTCCAGGAGCTCACCGAGAGCAAGGACCTGGTGGGACTGCCCGAGAACCGCACCGTCACCGTGGCCGGGAACCTGCCTGATGAGCGGCGCTACTGCCGTCCCTGGACGCGCAGCTTCCTGCTCGACTTCGCCGGCACCCACTACGCCGCCTTCCGGGCGCCGCTGCAGGTGAACTCGGCGGTCCGTACGGTGGAGTACCAGGAGGAGCTGCGGCGCAAGAACCACAACGCTGCCCCGGAGGAGGGCGACGTGGTCTCGCCCCACCTCACCGGCGCCACCGTAGACATCTCCAAGCGCGGCATGGGGCGCAAGCAGCTCACCTGGATCCGTAACTATCTCCTCAAGTTGCAGAACTCGGGCGTGCTCGACGTGGAGGAGGAGTTCCGCCAGCGCGTCTTCCACATCACCGTCTACCGCATCTACGAGGATGCCCGCCTGCAGCGCCTGCTCAAGCCCCGCCCTAAACGATCTGCAGAGTAGAACCCGCCCGCGCGCTCGATTAAACTGAGATGTGACGTGGCCGCACGCCATCCTGTTGCTCATCGCCGGCATCCTGGCCGGCGCCATCAACTCGGTGGCCGGCGGGGGCGGATTCATCGCGTTTCCGGCGCTGCTCTTCACCGGCATCCCGCCCGTCAACGCCAACGCCACCAACACCATCGCCCTGTGGCCCGGTACGGTGGCTTCCACCGGCGCCTACCGCAAAGAGATCGCCGGCAATCGGCACTGGAAGATGCTGCTGCCGCTCTTTGCCACCAGCCTGCTGGGCGCGGGGCTCGGCGCCTGGCTGCTGCTGCGGACGCCGCAGGCCACCTTCATGCGCCTGGTGCCGTGGCTGCTGCTGGGAGCGACCGTGCTGTTCACCTTCGCCGGCAAGGTCAACAGCTGGGCGCGGGCGCTGAGCGACCGCCCACACGGGGAGCACTCCCCCGCCGCTTATACCGGGATGCTGGCCATTCAGCTTGCCATCGCGACCTACATCGGATACTTCGGCGCCGGCGCCGGCATCCTCATGCTGGCTCTGCTGGCGGTGATGGGGATGGAGAACATCCACGCCATGAACGGCTTCAAGACGCTGCTGGCGAGCTGCGCCAACGGCATCGCCGTCGTCATGTTCATCGTCGCCGGCGTGGTGGTGTGGCCGCAGGCGCTGGTCGTGACCGCCGGCTCGGTAGTGGGCGGATACGGCGGCGCGTGGTACGCGCAGAAGCTCGACCCGGCGCACGTGCGCTACATCATCATCGCCACCGGCACGGCCATGACCGTGTATTTCTTCTGGAAGAACTGGAATGGAGGGTAGGACCGTGGCAGCCCCTGAGAAAGTCAACCTGGCGCAGAAGTTCTCGCTCTTCTCCGAGCACTGGCAGCCCAAGATCGCCGGCGAGGTGAACGAGGCCTACGTCAAGCTGGTGAAGTTCACCGGCGAGTTCCTCTGGCACCATCACGAGAACGAGGACGAACTGTTTCTCGTGGTCCAGGGCCGCATGCGGATGAAGCTGCGGACGGGCGACGTCGTGGTGGACCCGGGCGAGTTCATCATCATCCCGCGCGGCGTGGAGCACATGCCGGTGGCCGAGGCGGAGTGCCACGTGGTGCTCATCGAGCCCAAGAGCACGCTCAACACCGGCAACGTCACCAGCGAGCGGACAGTGCCGGTGCTGGAGAAGATCTAGCGCTACGGCGCGGGCACGCTCACGTGCTCGTGCACGATGAGCCATTTGCCGCCGCGCTTCTCCCACACCGTGGTGTCGCGTGAGTCGAACTTCTCTTTGGTGCCGTCCTTTTTCACGGCGTCGGCGGTCCAGGTGCAGGCCGTCCAAGCGGAGTTCCCCTTCACATGGATCTGGAGATCGTCGTGAATGACCAGCTTGAACGACTGGTAGTCAGCGAACAGCTTCTCCACACCCTTCCGATACTCCGCCCAGTTGCTGTACTTCATGGGAGCGATGTCGAAGAAGAGCAACTCGGCGTCCTTGGCGTAGTAGGGCGCAGCGTTGTCCAGGTTCATCGTGCCCCACGCGTCGAAGAGCTGCTGCATCAGCTCCTTGCTGGGAGCATCGCCCGGCTGGGCGGCGGAAGCGGTGAGCGATGCCGCCAGAACCACGGCCAAGAGTAGCGATCGAAAGCGCATAGTCCCCCCTGTTGTTGGTTGAGCGCGTATTGTAAACGGGTTTGACGATTCCCTGCCTAGCGGCTAAAATTAAATGGTTTGCCTGTAGCGCCAAACCCCTACAGTGCGGCACAAGATTTCTTTCTTTCACCCCGCGAAGCGGGCCTGGCAGCCGCAGTGCGCCGGGAGGAGCCGAAACCATCATGTACGCAGTCATCCGCACCGGCGGCAAGCAGTACCGCGTGGCCCCCGGCGACGTCATCCGCGTGGAGCGGACCCCGGCCGCCCACGGCAAGGTGGACTTCAGCGAGGTCCTGGCCGTGAGCACCTCCGAGGGCAGCATCACGCGTCCGGAGAAGGACGCCCGTGTCACCGGGCACGTGCTCGAAGAGGGACGCGGCGACAAGGTCCTGGTCTTCCACTTCAAGCGCAAGAAGCAGTACAAAAAGCTGGCCGGACATCGCCAGCCCTTCACCCGGGTGCGCATCACCGAGATCGCCTGCAACGGACAGAGCTTCAAGGCTGCCGAAAGCGACGCGCACGCGCCCGCCAAGGCGAAGGCCCACAGGGTGGAAGCGCGCGAGACGAAGCACGAGAAGCACGCGGCGCCGAAGTCTGAGCACCACGAGAAAGCAGCGCACAAAAAGCCGGCGGCAAAGACTTCGCTCAAGAAAAAGAAGTAACGGAGAACCGACAACTGAGAGCTGGGAACCGACACAATGGCACATAAAAAAGGTCTGGGAAGTTCAAAGAACGGGCGCGACTCCAACGCGCAGCGGCTTGGCGTGAAGGCCTTCGGCGGACAGCTGGTCCCCGGCGGCAGCATCATCGTGCGCCAGCGCGGCACCCGCATCAAGCCGGGCAAGAACGTGGGCCGCGGCTCGGACGACACCCTGTTCGCGAAAGTCTCCGGCGTCATCAAGTTCGTGGACCGCGGCTCCATGGGCCGTTTCGTGATGATCGAGCCCCAGGAAGTCTGATCCATTAGCGATAGGTTTGGTAAGCGGCCTCGCTCAGAGCGGGGCCTTTTCATTGCTGGCGACTGATGTTCATTGACGAGGCCAAAATCCGGATCAAGGCGGGCGACGGCGGCAACGGCTGCGTGGCCTTCCGCCGGGAGAAGTTCGTGCCCCGCGGCGGCCCTTCGGGCGGCGACGGCGGCCGCGGCGGCGACGTGGTGATGGAGTCGAGCGAGCGCCACAACACCCTCGTCCACTTCCGCTACAACCCCGAATACAAGGCGGAGCGCGGGCGCCACGGCGAAGGCTCGAACCGCAGCGGACGCGAGGGCGAGTCCGTCGTGCTGAAGGTCCCGGTGGGGACGGTGGTCTACGACGAGGACACCGGCGACCGCGTCCACGACTTCGCCCGCGCCGACGAGCGCATCGTCGTCGCCCGCGGCGGGCGGGGAGGGCGCGGCAACCAGCACTTCGCCACCTCCACCCACCAGGCGCCGCGCGAGAGCGAGCCCGGCCGCAAGGGCGAGGAGCGCAACCTGCGCCTGGAGCTGAAGCTGCTGGCCGACGTCGGGCTGGTGGGCTATCCCAACGTAGGCAAGTCCACGCTCATTGCGCGCATCAGCGCGGCGCGGCCCAAGATCGCCGACTACTGGTTCACCACGCTCGAGCCCAACCTGGGCGTGGTCGCCATGGGCAAGCCCGGCGATCGCGACCAAACCAGCTTCGTCGTGGCCGACATCCCCGGACTCATCGAGGGCGCCAGCCAGGGCGCGGGCCTGGGTACGCAGTTCCTGCGGCACATCGAGCGCACCCGCTTGCTGGCGCACGTCATTGACGTTTCTGAGGCCACCGGACGCCCGGACCCGGTCGCCGACTTCGAGGTCATCATGCGCGAACTGGCCAGCTTCGGCGCCGGGCTGGATGAGAAACCGATGGTGGTCGTAGCATCGAAGATTGACGCCCTGCGGAAGCCGGCTGCGAGCGCGAAGAAACCGCGAGGCAAAAGTACAGCGAAGAAAAACTTCGAGGACAAGCTCGAAAAACTCGCGCGCTTCTGCAAGCGAAAGGGGCTTGAGCTCTATCCCATCTCCGCGGTCACCGGTGAGGGGGTTGATAAGCTGAAGTACGCCCTGGCTAGGCGCGTGGAGCGCCTGCGCAAGGAAGACGCCGCGGTTGTTACGTCTTCGTAGAGCTAGACCTGGGGATGACTTAGGCTTTGGGAGGGGGCAGGCTTGAGCCGTGCCGTTGCAGCCGCACTCTCTAGTTTTGTCATCCTGAGCCGTGCGCGGGAGCGGACGCGACCAAGCGCGTGCGAAGGACCTTTCGGTTGCGTTGACCATGCCAGGAGGCCGCCGAAACCAGGGTCCCTCGACTGCGCCGTCGCTGGCTCCGGCTTCGCTCGGGATGACAATGCAGGGAATGATTTCTGGTGAGGATGCCCTGAAGCTGCCTACGAGCGAAGTGCGGCTCGCTGGAGCCCTACGCGCTCCATTTATAATCCGCCTCAGCGATGAACATCGCGCTCTACGGCGGCACCTTCGATCCCATCCATCGCGGACACCTCGCGGTGGCCCGCGCCGCCGCCCGGAGATTCAAGCTCCGCCGGATCTACTTCGTTCCCAGCGACATCCCTCCGCACAAGCGCCAGAAGCGCGTCACACCCTATGCCAGGCGCTACGCCATGGTGCGGCTGGCGGTCGCGGCCGACCGGCGTTTTCGCGCCTCGCGCCTGGAAGCGCCGCAGGGGCGCAACAAGGTGTACTACTCGGTGGATACCGTCGCGCGCCTGAAGAAAAGAATGCGAAAAAGCGATCGGCTCTTCTTCATCATCGGAATCGACGCCTTCCGCGACCTCCCGACCTGGCGCGAGCCCGGGCGGCTGCTGCGCTCCTGCGAGTTCATCGTGGTCAGCCGCCCCGGCTTCCGCCTGCGCGGCGCTCCCCTGCTGCGCGGTGATACCATTCATCTGCTGCCGGGCGTGCACGAGCCGGTCTCAGCCACGGCCATCCGCCGGGCCGCGCAGCGGGGCCGGGGCCTGGCGCGCCTGGTGCCGCCCCCCGTAGCGGCGTATATCCGCAAGCACCGTCTCTACCACGAGGTGGAATGAAGACCGATCCCGCGCTGCAATACCAGGTCCTGGCCGCCATCCGCGCCTGCGAAGACAAGAAAGCCGAAGACATCACCGTGCTGCAGCTGGAGAAGGGTTCCGGCGCCTTCACCGACTACTTCGTGCTTTGCAGCGGCACCAACCCGCGCCAGGTGCAGGCCATCGCCGACGAGGTGGAGGAGCGGCTGGGCATCGCCGGCCTGCGCGCCAACAGCCGCGAGGGCTACAAGCTGGCGGAGTGGATCCTGCTCGACTACGTGGATTTCGTGGTGCACATCTTCAGCGAAGCGGCCCGCAGGTACTATGACCTCGAACGGCTGTGGAAGTCGGCGCGGCGGCTTGAGCCATCGCAAGTCCTCACGTCCGCGCGCGCCCCGGCTGCGAGTCGCAAAGCCAAGCCGAAGCCGCGGCCTTCGGCGCGCAAGCCGGTGGCGCGTTCCCGCCGCAAAGCAGCACGCCCCAAGCGGCGAAAGAAGAAGTAGTCATGCCCCGCGCGAGCCGATCTCGCCCAACACAAACCACGAAGCCCGCTTCGCCGGGCGAGGCCGTGCTCGCGGGTTGCGTCGCCGCCGACCCCGGATCGCAGGCGCTGCTCGAGCAGGCACGCAAGGTGGCGCAGGCGCCTTCCACGGTCCTGATCATCGGCGAGAGCGGCACCGGCAAGGACCTGCTGGCCGCGCTCATCCACTATCTCGGGCCCAACGCCGGCGAGCCGCTGGTGAAGATCGACTGCGCCAGCCTCCCCGCCGAGCTCATGGAGAGCGAGCTGTTCGGATACGAGCGCGGGGCCTTCACCGGCGCGGTGCAGCGCAAGCTGGGGAGGCTGGAGATGGCCGGCGCCGGCACGCTGGTGCTCGACGAGATCGCCGCGCTCACCCCCGCCATGCAGGCGAAGCTCTTGCGCGTGATCGAGGAGAAGCGCTTCCACCGCCTGGGCGGCTCGGCGGACCAGCAGGTGGCGGCGCGCATCGTCGCCCTCACCAACAGCGACCTCGAGGAGGAGGTGCGTCGCGGCAGCTTCCGCCAGGACCTCTACTACCGGCTCAACGTCGTTCCCTTACGCCTGCGCCCGCTGCGCGAGCGTCCGGCGGACATCCGCCCGCTGGCCCGGCGCCTCCTGGCGCAGCTCTGCGAGGTCCACGGCATGCCGGAAAAGAGGATCTCGGCGGCTGCGCTGGCCGCGCTCGAGCAGCATCCGTTCCCTGGCAACATCCGCGAGCTGCGCAACCTGCTGGAGCGCGCCTTGGTGCACAGCGGACCGGCCGAGCTCCGTCCCGCAGATCTTGGCCTCCAGCCGACGGGCCGCGCCGCGGCACGCAAGTCGCTGGCGGAGATGGAGCGCGACTACATCGCCGAAGTCCTCGATGCCGTGCACGGCAGGAAATCGAAAGCCGCGGCGGTTCTGGGCATCAGCCGCAAGAACCTGCTGGAAAAACGCAAGCGTTACAAACTGGACTGAATGAAGCCTGACCGAAACGAGGCCGCCGGCAGCGCACCTTCGCGCTTTCTTTGTCTCTTTAGTGGTGGGCTTTTTCTGTGAGGCTGCGCATCGCCTGGATTGGGAAGACCAAGAGCGCGGCAACAGCCTCGCTCACGGCTGAGTACGTCGCGCGCATCGGCCGCTACACGGCGGCGGAGTCTGCGGAATTCGCCGGCGAGGCTGCGCTGCTCAAGAGCCTGGAAAAAAGCCGCACCCGGCCTGTGCTCGTCGTGCTCGACTCCCGCGGCCGCACCATGACCTCCGAAGCCTTCGCAGAGTTCATTCGAGAGCATCAGAATCGCGGCACGCAGGTGCTGGTTTTCGCGGTCGGCGGCGCCGATGGCTTCAGCTCCGCGGCCCGAAAAGCCGCACAGCACGTGCTCTCGTTCGGCCCCATGACGCTCGCCCACGAGCTTGCGCGCGTGGTTCTGCTGGAACAGATCTACCGGGCATTTACAATCATCCAGGGACATCCGTATCACAAGGGGCATTAGCTTCAAGTTTCGCGTTGCAAGTTTCGAGCAGCGGATTGGTGCCTACGCTCTTGAAACTTGAAACTGGAAACTCGAAACTGACGTATGGAGATCCGCCGGGGACTCATCATCGTGAACACCGGGCCGGGCAAGGGCAAGACCACTGCTGCCCTGGGTACCGGGCTGCGCGCCGCCGGCAGCGGCATGCGCGTGCTCATGCTGCAGTTCCTCAAGGGCTCGTGGCACTACGGCGAGCTCGACGCCGTTGCGGCCTTCGGTGACAAGTTCGTGATGAAGCAGATGGGGCGCGGCTTCGTGAAAGTCGGCGGCGCCGAGACCGATCCCGAGGATGTTCGCATGGTGGAGCAGGCCTGGAGCGAGGCCGAGCAGGCCGTCTTGTCCGGCCAGTGGGACCTGGTCATCCTCGACGAGATCAACTACGCCATCAGCTACGGCATGCTCGATCCGGCGAAGGTTGTGGATGTCCTGAAGCGGCGCCCCGAGATGGTGCATGTCATCCTGACCGGCCGCAACGCGCATCCCAGCATCGTCGAACTGGCGGACACCGTCACCGAGATGCGCCAGGTGAAGCACGCCTACGAAAAAGGCGTGATGGCCCAGCGCGGCATCGAGTACTAGCTCCTCTTTATCAATCGTCTGCGTAAGGCAAATTCGTGCATCCAAAATAGATGTATATACATCATTCATCTTATGAAGACGAACCCCACCTCGCTTCCCGCTCTCCACTGCGCCTGCGCCAGCATCCGTCGCGCATCCCGCGCCCTCACCCGGCACTACGACGCTGCGCTCCGGCCGGCCGGCTTGCGGGCCACCCAGTTCACCCTGCTGCAGGCGTTTTCCTTGGCCGGGGAGACCACCCAGGGCGACCTCGGCAACCTGCTCGCTCTGGACAGCACGACCCTCACCCGAACGTTGCGTTCACTGCGAGCGCGGGGATGGGTGGCCGTACGGAAGGGACGTGACAAGCGGGAGCGCTGGTGGCGGCTCTCCACGGCTGGCCTGCGGGAGTTGGCGGCAGTCACTCCGCTGTGGAAGGACTCACAACAGTGCCTGCGCAATGACCTGGGAGCGAGACGCTGGAACGAACTGATGAGCATCACGAACCAACTGGCTGCGGTCGCAGCCAGGGATCAGGAGAACTGACATGACAACGAACAGCAACACACATTATGTGGCCTTCCTTTATCTGCTGCTGGGCACGTGGCTCGCTCTGGCGATCACCGCCTCGGCGCTCGAAGTCTTCCACGCCGGCACGCGATTTGCGTTTTTCGCGCCGCTGCCGCTGGGTTTGGCGGTCGTCCTGCCGATGGTCGCTTTTCTGGTGTGGTACTGGCGGTCCAGCCGCTTCCGCGACTTCGTGCTGTCTTTGAACCCGGGCGCGCTGGCCTACCTGCAGAGCTTCCGGCTGGCCGGCTTTGTGTTTCTGGTGCTCGAGGCGCACGGACTTCTGCCCGCCGTCTTTGCCTGGCCGGCGGGATGGGGAGACATCTTCATCGGAGCCACGGCGCCGCTGGTGGCCCTCAACTGGGCCGCGAATCCCGCACGGCGGACAACGTTTCTGGCCTGGAACATCTTCGGCATGGCTGACCTGGTGAACGCGGTAACCCTGGGCGTGCTGGCATCTCCGTCCGGCTTCCTCGGGCACGGAGTCACGACCGACATCGTCTCCGTGTTGCCGCTGAGCTTGGTGCCGACCTTTGCCGTACCGCTGCTGTTCAACGTGCACATCATTTCGATCGCGCAGTCGATGCGCGCTTGTCGGGCTGAGCACGTCGCGCAGATGACCTCTTGAGGAGGGCTGCGGCAGGCAGGTTTTCTAATACAATCAAGGTTTACGATCTATGCGGGCATGCGCTTGAGCGCCTGCCCGCACTGAGAACTGGCAACTGAGAACTGGCAACCCTCCTTCTATGACCTGGTTCAAGCGCGAGAGTTCGGAGATCGAGGCCTCGGCGGAGGAGAAGCGCGTCCGCACCGAGGGCCTGTGGGTGAAGTGCGAAGGCTGCCGCCAGGTGATCTGGAAGAAGGACCTAGACCAGAACTGGAACGTCTGCCCCAAGTGCGACCGCCATTTCCGCATTGACGCCCGCACCCGACTCTCTCTGCTGCTCGACATCGCCGATGCCGGGAACCCCGATGCCGGCTACCAGCTCGAGGACGCGAACCTGGCTTCCACCGATCCCCTGAACTTCGTTGACGTCCGCGCCTACAAGGACCGCCTGCGGCAGACGCAGTCCACCACCGGACTGCGCGACGCCATCCTCAACGCGGAAGGCAAGATGAACGGGCGCGCGGTGCTCATCAGCGCCATGGAGTACAACTTCATCGGCGGCAGCATGGGCGCGGTGGTGGGCGAGGCCATCACGCGCGCCATCGAGCGCGCCACCGAGAAGCGCGTGCCGCTGGTCATCGTCTCGGCCTCAGGCGGCGCCCGCATGATGGAGGGCGCCGTGAGCCTGATGCAGATGGCCAAGATCTCGGCCGCGCTGGCGCGCCTCGACCAGGCCCGCGTGCCCTACGTCAGTGTTCTCACCGACCCCACCACCGGCGGCGTCACCGCCTCCTACGCCATGCTGGGCGACCTGAACATCGCCGAACCGGGCGCGCTCATCGGCTTCGCCGGGCCGCGCGTGATCGAGCAGACCATCCGGCAGAAGCTGCCTGAGGGCTTCCAGCGCGCCGAGTTCCTGCTCGAGCACGGCATGCTCGATGCCGTGGTACATCGCAAGGACATGAAGAGCTACATCTCCCGCGCCTTCGATTTCATGATGCCGAACTAGCGCTTGGCATTTAGCCATTGGCGTTTGGCCCCGAGGCTGCCCATCGATTCGTGTTGGCTCTTATACTGAAATGACCGAAAAGACCGCCAATTTCCAAGTGCTAAGTGCCAATTGCTGACCTACGACCAATCCGTTGCCCGCCTCCTCGCCCTGGGACACGAGCTGCACAGCGCCACCCCGCGCAAGTTCGACCTCGCGCATATGCGCGTGCTGCTCGAGGCCATGGGACATCCCGAGCGCCGCTTTGCGAGCGTGCTCATCGCCGGCACCAACGGCAAAGGCTCCACCGCGGCGGTCCTGGCCTCCATCCTCCATGCCGCCGGACACCGCACCGGGCTCTACACCTCGCCGCACCTGGTGCGGGTGAACGAGCGCATCCGCGTGGCGGGCGAGTGCATCAGCGACCCCGAGTTCGCGGCCATGCACGAGCGGGTGGAGCAGACGGCCGGGCGTCTCGTGGCGGCGGGCGAGCTGCCGCATCCGCCCAGCTTCTTTGAAGTGCTCACCGCCATCGCCTTCGAATACATCGCCAGCGTCGGCGTGGAGATCGCCGTGCTCGAGGTCGGGATGGGTGGCCGTCTCGATGCCACCAACACCGTCGAGCCTGCCCTTTCAGTCATCACTGACATCGCCCTCGATCACCAGGCATATCTGGGCAACACCATCGCCGAGATCGCGCGCGAGAAGGCGGGCATCCTGCGGCCGCACGGCGTCATGGTGACCCTGCCGCAGCATCCCGAGGCCAACGACGTTCTCGGACACGCTGCCATGGAACTCTACGCGCGCGGCGTGAGCGCTGCTCTCTACGTTCCGCCGGTCTCGCCAGGTGCACCGCCGCGCAGCGATGCCGGATTCCGCAGCCGTTACCCGCTCGAGGTGATGGGCGAGACCATCACTGTGGATTCGCCGCTGGTCGGCCGCCACCAGCTGCGCAACCTGGCGCTGGCCATCGCCGCCGCGGTGGAGCTGAATCAATCTGGTTTCCGGGTGAGCGCGAAGGACATCGAGCGCGGCGTCCGCGAGACCCGCTGGCCCGGCCGCTTGCAGCACATCCCGGCGAGCGGCGCGCGACCCGAAATCCTGCTCGACGTTGCCCACAACCCGGCCGGGGCATGGGCGCTGCGCTCGGCGCTCTCTGAACACTTCGAAGGCCGCCCGCTGGTCTTCCTCTTCGGTGCCATGCGCGACAAGGCCATCGGCGAGATGGCCGACGTGCTTTTCCCGCTGGCGACCAGCGTGGTCGCCACCCAGGCTGCCAGCCCGCGCGCCGCAGCGCCGGAGGAGATCCGCGCCGCCGCCGCCCGCACCGGCACCGAGGTCGTCTGCGAGCCCGGAGTGCCTTCGGCCCTGACACGCGCGCAGGAACTTGGCGGCAAGGATGGCGTAGTCGTCATCACCGGCTCGATCTACGTGGTAGGAGAGGCGCTCGCCCTGCTGGAACCGGCGTCCAACTGAATCCCTGTGCCCGAACCTGCAAATCCCGTGCCGTCGTCATCGCAGTGGTCCAGCCGTTTGCGCAGCTATATCTTCTTCGATCCGCTCATCTGGCTGTACACCGTCGTGCTTGGGACGCTCTCTCTGCTCTCCTCGCTTTTCGACCGCGACGGCAGCATCCAGCATGGCTTCGCGCGGCTGTGGTCGCGGATGATCCTTGGCACCATCGGCTCGCCAGTCACCGTCACCGGCATGGATCGGGTTGACGCCGCCCGCCCGCATCCCTATGCCGTGAACCATATCTCGGCGATGGACACCCCCGGCCTCTCCGCCCACCCGCCCTTTCCCTTCCGCATCCACCCCCAAAAGGACCC
>JACXTT010002064.1_pt1 | contig 32292 bp, 26 predicted proteins | sample 9270951 | NCBI WGS metagenome assembly JACXTT01 (sample SAMN15532306, study PRJNA645909) | rock metagenome | isolation source: weathered quartz diorite | place: Puerto Rico | collected 2017-06-21
AGCAGTTTGCCTACTGAGGCCGATCTCACGTCGTTTTCCACAACCGCCGCGGCTTACGGCGGTTGTGGATCACTCAAAAGTCAGATCAAGCCCCTGAAGAAACTATAAGGGTGCGGCTTTGGCGCACCGCAAATGAACCAGGAACCGTTGGCGCCGCACCCGTTTTGCACGAATTCTTCAAGAGGTAGCGAGGGATGACGATCCGCTGTTCATTCGCAATTCTGTGCACTGTTTCCGCATTCGCGCAACAGGCTATGCGTCCGCCATCCGTCGAAGTGACGCCGGAAAAGATCCGGCTCATGGAGCAGGTCATTTCGACGAAGATGCCGGCGCACAACATCCCTGGCTTGACGGTGGCGGTAGGCGTCGGCCGCGATGTGAAATGGACCGGCGCCTATGGCATGGCGGACCTCGAAAACCTGGTCCCGATGAAGACGACGTCGGTGCTGCGCCTGGGGTCGATTTCGAAACCGGTTACGGCCGTGGCGGCGATGCAGCTCGTGGAGCAGGGAAGGATGTCGCTGGACGCCGAAGTGCAGCGCTACGTCCCGTCGTTTCCGGTCAAGGCATGGCCCGTTCGGATTCGCCATCTGCTTACGCATCAATCGGGCATCCGTCATTACGCGGGCGATGAGATCCAGATCACACGCCACTATGACACCGTGATGAAGGGACTGGAAATCTTCGAGAGAGATCCGTTGCTGTTTGAACCCGGCACGAGGTATTCCTACACAACCTACGGCTTCAGCCTGCTGGGCGCGGCAGTCGAAGGCGCGTCCGGCATGCCGTATATGGAATATGTTCGCGAGAAGATCTTCAAGCCCGCAAAAATGGCCACGATCGACGCGGACGATACGTTCCGCATCATCGCGAACCGCTCCCGCGGCTACCGTCTCAATAATGAGAAGCTGCTGACGAATTGCGGGCTCGCCGATACGAGCTACAAGATCCCGGGCGGCGGTTTGCTGTCGCGCGCCGAAGATCTGGTGAGGTTCGCGATCGGCATCCACACGGGAACGCTTCTGGCGCCCAATACTACCGGAGTCATGTTCACCGCGCAGCCGTATAATAACGGCTCGCTGAGCGGCTGGGGACTGGGCTGGGGAGTCGAAACGGTGGATGGCCATCGTCGAGTGGGCCACACCGGAGGCCAACAGGGCGTCACCACGCATCTGGTGTTCTATCCCGACCTGGGTCTATCGATCGCCGTGATGGCGAACCTCGAACAGGCCCGCATTGCCGACATCACCAACCAGCTTGCGAAAGTGCTGTTGCAGCAGCAGGTGGATCCGTTGCGCGCTGGTAAGTCTGCGTCTCTCCCCACACCTGCGGATCTCCCGCGTAGCGGGCGAGAAACTGCTGCAGCTTTGCGCTCGGCGCAGTGACGAGCAGGCGCGAATTCACGGTGACGTAGCTCAACTGAATCCGCTTTTGTTCGAGGAGGCCGCGAATGGCGTCCTCGTCGAGTGTGGCGGTTTCGACGCGGTCCCCATCCACACGCAGGCGAATGACGCCGTGTGGATAGATGGCCGACGAGAATTTGCCGGACGTTTCCTGAAAATCGAGGAACAAAGTTCCCCCGACGCGAAAGAGTGTCGCGGGCGCCGGGTCTTTACAAATCGGATCGCAACCGGAAATCGTATAACTGGAGTCGCCAGTGCGCTTGAATTCCCAGGTGTCGCTGCCGTTGGTCCAATAGCCTTCGAGCGCCGGATCGTCGTACAGGTCGCTTTGCGTATAAAAGGGTTGCAAAGCGGGTCCGCAGGCGGAGGTAGCGAAAAGCGCGGCAACCCCAGCGGTCCAAAGCATGGTTTGGTGAATCTTCATGGTTCGAGAGTAGGTCCGAACGGCGCCCCAGTGGTCTTCAGCAGGCAAAGGATTTGTCAGCTATTTGTCACGCCTCCATACCCCCAAAGGAATATCCAACACGGTATACCCCAAGGCATACATCAGGGATATCCCAAGGCATACATCAGGGACATAGGAGGAGTGTCACTTTCGGTTCGTATGTTATTGAAAGGAAAAGCGCGCCATCCGGATCTCACCCGGCCGCCGGATGTTTCTCGACGATCTCTCGCACCTTTTCCAGCAGCTTCTCCGGCGAAAACGGCTTCTCTAGAATCGGCGCCGCCTCCATCGACGGCAAACTCGAATCCAGCTTTCCTTGCGCGTATCCGGAAATGAACAGCACCGGCAGCGGATTCGCTCGCCTCCCCCGATCTGTGATCAACCGGGCGAGTTCCGGGCCGGTCATGCCGGGCATCATGACATCCGTCAACAACAGGTCGAGTTGCGCGCAATTCCCCTCGTACAACTCCAGCGCCTTCCGGCCATTTGCGGCCTGCAGCACCCTGTACCCTCCCTCTACCAGGACTCCCGCAATGAACTGGCGAACCTCCGCCTGATCCTCCACCAGCAACAGCGTCCGGTTTGTTCCCCGCGGCAGCGGCGGCTCCCCAGCCGGCTTGGGAACAACCTCCGCCGGCGCCGCTTTTTCGCTCGAAGCGAGCGCCGGCAGAAGAATGTCGAAACGCGTTCCAACCCCCACCTCGCTCGACACCGAAATGTAGCCGCCGCTCTGTTTCACGATGCCGTAAACCGTCGCGAGCCCGAGCCCGGTGCCGCCGGAGCGCTCCTTGGTGGTGAAAAACGGTTCGAAGACCCGGCCCAGCGAAGCCTGGTCAATGCCAACGCCAGTATCGGACAGTGACAGTCTGCAGTGCCGTCCGGGCGCCGAACCGGGATGGGTGGCGGCAAACGCGGCGTCCAGCACCGCCTCGGACGTTTCGATGATGAAGGCGCCGCCGCGGGGCATCGCGTCTCTGGCGTTGGTCGTAAGATTCAACAGCAATTGATCGACCTGGACTGGATCCGCGCGAACCAGCACCGGCGCCGCACAGAGGTTCGTGACAAGCCTGATATCCACGTCACAAACTCGCGTCAACAGGGGGATGCTCCCGCGCACCACTTCGTTCAGGTCGAGAACGGTGGGTTTGAGCACCTGCTTGCGTCCAAAAGCGAGCAGCCTCCTGGTGAGTTGCGCCGCTCCTTCGCCCGCTTCCGCAATCTGCTGGATTTCATCGTGAAAGCGGCCTCCAGGCTCGATGCGTTTGAGAATCAGCTTGCTGTAGCCGTTGATGACGGTCAACAGATTATTGAAATCGTGCGCCACGCCTCCGGCCAGCCTGCCGATGCTGTCGAGCCGTTGGGATTGCTGCGATTGTGCCTGCAGCATGCGGTATTCCGTGATGTCCTGAATCGTTCCGATGATGGTCGTTTGCTCCCTTCTCATGGAGCGCTGGGCGGTGGAACGCACATAGCGAACTTCGCCGTCTGCGCGGACGATGCGGTGTTCCGCGTCAAGCGGCGTTCCGTCGTGGAGCAGTTTTGCGATATGAACGTCCAGCAGCGCCTTGTCTTCGGGATGAATCATTTGATAGCGGTGTAGCTCCTCTTTTGAGGTGGTGTGGCGATCGAGGCCCGTCAGGTGAAACATCTCGTCCGACCAGATGCGTTCGAACGTCTCGCCGTTCGCGCCTGCAATCCGAACCTCGTAACTGCCGATCTTCGCGATCCTCTGCGCGGCCGCCAGGGCCGCCTGGCTGCTGCGGAGTTCGTCGGCGGCGCGGTCCTGCTCGGTCTTGTCGAAGATCAGCACCACGCGGCACGGTATTCCGTCGAAATCGTGATCGTGGGCGTGAACCTCCACCGGAAACATCTCGCCCCGGCTGTTGCGGTGGCGCCAGTGCTGCGGTCTCGAGTCGAGGGCCCTGCTGAACTGTTCCCGCACCGCCTCGATGTTTTCCGGCAGTTGGAGATCGAGCACGCTGAGGCGCAGAAAGGCCTCCTTTGTATATCCATAGAGATCGCACGCCGACTTGTTCAGCGATACGATTTGCAGAGTCTCGAGATTCACCATCAGACGCGGGTTGGGGCTGGACTCAAACAGGGTCCGGTAGTTCAGTTCGCTGCGGCGAATCGCGTCCTCCGCCGACCTTTGGGCTGTGATGTCGGTAAACGTGACGAGCGTGGATGCGGGCGTGCCTTCGAACGCGGGCAGCGGCCTGCCGCTCATCGCCAGGAGTCTCACTCCCGTACGGGTTTGCAGAGGTAGTTCATGGCTTCCTGCCGCGCCCGCTCTAAAGTTGCGGCTGATGATGACCTCGAGTACACCGCCTTCCAGCATGGCGCTTGCATGGCGGCCCACCACATCATCGTGCGGCAAAGCGACAATGCGCGCGAACTCCTGGTTTGACATGGTGCAGACCCCGTCTGCGTCAAATACGGCGACGCCTTCCTGCGCCGTCTCGATAATTTGCCGGTAACGCCGCTCGCTGATGTCGAGCGACACGGCGGACTTCCGGGCGAGTTTGCGGCGCGCCGAAAGGGCTGTGAAGGTGCTAACGCCCATCAGGATGGTTGCGGCAAGAAGACCCGGGCCGAACCACGGCTGATCTTGAAGCGGCGTAGGCCGCACCTCGAACGTAGCCACCGAGGGCGCTGGGTCGTTATCCATCCCGTTGCCGCGGGACCGAACCGCGATCGTATGTGTGCCGATCGGGAGCGAATTGGACTCGATTCGCCGCGTCGGGTCCGGCAGAAATGGCGACCAGGGTCCGCCATCGATGCTCCAGGAATATGCGAAGTGCCCCCGGACCCAGTCCCTGGCGAAGCGGCTGTGCGCCTCGGCGGTTGCGATATAAGGCTGGCCGGAAAGGACCTTGTCGTTCGATGCTGCAATCGCTGTTCGGAGCGGGGTTCCATCCGGTTGAAAACGAGAGACCCCATCCGGGCCGCCAACCCAAAACACGCCCTTTCGATCCCGCATGACCGATAACACCTGTTGGCTCTCGTCCGGCAGAAAGACCGCGGCTGGTTCGCCGCCGGGATCTTTGGGAATGACCCAGAACTTGCCCCTGCCTCCGGCGGCCAGGGAACCGTCAGTCCCACGAGTTAACGCCGTAGTGAGCGGATCGGTCGGAAAGAATCGGCGCGATCCGTCCTTTGCCAGCCGCAGCAACCCGTCTTTTCCTCCGAGCAAACCGCTGAGGGCAAGCCAGGTTGCGCCGTTCAGCATTGCGGCGGAGGACACCATGCGCGCCGGTAGCGACGGGACCGTTTCCCATTGCCGGTTCGCGCGCTTCCACCGGTGGGCGCCCGTTTCGCCATAAAGCAGAACATCTCCATCTGGAGTGGCCAGGATGCTATTCACGAAATAGGCGTCGACCGCTGGCGGAACTGGAACGTCGTGAATGGTCTCACCCACGAAAGTGAGCTGGTGTCTCTCGTCGCCAGGCGATTGGGACAGGTACCACATACCCTCCGCCGGCCCTGGCGATTGGGCAATCCGGACGAGCTTGCCGAGGTTCGGAACCGCCCGGGGCGCCCATTTGGTCCCGTCATAGGTCGAAACGGCTCCCTTCCCGTCGCGTCCATGGCCGATGACCCAGACGATGCCACGGCCGCCTATGGCGACTCCCAGGAGATCTCTGAGACCTGTTTCCGCCTCGTGGAACTCCGTGGAGCGGCCGGACCTCCACCGGGTCACTGTGGCGCCCCTGATGGCCCAGAGGGAGCCGTCTCTGTGAACCGCATAGCCATTGTAGTTTCCCCGCGGCGTCCAGCCTGCGCCATCGAACTCGGTGAGTTGCCGTTCGCTCAGTTGCGACCAAAGCCTATCGTTTGCGTCGAGAAAGTAGCCCCCCGCGGGGCCGCGGTGAAATTGCCAGTCCGAGGCCGTTCTTGTCCAGCGTTCCAGGCATCCGGGACCTGCGTACCAGATGGATCCGTCCGGCGCTTCGCGCAGGTAGATGCCCCAGCCTTGCGAGGCGTGAAATTCGTTCGAGACCCGCTGCCATTCCGAGCCGGTCCATTCGAAAAAGGCTTTCGTGGCAGCCTTCGTGTCTCCCGCGATGAGGATTTTGCCGTCGCGCGTCGATGCGATGCCATGCGGATGATTGGGTGGCGATCCGAGCGGCCGCCAACGGGCGTCACCCTCGAGCGCCCAGACCGAATATCCGTTCGACATCACCACGCCCAGATCCGGAACCTCCACCATGCCCGCCGAGCTCCAATGCGATCCCGCGGGCAGCGTACCCAACTCTTCAGGCGCCCACCGCTCCCCTTTCAGGCGCGCCGGCCCCTCGATCGTCATGGCGAAATACCGGCCCGAAGAATCGGTGAATTCGTCCACCACGTAGTCGCTCGGCAAGCCGTCCTTCCGGTTCCAGCTCTTCCATTTGCCGTCACGCAGCCTCGAGAGCCCTCCTTTGGCCTTGCGGTCGAGCCAACTGTCGCTGGCGAACCAGATGCTTCCCTCGCGATCTTCAATGATCCGCCGGACGTATGGTCCTGCGAGCCCCTGTTCCGAGCCGCGGGTCGCGAATGTGGAGCCTGAGAACACGCCCGCGCCCTTGTCGGTCCCCACCCAAAGTTCGCCTTTGCTGGTGACGAGGACGCAGCGTATGAAGTTGCTCGGCAGACCGTCCTTGACGTCGTAGCGTTTTTGCTCGAAACCGTCGTAACGGTAAAGCCCGTCGGCGGTGGCGAGCCAGACGTAGCGAATGCCTCCTGTCGCGTCTTTTTCAAAGTCGAAGTGAAAGACGGAACTGTTGGCGAAATGGAGGGCTTCGAGCAGGGAATCCGTGCCAGGGGGCGCTACCCACCCGCCGTCCGCGCCGTCGAACCGGGCCGGGAGCGCCGTCAGTGCGGCGAGCAATGGAAACAAGCCAATGACGCGGCGGATCTTCGGCATGGCGCTAGGAAACCATGGACTCCACCAATTCCCGCAGTTCGATGGGATCGAAGGGTTTTTGCAGGAAAGCTACATCCGCGCCGCCGACCGCATAGCCCGACATCATCAGGATCGGCACGCCAGGTTTCAGCGCTCGCGCCTTATCGACGACATCGAGGCCGTTCCCGTCAGGCAGGCTGTAATCCACCACCAGCATGCGGATCTCGTTCGCGTGTTCGAGGTGTTCCGTCGCCGCGCGAACGGTGCCGGCGGTCAATATGCGATAAGGCAAATCGGACAACGCATTTACGATCAACGCGCAGATCCGGGGAGCATCTTCCACAATGAGAATGGAATCGGTCGCCGCGGCAGCCATCGTCATCCGTTCGCCGTCCTGCCGCCATCTGGAAACCACGCCTGAATTCGGGTTCCGGAACCGGGGCTGCTTTCAATCGCGACTCTGCCTCCGGCGATTTCCGCGCGCTCGGCGATCGCCAGCAAGCCAATGGAATTGCCTGCCGCCGAAGCATCGAAGCCGCGGCCGTTGTCGAGGATCTCCAGATGAATCGTTCCTTCCGCCTGGCGGCTGAGACGGATGCGGATTGAGGTGGCGCCGGCGTGCTCGACCGCATTCGCGAGCCCCTCCTGCGCGATGCGAAAGGCGGCAAGGGAGACTCCGCCGGGGGCCGGGAACTCGTCCGCTTCGCATTGTACGGAAACCCCGGATTTGGAATTCCGAAGCGACGCCTCGCGCCGGATCGCTTCTGCAAGGCCCATGGTTTCGAGCAAGGCGGGACGAAGCTTTGCGGTAAGATCCCGAACGGCCGCTCCCGCCTCGCCTGTAAGCGCCGCGAGTTCCGCCAAATCGGTTGGCGCAACGGACCCAGGCGCGCCAGATGAAGAAGAGGCTTGCTTTTGCAGGGCCGAAAAAGACAACCGCATCACCGTCAAAGTTTGGCTCAGATGGTCGTGCAGTTCGGCGGCCAACTGCCTCTGTTCGCGTTCCCGCGACTCTACATGCCTTGCCGAGAGAGCTTTGGTCGCGCGGAGCTCCCGGTTCCTCCGGAACTCATGCTGGGCCAGGTCCCGCAGCAATTCGACGGCGAGGCGGGTAGGTTCCGACGAAGCGGTGGCGTGCGGAACGGCGAGCACCAGCGCGCCAAGATGGATGCCGCTTTGCTCGTCCTGAATCCAGCACACTCTGCCTTCGTGATGGATCGGATCGATGCCGAGAGCCTCGGCTTGGGCGCTCGAAAGGCGATCTTCTCCTGGACCTCCGTTTTTGCTAGCGAAAGCAAGTGAAATCTCCCCGGAGGAAATCGGTCCATGCACCGCCACGGCTTCGGCCGGACCATCCTGCTTTGCATTTGCCTCGAGCAGCGCCAAGGCAAAGATTCCCCCCAACCGGGCAACGCGGCTGGAGACGGATTGCATGACGCTTGGCGGGAAATACCCGGCATTTGGCTCCGAAGCCATCTGCAACCTCCATGAATTGGAACTATCTTACTGCAGTTCGGAGGTGTATATCACGAAGAATTTTGGGATATGGTTTGCTTCCGCAGCGTTTGCAGGCGGGTGAGAAAGGCGTTGAACGCCGGCTCCCAGACGAGCTTTTGAGATACCCGTTGAATATGCCTGGAAAGTGACGCCCGTTCGTCGAAGAGCCTGTTTGCGCCCATCGCCTCGAGCGCCCTGCGTTCGTCGAAGTCGAACTCTGCGATAACCGGAGCGCCGATTTCCACGCCGACCCGCGCCGTATTGACCGAAGAGTGGCCCGGAAGGCGATTGAGCAGCACGCCGGCCCGGCGGCCAAGGCCTATCCGTTCGAGAAACCGGAATCGTTCGCGGCTGAGTTGCAGCGCGCCAGGATCCGTCGACGTGACGAGAAAAATCCGCGCCGAGCGGCTGAGGATGTCCAGCGAAAAGGTCTCCGAGTTGCCGGTGAGGTCCACGCAAATCGCCTGGTACATGCCGCAAGCCGTATCGACCACCTGTTTGATTTTCGCCGGACTCAGCGGGTGCCTTGGATTGCTGCGGCCGCCAAAAATCACGTCGAGGCTGCCGTGCCTGGCGGTGAACTGGTTCCAGTAGGTGGCGTCGAGAGGAACGCCCGATTCCACCATCTCGATCAATGAGTAGGCAGTCGATCGCTGAAACAGATAGCGGCTAAGGCCGCAGGCCAGATCGAGGTCGAGTAGCAGAACTCGCCCGTTCTTCGTGCGCTCTGCCTCCGCCGCCAGATGAAGGCTGAAATGGCAGGCGAGGCGCGAGGTTCCGGAGCCGCCCTTGCCGGGCAGGAACGAGAAGAGATGCGGAGTTGGGCCGGACGCGTCGATCGCGCGAAGGTCCGTGATCACCTGCTTGAACACTTCGACGAATTGGCTGCGCACCAATGGGATGGGAATGAATCCCTTGATGCCCGCCAGGATCAGTTCGCGAACCGTGCGCTGGTCGGTATACTGGCTCAACGCTACGACCGGCAGATTGGGGCGCAGGCTTTCCATCTGCAGCATGAAGTCCGAGAAACTCATCATCGAGGTGACGACCACCATGGCGATATCCGGTTGCTGCGTCTGTAGAATCCGCGAAATTTCGATTTCGCCGGGCATGTGACTGAGGGCAAATACGCCGGAGACATGGCCAGCCTCGGTGAGAAATTGCTCGACCCGGCGCTGAAGGTCCAGCTCCCCCCCAAGAATCAATACCCGGTGCATCTCTGTTGTGTCAACCTTGTAACGCGCTAAAAACGCCGATAGCCAGTCACTGCGGTTCGTCACCCCCGTCGCCAGTTCCTAGTACTATCGGCAACCGGCGCCATGGACGTTAGACAGCGGCCATACCTATCCCTACGTCCTAAGAATGAAAACGAGTACAGAAATGTAAGCTGAGCACCGATAGACGGACATATACAGTTGCTGGAAGCTTTCTTTTATGTTCCTCCCAGAACGTCTTGATTTTGTTATGTCTTTTGGAATCAGCGGGTTAAACCGCACATTGGATTTGAACGGCATCGAGCCTGAAAAGTACATTTGCTACGTGGCGCTGGCCTTGATTGCCTCCACCTTGCGGGTGACCAAGTCGAGCACGCCAGGCGGAACGTCGATGGCGTTTCTGTTCATCCTGACTTCCCTCGTTGAACTCTCCGTTGCACATACCCTGTTGATTGGTTCCCTGGCCATTCTGATCACATCGCCCATTCTGGCGGACCGCAGAAACCGTCTTCAGCTCACTCTTTCCGATCTGCTGGCGCTCGGGGGTGGCACGCTGGCCGCGCATTGGGTGTTTTACCAACCCGAGATCGCCACGCTCGATCTCGAACCTTGCGTGCAGTATGTCATTGCGGCCGCCGCCTGTTTTGCCGCCATGGCGTTTCCGGCTTATCTGATTCTTGGCCTGACCGGCGACGCCCAGGATCGAAGAGGCCTCGCAATGGCATTGCTTTCCACGTCGCCTTACTACCTGGTTTCTGGCGCCGTGACCGGCATGTTTAGCCTGAGCGCGCCGAACATGGGCTGGCAGACGCTCGGCCTTTACCTGCCTTTCGCCATTCTGCTTTGGTATTCCTACCGGCTCTATCTTCGCCGTCTCGAAGCCCACCGCTTGCGCCGCGTGGAGGTTGAAGGCCTCCACATGCGAACCATCGAAACGCTGGCTCTCGCCATCGGCGCCCGCGACCAGGAAATGAGCCGCCACCTCGAACGCGTCCAGGTTTACGCTGTGGAAATGGGAAAGGTGATGGGCCTGAGCAGCGCCGAAATTGAAGGCTTGAAAGCCGCGGCCCTGCTGCACGACATCGGAAAACTCGGCGTCCCCGAGCACATCATCTCGAAACCCGGCCGCCTGACGCCCGAGGAGTTCGAGAAAATGAAGGTCCACCCGACTGTGGGCGCGGAAATCCTCGCTCGCGCCGAGTTCCCGTACCCGGTGGTTCCCTATGTTCGCCACCATCACGAGCGCTGGGATGGTTCCGGTTATCCGGAGGGGCTGAAAGGCGACGCGATCCCGATCGGGGCGCGAATTCTCACCGTTGTCGATTGTCTCGACGCCCTCGCATCCGACCGCCAATACCGGCGGGCGCTGCCCATCGCTGAGGCGGTCGAGCAGGTTGCGGCGAAATCCGGCAAGCAGTTCGACCCCAAAATCATCGCCAAACTCAAGAAACACTACGCGAATTGGGAAACCATGGTGGCGCGCGCCCGTTCCGCGAAGGAAGGGGCCATGCCGGCACACCAGCCCCAGGAGGTGTTTGAGGAGGTGGTTCGCACCATCGGTTCCACCAGCGCGGAAGTCAACTCACTGTTCGAACTGACCCAGGAACTCGGCAATTCCTTGAACCTCGCGGAAACCTTCACCACCCTCGGTTCGGGCTTGCGCCGCCTGGTTCCCCACACGGCAATGGCGGTCTACCTGTCCCGGCGCGGGCGTTTGCACGCGCGGCACATGGCCGGGGACTTTCCGTCGACGCCCGAGAAGCTGGAAATCGAAATTGGCGAAGGCGTCTCCGGGCTGGTTGGCGCTACCGGCATTCCCAGGGTGAATGGCAATCCCGCGCGTGAGAGCGCCGATAGGCTGGTTTCCATCTACTTCGAGGGCTTTCAATCCGCGCTTTCGGTTGCGATTCCCGGGCCGGATTCCATCGCCGGCGTGCTTACTCTCTATCACAGGGAGTATAACTTTTTCACCACCGATCACCTGAGGAAACTGCAGGCGCTGATTCCGAAGCTGTCGCAGGCCGTCGCCAATGGCATGCGCTTCAAAATGGCCGAGGACAAAGCAGGCACCGACCACCTGACCGCCTTGCCCAACGCGCACTCTTTGTACCTCCATCTGGAACATGAACTCGGCCTCAGCAAATGCATGAGCACTCCGCTTGCCGTCGCGATCTGCGATCTCAATGGCTTCAAGCTCGTGAACGATACGCTCGGCCACCTGGTGGGAAACAGGCTTCTGCAGGCCGTGGGTTCCGCATTGCGCGACAGTTGCCGCGAATACGACTTTGTGGCCCGCATGGGAGGCGATGAGTTTGTGATGGTGCTGTCGGGCGTGCATGAAGACACGGCCACGGCAAAGATACGGCAATTGCGGGAGGTGATCCGCAAAGCCAGTTCGGAGGTCTGCCGTGAGGGAACCATCTACGGCAGCTTTGGCCTCGCCATGTACCCGCAGGATGCGCTGACAGCCGACGAATTGCTCGCCTTTGCCGACCGCAACATGTACCGGGACAAGGAAGAGCAAAAGGCGCTCAACGCCCCCGCATTGGGCGGCATGCGCGCGTGGAAGCCTCCAGTGGTCCCTACTTCATCCCGAACTCGACCCGCATCCCCTTCGAATTCTTTAGCGCTGGCTCCCGATAAGGGCTAGCGAATTTCGCGCACGCGTCGCTGAACTTGATGGCCTCGGCGATCAGTTTCCTGTCCTTCGTTGGCTTGCCGAGGTTGTAGTTCGCCACGCCGAGATAAAACAGCGCCGGCGCTTCCATCCCAACCTGCCCGGCGATCAGCGGCAAAGCGGCTCGCAGCGCTTTGTCCGCTTCTGCATAGCGTTTGGCTTCGGCGTGGCTGACGCCCGCGATCCAATATCCGGTGGCCAGGGCGCCTGACTTCTTCTTTTCCCAGTCCGCATCGGCCACGCCTTCCGGCTTGGCCTTCTTCTGCAGAACCTCCACCAGCTTGGTTGCGTATTGCGCGGCCTTCTCGGTCTGCTTCAGCTTCATGCTGCCGTCGGCAAGCACCAACAGCAGGTCTTCGTTTTCCGGCTCGATAGAGATACGCCGCGCCGCCGCCGCCATCAGTTTCTCGCTCTGCCCTGCCTGGCTCAGAGCCACGATGTACGAAGGATAGACCTTCGGCAAGTACTCACTCTTGGGATTGCGCTTTTCGATCGATTCGGTCAGCGCGATAATCTTGTCGCCCGGCTGGCCGCTCATGGCTGTCGCGAACTCCGAGTATTCGGTGTAGACGTCCACCTGCTTCGCGTAATCGACGGCATTGGTCCAGGACTCGACCTCATCGGCTTTTTCGGGCTTCGCGGAATTCACCACCGCGCGTGCGGCTGCGGACGTCTTTTCAGCCCATTCGAGCACTCCGGCGGCGTCTTTTTTGCCTTCCGCCTCCTTCAGCTTCGCGTACGCGGATTCCACATCGGCGGTGCGGCTTTGAGACCAAGTGAGCGATGCAAACAAGGCGGTTGCAAGAGCAGTTCGCAGAGCGGTGGAAGGCATGTCAAAAGGATACCTCCTCCAGCCTGCGCAGGGCCGGACGGCCCACCAAGGGATCAGAAACTCGGCTCCGCCGTTTCGTCAGGCTCCGTTGCGCAGGCGAGTTCTTAAAAAGCCGGCGCAGGGCCGGACGGCCCACTAATGAAACAGAAACTCGACTTCGCCGCGCCGTCCGGCTCCGTTGCGCAGGCGAGTTCTTAAAAAGGTTCGAGATGCAGAATCATTCCGGAATCGAGCGCGACCCAGGCATTCTTCGCGTCCACCACTGCCAGTGTGGCGCGGGTTCCGGAGGCCCGGTAGTCCACCGGAATGGTGGACCAGTTCTTGAAATCATCAGACTTGAGAATCTTCAACTTGCCGGGGAGCGGCAAGTTGGCCATCGTACCGGGAAGTTCAATTGCGGCCGCCAACCCTGTTGAGGAACTGGTGAACGCGAAATCGGTAATGGCAGTCCCTTTTTCCTTGAAGACGGATGTGCTCTTGCCGTTGCGCCGGTCGATCAGGTAGAGTTCCGAGGGCACGGTAAATGTCTTTTCGTAACGGACGAGCGACATGCTGAAGATTCCCTTGGGCCAAAACATGATGCGCGCGATCCTGCCAAAGACAGGCGCCGTTTGCAACTCCCAGGTCTTGCCGCTGTCCCTGGTCTCGAGCGAAATCGAAAGGGTGGGCCATTCCCGTTCCTGGGAGGCCGCCTCTGGATCGGCCCAATCGGGAACGAGCGTGGTGCGGCGCCGCGCCGGAACCGCGCTGCCGAGCACCACGCCCCGCTTGTCGCCGTCAAAGGTGATCCACTGATACCCTGTGATCGCCGGCGCGGAAGTGGGTTTCTTGGCGTCGGGCACGGGAGTCCAAGTCAGGCCTCCATCTTCGGTCGCGATCATCTGTTTCTCGGCGCCGACGGCGAAACCCCGGTTCGCGTCGAGAAAGTACAACCTCTGAATGCCGTTCACGCCCTTCAGCTTCTTCCAGGTGAGTCCGCGTTCCTGGGTCTTCCAGATCCCTTTGTTGGTGGCCATGAAGCCGACGCTCTCGTCGACGAAGAAGAGCGACACGGGATGGTCCGAAACCTCTACCCGCTTCCATGTGTTGCCGCCGTCGCGAGTCACCACCACTACGCCTTGCGCCTTCTCGCCCTGCTTCTTGAAGAGGATGCCGCAGGCGATTCCCGTGTTTGCACTCGGGAATGCGAGGTCGGAGATGGAAAGGTTGGATTGGTCTTCGTCGTGAAAAAATTGCAGCTTCCATCGCTCGGCGTGAAGCAGCGATGCGCTCGAGAGGGCGAAAAAGGCGGCGGTGATCAGGCAATGATGCGCGCGGAGCATCTTAGGGCCTCGGCAACGTTGCCGCGAAGATAGGCGCCGAAGCAAGCGCCAGCTCCGCGTGATTCACTTCCTGGATTGCGCTGGACGACATGCGCGATAGCAGCAGCAGGCAGCCGATCTGTTCGCCTACGGTGGTCAGAAGTTCCATCTCCAGGCCGCTGAACGAATGCGGCGCGCGGTGCTGGACGTTCAGAACGCCGACGACTTTGTTCCGCGCAATCACCGGCGCGGAAAGAAACGCTTCGTAAGTATCTTCAGGCAAATCCGAAAACTTCTTGAACCGGGGATCGAGGTAGGCTTCGCGCGAGATGGCGACGAATCTGCGTTCGCGGGCCACCCAACCGGTGAGGCCCTCGCCAATCTTCAAACGGACTTGGCCAATCGTATTCGGCGCGGCGTTGTTTGCCGAACACAAGACCAACTCATGCCCGTCCATCAAGTAAATCAAGCAGGAATCGCAGTGCATGAAGTCCGTGATGAGACCAACAATGTGGGTCAGAACTTCCTGCAGGCTCATGTCTCGCGCCATCAGCCTGCTGATCTTTTGAAAAAGCCGCACCTGTTCTTCCGTGCGAGCGAACTTCGCTTCCAGGTCCTTGAATTTAGCCACTAGCTTCCATTATCTCGTTTGGGTGGAAAAGGGCAAGCGCAACCCATTTTTCGCGTTGTGCTAACGTCCCGCGCTCGGGGTAGGCCGCCGTGGAGCCCGGGTTCCAGGGAGGTCAAGGGAAGACATGATTACGTTTGCGTGAAAGACTGCAAGCCCAACACCCCCTTTTTCCATTGTGATAACATCCGGCCAAGTCATGAAGCGAACAGGCGATCCGCCAATCACCAGAAACCCTCGACGCCGATCCCGTTGTTCGCGAGTTCATCAAAAGCACAAGCCCTAAGGAGGGGTTTTGGCCGTGAAAGTCTATGAAGGCATCGACATTCGAAACGTGGCCCTCGTCGGCCACGGGCACGCCGGTAAGACTAGTCTTGTGGCGGGTCTGCTGTACACCGCAGGCGGCATCAACCGGCTGACGCGAGTCGACGAGGGCAACACCATTACTGATTTTGACGAAGAGGAGGTGGCTCGCAAGATTACGATCTCCACGGCCCTCGGCTACGCGGAGTGGAACAGGCGGAAAATCAATCTGCTCGACACGCCCGGCTTCAATCTCTTCATCTACGACACCAAGTCCGCAATGATCGCCGCCGACGCCGCGCTCGTGGTCGTCGACGGCATCGCCGGCGTCGAAGTCCAGACCGAGAAAGTCTGGTCGTTCGCCAGCGAATTCGAGCTGCCGCGCGCGATCGTCATCAACAAGCTGGACCGGGAACGTTCGAGCTTTTCCCGCGCCCTCGAGAGCGTGCAGAACGTCTTCGGCCGCGTCGCTGTTCCGATCGAGATTCCCATCGGTTCCGAGCGGGACTTCCGCGGCGTGATCGATCTCATCGAGATGAAGGCCTACCTCTACACGAACGATGGCGACGGCAAAGCCAAAGAAGCGCCGATCCCCGAGAACATGCAGAGTTCGGCCGAGAATTGGCATGCCGCGCTGGTTGAAATGATCGCTGAAGGCGACGACGCGCTCATGGAGGAGTTCTTCGAGACCGGCACGCTGCCCGTCGATCATCTCAATGACGGTCTACGCAAAGCGATTCAGGAACTTCGTCTGTTCCCGGTGCTCTGCATGTCCGCTCTCCGCAACATAGGCTCCGACAGGCTGCTGGAATTCTGCGTGGACCACTTCCCGTCGCCCGTCGATCGCGGCGCCGTCAAGGGCATCCTCAACGAGAAGGAAGTCGATCGCAAGATCGCGGACAACCAGCCCGTGTCCGCATTCGTCTTCAAGACCATCGCCGATCCGTTCGCGGGACGCGTGACTTATTTCAAGGTGATGAGCGGCATCGTCAAGAACGACATGCACTTGTTCAGCAGCCGCAGCGGCGCCGACGAGCGGCTCGCGCACATCGGATGCCTGATGGGCAAGACCATCAATCCCGTGCCCGAACTGCGAGCCGGGGACCTTGGAGCGGTCGCCAAGTTGCGCGACACGCTCACCTGGGATACGCTCGCCGAGAAGGCGTCCTCGATCGTCTATCCGAAGGTCGAGTTGCCGGAACCGTCGATCGCCTACGCGATTTCCGCCAAGACGCGCAATGACGAAGACAAGATGGGCAACGCCATCCACAAGATCCTCGAAGAAGACCAGACCCTGCGCTTCTATCGCGATCCGCAGACCAAGGAATTCCTGCTTGGAGGCAACGGCCAGCAGCATATCGAGGTGGTCTGTAGCCGTTTGAGAAAACGTTATCACGTGGAAGTGACGCTGAATTCGCCGAAAATCCCGTATCGCGAAACCATTCGCGGGCGCGCTGATGTCCACGGCCGCCACAAGAAGCAAACCGGCGGGCACGGCCAGTTCGGCGACTGCAAGATCCGCATGGAACCGCTCCCTCGCGGAGGCAAGTTCGAGTTCTCGAACGAAATCTTCGGCGGCGCCATCCCACGGCAGTATGTTCCGGCCGTGGAAAAAGGCATCCTCGAGGCCTCCGAGCGCGGCTGGCTCGCCGGCTATCCGATGGTGGACTTCAAGGTTGTGCTTTACGACGGCTCCTACCATGACGTCGATTCCAACGAAATGTCGTTCAAGATGGCCGGCCGCAAGGCCTTCCGTCTGGCGATGGAACAGGCCAAGCCTGCGATTCTCGAGCCGATCATGAAGGTGGAAGTGCACTCGCCCGTAGAATACGCCGGTGACCTCATGGGCGACATGAACGGCCGCCGCGGCCGCATCGCTGGCATGGACACCAAGAGCGGCACGCAAATGATCAAGGCGATGGTGCCGATGTCCGAAATGCTTACCTATCAGAACGATCTGATTTCCATGACGCAGGGCCGCGCGTCCTTCACCATGGAATTCGATCACTACGACTTTCTGCCTGGTCCGCAGGCGGAAAAAGTGATCGCGTCGGCCAGGGCCGCCGGCGTCGGCCACGACGAAGAAGAGGAATAGTAAACAGTTAGAAGAGTAATGAATCTGTAACCCGACCGGGAGGCCCATGCGATACCGTGTATGGCATGGACCTTTCCCGCCGATCCCTTCTACTGGCCAGCGCGGCCGCGCCGTTCTTCCTTCGCGCCTCTGATCGCCCCCAAATCCTTTCGGGAGTAACGTCGGGCGATGTCTCGTATCGGAACGCCCTCATCTGGTCGCGCAGCGATCGCGCCTCGCGCATGATTGTCCGCTGGAAGACTTCCGACAAAGGCGAGGAACACGTCGTGCGCGGACCCGCCTGCGACGCCTCATCGGACTTCACTGCGAAGACCATGTTGAAAGGCCTGCCGGAAGGTCAGACCGTCCTGTATTCCGTTCAATTCGAAGAAGGGAAGTCTCTCAGCGAGCCCGTTTCAGGGCGCCTGCGGACCCCGTCCCGCAATGGAGGCCGCGACGTTCGCTTTGCCTGGTCGGGTGACGTGGTGGGACAAGGCTACGGCATCAATCCCGATTGGGGAGGCTTGAAAGGATTCGAAGCCGTTCGCGCCGCGCAACCGGATTTCTTCATCCACAGCGGTGACACGATCTACGCCGATCAGCCGCTGCAGAAAGAAACGAAGCTGCGCGACGGTTCGATCTGGCGCAACATCATGACCGACGCCAAGAGCAAGCCAGCCGAAACCCTCGACGAGTTCCGCGGCGCCTACAAATACAACCTCATGGATGAACACGTTCGAAGGATGCTCGCCGAGATTCCGCAAGTCTGGCAGTGGGACGATCACGAGGTGATGAACAACTGGTCGCCAGGCACGGACCTCCGCAACAATCCCGCGTACAAAGAAAAAGACATTCGCGTGCTCGCGGCCCGCGCCCGGCAGGCGTTTCGCGAGTATTCACCGATTCCGTTCGACGCAGACCGTATTTTTCGCGTCGTGCCGTGTGGTCCGCTGGTGGATGTGTTCGTTCTCGATATGCGGAGCTATCGCGGGCCGAACACCTACAATCTGCAGAAAGACATGAGCGCGGAGACCGATTTCATCGGGCGGGCGCAAATGGAGTGGTTCCGCAAGGCGCTGCTGGCCTCGAAGGCGACGTGGAAGGTGATCGCAGCGGACATGCCCATCGGAACGCTCGTGGCGGATGGCAAGGACAGCGAGGGGCGCGCAAAGTTCGAGGCGATCGCCAACGGCGAAGATGGAGCGCCCTTGGGGAGGGAACTCGAATTCGCTGGGCTCCTGCGCTTCATCAAGCAGAACAAGATCCGGAACACGGTTTGGTTCACCGCCGACATCCACTACACGGCGGCCCATCATTTTTCCCCGGACCGCGCCAAGCACTTCAAGGATTTCGATCCGTTCTGGGAGTTCGTGTCGGGTCCGCTGCACGCCGGAACCTTCGGCCCCGGCGCTCTCGACGCCACCTTCGGGCCGGAACAGGTTTTCGCCAATCATCCGCCAAAAGGGCAGTCGAACCTGCCGCCGTCGGAAGGCTATCAGTTCTTTGGCGATGTGGGTGTCGACGCCAAGACCAAGGCCATGGAGGTCGTGCTGCGCGACATTTCGGGCGCCAAGCTGTTCACCAAAGTGCTCGAACCGGCAGTCTAGCTCGCTCGCTAGCTCCAAGACTCTGGACGCCAGTGTTTTAACCCCCGTAATCGGCGACAATTAACCGTGCGTGAGGCACGGGGCCAGCCGCGCTCCCTGTCGATGAAGCTGCGATTCCAAGTACAGGCCAGGCGCGTGTGCCTGGGGGCGAGGCCCCAGTAGGAGCTACGGGTTCAGCTTCTTGATATCGGCAGGCAACATGAACAGCGAGTCGGTCAGGTTCTGGTTGATCGAGACCTTCTCCGAAAAGATTTCAAAGATTTTGTCGCCGTCCCGCTCGCGGCGCTGCGCGTAGGGCCACCGCGCCCCACCGCCCACGTCGCGGAACTTCGAGAACAGCGTCACCTCTTCGAACCGTTCTTTCGTTTGCGGATCGCGCCGGTAAAACTTCTGTTGGATCGGATACTTCGTCGAGTAGTGAAAGTAAACCGTCACCGAGCGATTCTGCGCGTCCGTGAACTCCACGATGTTCACCGGTTCATTGATCAGCACGTCCGAACCGGTGTATTCGATGATCATTCCGGGCTCTTTCAGCCGGTTCCGCATCAGGTACAAAACGTTTCGCGGCGTGGAATCGAGGTACCGCTGAATCGTCGTCGCGGGCAATGGCCGCGCGCCCCGGAACGTGATGTCCCAACCCTCGCCGTTCTCGTTGAACAGCACCGCGGTCTCGTCATCCTTGCCAAACACTTGCCGCTCCCGCACCGCGAGTCCCTTGTCGGACGTGGTCTCGAGATAACGCGTGTAGATCTTGGCCTTGGACAATCCCGCGAGCTTCGAGTTGTAGAACGAGTACGCGCGGCCTTCTTCCACCCGGTCTTTGATCTGCAGAAATTTGTCGCCGCCCAGGGCCTCGAGCGACTCTTCGACGATCTTCTTACCCTTTGCCGCGGCGGAATCCGCGGCTTTCAACCTCGAAGAAGCAGCAGCCGCAGCCGCCGCGGTTACGCTGAAAAATGTTCGTCGGGTGATCATCGTTGTTGTGTTGCAGTTCTATGGCTTCTTGGCGAGATCCTCGGGTTTGACGCCGGTGTTGAGCTTGTACGAGCCCACTTTCATTTCGGCGTACTTCTTACCCGCCTGCTCGATTAGAATCTGGTGCGGCAGCCGGACGCCGTCCACCTCTTTCCAATTCGCATAGATCTCTGTGACTTCAGACGCGGCGCCGGCCATCGCGGTTGACAGGTAGGTGAGTTTTTGCGGCAATCCCTCGGCGGAAATCGTCAATTTCGCCTCATTGCCTTCTCCGTCTGAAATCGCAATGGAATCCGGACCGGTCGCCTGGAACTGCTTGCCGGGCGATGGCGTCAACAGTGCAAACAGCGTCCGGAACACCTCGCCGCGCGCCTGCTGCAGAATCGCCGCCTGCATCGGCATCGGGCCCTGCGGTCCAATCATCCAGCCCGTCTTCGAATCCGTATAGACGGCCACCTTGCCGAACGGCAATTGTTGATCCTGCCTCAGGTGATTCGGATAGACGATGCGCATGACCTGCTTGACCTTGAGCGTCGTGCCCCCGGTCTGCAGGTCCATCTCGCGGTCCACCTCGAAATCCTTTACCTGCGCCACCGGACCCCCACCCATAGCCTGTTGCGCTTTCGCGGCGATTTCTTTGCCTTTGGCAAGGGCTTCCGGGCCCGCGGCGGCGGGCGCCGCAGGGGCCGCTGCCTGCTTCGGCTCGGGGATCGTCAGGTCGATCTTGGTCACCGGCAATTTCAGGTCGCTCAGCGGCTTGCCGAACTCTTTGGGATTGCCGACGGCTACGATCGTGAAGTCCTGTGGCTTCCAGTACTCTTTCACGACCCGCAGGATGTCCGCCTTCGTAACGGCGGCGATCGCCTTCTGATACTGGAATATGAAGTCCTTCGGATAGTCGAAATACTCATACAGCAGCATGCGATTCAGCGTCTTGCTTGGACGGTCGAAGTTGAACACAAAACTGTTGAGCACGCTGTCTTTGGCGGTCTGCAGCTCTTCGTCTGTCACCGGCGCATTGCGGAGCTTCTCGACCTCCTCGCGGATCACGCGGATCGTATCCACCGTCGTGGCGGATTTGGTGCTGCCCGAAATCTCGAACAGCCCGGGGCTGTTGAACCCTGCGCCCCAACTGCCGTTGATGCTGTAGGCGTAGCCGAGTTTGGTGCGCACCGTCGACATCAGCCTGCTGCTGAAGCCCGATCCTAGAATGTTGCCGGCCACCTGCAACGCCGGATAATCCTTGTCTTTGAGAATACCGCCCAAATGCCCGGCTTCGAAAAACGTCTGCGTGACATCGTCCTTCTCGGCGAGGTAAACACCCGCCGGCGCACTCTTCTTCAGGGCAGGGAACGCCGGTACGGGAGGCTGCTCCACGGTCCAATCGGAGAACAGCTTCTCGATCTTCGCCTTCATCTCGGCGGACTTGAAGTCCCCGTAAATCGACAGCCGAATGTTCTTCGGAAAGAAGTAGCGCTTGTAAAACGCCTGCAGATCTTCACGCTTGATGCGATCGACGTGCTCGTACTCGATGGACCAGCCATAGGGATTGTCCTTGCCGAAAACTGTGTTCGCAAACTCGCGCTGCGCAATCCCCGAGGGGTCGTCGTTGCGGCGGCTGATGCTGCTCTTTTCCTGCTGCACGGCGAGTTCGAACTTGTCCTGCCGGAACTCCGGATTCGTCAGCACGTCTTTGAACAACGCCATGACCTGGCCGGAATTCTCGCGCAGGCATCCAAACGACACGCTGCCGCTCGACTCGCCGATCTGGCTTTCCACCGAGGCCGCGATGTTCTCGAGCTCGATGTCGATCGCGTCGCCGGTCTTGGTCTTCGTGCCGCCGCTGCGGATCAACTGCCCGGTAAAGTCCGCGAGCCCGCGCTTGTCATTCGGGTCGAAGAGGTTGCCCGTGCGAACCAGCGCCGAACCGCTTACGAGCGGCAGTTCATGGTTCTCGAGCAGGTAGACCTTCATGCCGTTCGATAGTGTGAACGACGTCGGTTCCGGAATCTGCACGGGCTTCAGCGCCGGAAACTTCAACTGCTTGTACGAAGGGACCGCTGCGGGTTGCGCGAGTCCCAGAGCGGAAACAATAACGAACGCAATTGCCAAACGCATGGTTACTTCGCGGCCTCCTGCTTCGGCTGGTAGGTCCAAATCACAGTGCGGGTGTTGGGAATGAGGTACTCCTTCGCGACGCGCATGACATCGTCCGCGGAAATCTTGTCGATTTCCTCGATCTCGCGGAACATATTGCGCCAGTCGCCAGTCGTCACGTGGTATTCCGCGAGCTCCCCGGCGAGGCCGGAATTACTGTCGAGCTTGCGGATCAGCCCCGCGCGCACCTTGGTCTTCGTCCGGGTCAACGCTGCGTCGTCCACTTTCTCTTTCTTCAATCGTTCGATGATGTCGTAACAGGCTTTTTCGTTCTCTTCCACGCTCTTACCCATGTTGGGGATCACGAAGAAGATGAACAGGTTCGGGTATTTGTCCCCTGGGAACGAAGGCTGGGCAAACGCTCCCAGCGCCAGTTTTTTGTCGCGAACCAGTTCCGTGTACAGCATGCTCGTACGCCCGCCGGCAAGGATATCGCCGAGCACATCCAGCGTCTTTGCGTCTTTATGATTCCGGTCGGGACGCTTGTAGGAAATCAGCAGCAGCGGCTGATCTTTGTGCTCGAAGCTCGTCCGCTTTTCGCCCAGTTGCGGAGGCTCCACCGTCCGCACCGGCGGAGGCATCGGGCCCGCGGGAATGCGTCCAAAGTAGCGTTCCGCGAGACGGCGGCACTCTTTCGGATCCACGTCGCCGGAAATTCCGACCGTGATGTTGCCCGGCACATAATGCTTCTTGAAGAACGCCCACGCCTCGCTCATGTGGAAGTTTTCGATATCGCTGGCCCAACCGCCCGGCATGTTCTTGTACGGATGCGCTTCGAAAGTCGTCGCAAGCAGCGTCTCGAGCAGCAAACCCTGCGAACTCGATTCCACCCGCATGCGGCGCTCTTCGCGAACCACGTCCCGTTCCTTATAAAACTCGCGGAACACCGGCTTCACGAACCGCTCGGACTCGAGCAGGAACCACAGCTCCAGCCGGTTTGCCGGATAGCTCAGATAATAATTCGTCGTGTCCATGCCGGTGCCGGCATTCAATCCCACTCCGCCATTGGACTCGATCAGCCGGTCGTACTCGTTGGGAACCACAAACGAATCGGCCTTTTCGATCGCGCCTTTCAAATCCGCCTCGAGCGCCTGCAGCTTTTTCGGATCGGCTTTCTTGCCTCGGAACCGCTCCTGATCGTACTGGTCGTACACCTTCTCGACATTCGCCAGCGCGGCTTTCTCCAGGGCAAAGTTCTTCGAACCAATCGTCTCGGTGCCCTTGAACGCCATGTGTTCCATCATGTGCGCGATGCCGGTTTGTCCATTCGGATCGTCCACCGATCCGGCATTGACGTAGGTTTGAAACGACACAACGGGAGCGCCATGACGCTCCACGATCAGAAAGTGCATGCCGTTGGAAAGAGTGAATTCGGTGACCTTTTTCTCGAAGTCGGCAAGCGATTGTGCGAACAGGGCGGTTGTCAAAGCGAAGACCGCGGCGAGGCGACGACTCATATCCTTCAACTTTATCAGTGAACGGTTCGCCCGCACAGCTGCCAGACCGTCTGGCGGCCGGTCCCGCATCATGATAATGTGAGAGGCATGAAAGCTTGGACTCTGCTCCTAGCCGCCGCTGCCATCGTGTCGGCGGCCGGCCTGCCCAAGAATACAGTTCGCGGCAATTATGTCGAAGCCCGGACTGCGGACGTTTACACCGGACCCTGCTTCGCGATGTCCGAAGTCAACCTCACTGGCGACCTCGCCGTGATGGGATGGCACATCGACCAGGGCTCCTATGACGGCGTGGCGCTCGACGGCCTTTCGGTAATGGGCGTCGTGCACGCCAGCGCAACCCTCGGCGATCCGATGGTGACTGCGTATCCCGTGAAGTCGGTGCTGATCGTGGACGCGAAGGCGAATCCCGAACAGCAGATCGCATTGCGGCGTTTCGCTCAGCGCATGGCCGGCGACCTACTGAATGACGTCGTCCGCATGGAAGTTTCGCCCATCACCTTCGACGTCACCAACAACAACATTCACACCCGCGGCGCATCGATGGTGGCCGGCAAACTCGCGACGGTCGCAACCCGCGCGCTGAACCCCGGCGATCAGATCTGCCACAACGAAGAAGTCTGGTACAAGCCCCTGGTCGCCCTCGACCACGCCATGGCCGCCTACACCGAAACCAACTCGTTTGGAGGCTCCGGCCTCGACACGGTATGGAAGTGGACCGGCAAGCGCGGCTCCTACGTCGGCACGTTCTCGGTCAACGAATAACGTTTTTTCTTTCCGGTCTCGAGGCGAATCGCTTGCAAAGGCGGTTCGCCTTTTTCATTTTTCAACGCGCGATCAGTTGGCTCTTGACCGGCGGATCCGCCTTGTCCGATAGTTCGAGTTGCACCAGCCGGATCCTCACGGGATCGATCTTCGGGCTAACCCAGTTGAACTGCCTGGAACCCGTACGGAATCGCACAGCCAGTTCCGTGGGCTGCTGGAAGCGCAGTTGAAAGGTTCCCCGCTCATTTGCGGCGAGTCGGGGGAACCACTGCTTGTCGTCGCCAGCAAGGACATACACGTCCTGCAACACCCGGTCACCCGCCACAAACAAGTCGACCCTCACGGTGTCACCCAGCGGAGATTGACAGGATGACGCGAACAAGAGAGTCCACGCGGCGCTTGCATACAGAATTCGCGTCGGCATCATTCCCTTCCAGTCTACGCTTTGTAAAGCCTGTTCTCTTTGTCTTTTCTGTAGCTTAAACGGCCATTCAAAAATTCCGCAACGCCTCCGCCGAATTTCGCAAAAATAGGCTGAACCCTTGACAGCAAATCGTTCCGTAAAGCCAGTTTCTATAGTAGTATGAATGGGATAGGTGATCCTCTGTGAATTCGGCAGTGCTATTGCGGATTTTGGAGAAATCTGTCAACATGGCTGCAGGATGTTCACCAGGGCTTCTATCCTCAAGAAACCATTGCCCGAAAAGTCATGCTTCCTGTTCGGCCCCCGCCAAACCGGCAAAACGACCTTCCTCCAACAGGAATTCCCCGACGCCCAGTTCATCGACCTCCTCGAATCCGCCACTTACCGCGACCTCTCGTCCAGGCCGGAATTGCTCCGCGAGCGCCACCAGCCGCAGCGCAAAGTAATCGTGATCGACGAAATTCAGCGCCTTCCCGAACTCCTCAACGAAGTCCATTTCATGATGGAGCGCGACAGAGATCTCCGCTTCATCCTCACCGGCAGCAGTTCCCGTGGCCTGCGCCGGGGCGGCGTAAACCTGCTCGGCGGGCGCGCCCGCATCGCGAACCTCTACCCCCTCGTCCATCCGGAGGCTGGTGTCGAGAATTTCCACCGCAGGCTGCAGGTGGGCTCGCTGCCCTCCATCCTGACCTCAGACTCTCCCTGGGAGGATCTGCACGCGTATACGGGCTTGTATTTGCAGGAAGAGATCCGCGCCGAAGGCGCCGTGCGGTCGATCGAAGCTTTCTCGCGCTTTCTCGACATTGCCGGAATCTCGAACGGCCAGCTGCTGAACTTCACCCAAATCGGTTCCGATGCCGGTGTGCCGTCGCGCACGGTCCGCGAACACTACCAGTTGCTCGAAGACACGCTCCTCGGCTTTCAATTGAAGCCCTTTGGCCGCACACTGAAACGCAAACCCATTGCTACGTCGAAATTCTACATGTTCGATGTCGGCGTCGCCCACTATCTCATGAAACGGCGATCTGTCCTCCCCGGATCGCGCGAGTACGGCGAAGCGCTGGAACACCAGATGGTGCTCGAATGCCGCGCCTGGATCGGCTACAACCGCCGTGAGGACCTGCCGCTCACCTTCTGGCGCACGCATTCGAAGCACGAAGTGGACATCCTCCTCGGCGACCGGGTCGCAATCGAGGTCAAAGGCGCGGAGACAGTCAGCGACTACCGGCTCAGTGGCATCCGCGCGCTGGCCGAAGAGATCCCGCTGGAGCGCAAGATCGTGGTGAGCGGCGAGGCTCATCCGCGCCGGACCGGGGACGGAATCGAGATTCTGCCGGTCCAGTATTTCCTCGAGAAGCTATGGGGCGGCGAAATTTGTGTTTGACATTGGCGCCACGTTCCAGTAACACTATCGGATTGAAGGCCCTTCGCAATAACTCCGCAAGGGCTCATCGCATTACACTGCGGCTGGCGGCAAGATAGCCGGTTGCAGGTCCACCCTCTGCCAGTTACAATCAGTGGGTTTGGGAAGCCCAGCGCGGCAAATTGATCAACGCGCGGGGGCCGCAAGCAAGTTCTCTGGAGGATTCATGTCCGTTTCTGAAAAGGTGAAACAGATTATCGTCGAGCAGTTAGGCGTTGACGAAGGCCAAGTGGATTCGACCGCCTCGTTCGTTGACGATCTGGGCGCCGACTCGCTGGATATCGTGGAGCTCGTAATGGCTTTCGAAGAAGCCTTCGACCTCGACATCCCGGACGAGGACGCGGAAAAGATCCGCACCGTCAAGGATGCCATCGACTACATCGACGCGAAGAAGAAGTAATCCCTGTGAAACCCGGCCAGCCGGATGCGCGCAAAGAGGACTCGAATGCGCAACGGCTGGCCGGGTTTTGCTATCTATAAAGTAATTACTGAATGGAAACGGCGCGCCACGCCGCACCATTTGCACTTCTAAGGAACCGCGAATAATGGGATCGGCGTCGAGGGGTTCCTGGGCTATTGGCGAATCGCCAAGCCGATCCCTGTTCGCTTTTGAGGGAGATTCGTTTGACCTCTCGTAGAGTTGTCGTTACAGGTGTCGGCCTTGTCAGCTGCGTCGGTAGCAATACCGAAGAAACCTGGCAGGCCCTCAAGGAAAGCCGCACCGGCATCGCCCGAATCACGGCCTTCGACCCTACCGGCTTCAATTGCCAATTTGCAGGCGAAGTGAAGAACTTCGAGCCTACCGCTTACGTCGAGAAGAAGGACGTCAAGAAGATGGGCCGGTTCATTCAATTCGGCATTGCCGCGTCGGACATCGCCATGCGATCGTCGGGCTTGATTGTGAACCCGGACACTGCCGAACGCATCGGCGTGTATATCGGCAGCGGCATCGGCGGATTCGAAGTCATCGAGCGCGAACACAAGGCGCTGCTCGAAAAGGGTCCCGGCCGCATTTCGCCGTTCTTCATTCCGGCCACCATCGTGAACCTCGCTTCCGGTTGGGTCTCGATCCGGACTGGCGCCAAGGGGCCGAACTCGGCCACCGCTACGGCTTGCACCACCAGCGCCCACGCAATTGGCGATTCGTTCAAGATCGTCCAGCGCGGCGACGCCGACGCCATGATTTGCGGTGGCGCTGAAGCTTCCATCACGCCCCTCGGCGTCGGTGGTTTTGCGGCGATGCGCGCTCTCTCGCAACGCAACGATTCGCCCGAAACCGCGTCGCGCCCATGGGACAAGGATCGCGACGGTTTCGTGGTCGGCGAAGGTTCCGGCATCCTCGTCATTGAGGAACTGGAGTTCGCCAAGGCGCGTGGCGCCAACATCCTCGCGGAAATCGTCGGCTACGGCATGTCCGGCGACGCCTTCCACATTTCGTCCCCTTCCGAAGACGGCGACGGACCCTTCCGCGTCATGCGCAATGCCTTGCGCGACGCAGGTCTTCCGCCCGAAAAGATCGACTATCTGAACGCCCACGCCACTTCCACCGAACTGGGTGACCGCATCGAAACGATCGCCATCAAGCGCGCCTTTGGTGAACATGCATACAAGATGGCCGTGAGCGCCACCAAATCCATGACCGGGCACCTGCTCGGCGGCGCCGGCGGACTCGAAGCCGGCATCACCGTGATGGCGATTCGCGACCAGATCGCGCCTCCCACCGTCAACCACGGCGCTCCTGGCGACGGCTGCGACCTGGACTATATCCCCAACGTCGCCCGCCCGATGAAGATTGACTACGCCCTGTCGAACTCGTTCGGCTTCGGCGGCACGAATGGCTGTCTGATTTTCAAGAGATATTCCGAATGAAGATAATCGTTGCGATCAAGCAGGTCCCCACCCGGGACTCGCAGTTGCGCGTCGCGGGCGACGGCAAGTGGATTCAGGAAGCGGACCTCACCTTCGAAATCAATGAGCCCGACGCCTACGCGCTCGAAGAAGCTCTCCAATTGAAAGAACGGCAGGGCGGCGGCGAGGTCATCGCCCTGTGCCTCGGCCCGGCGCGGGCGGCGCAGACCATTCGCGAAGCCTTGGCGAAGGGCGCGGATCGCGCGATTCATATCGAAGAGGAAAATCTCACTGGCCTCGACACCCTGGCCATCGCGAATCTTCTCGCAGCGGCGGTGAAGTCTGAGAATCCGGACCTGATCCTTACCGGCCTGCAGTCCGACGATTTCGGCTACGGCCAGACCGGCGTCGTGCTCGCGGAACTGCTCGGCATCCCGCACGCGACCATCATCATGCAGGTCGAAAAGCAGGATAATTCCATCCGCGTCAAGCGGGAACTCGAAGACGGCTGGTTCCAGAACATGACCATCCCGCTTCCCGCGCTCCTCACGATTCAGTCCGGAATCAACAAGCTGCGCTACGCCACGCTGATGGGGATCAAAAAGGCCAAGACCAAGGAAATCAAAAAGCTCACGCCGGGCGAACTCGCCGGCGCCGCGAGCGCGGCCGCACTACAGTTGCAGAAGGCCTATATGCCGCACCGCACCAAGCAGGCAGTCATCTTCCAGGGGGATCCCAAAGTAACTGCGGCGCAGTTGGTTGAAAAGTTGAAGTTCGAAGTGAGGGTGATATGAGCGCGGTCCTCGTCGTAATGGAACAGACCGGGGCCAAATGGCACCGCATGTCCTGGGAGGCGCTCGCTTGCGGCATCGAACTCGGTAAGCACTTGAATCTTCCGGTGGAAGCCGCTGTTGTCGGCAGCGGCATCGGGGCGCTGGCCGCCGAAGCCGCGGGCAAGGCGATTTCGAAGGTTCATGCCGTGGATCACGCGCTGCTGCAGGATTATACGGCGGATGCCTTCACGGCGGCCGTACAGCAGTTGATACAAAAGACCTCTCCCGCAGTGGTTCTGTACCCGCACACGTATCAGGTTCGCGATTTTGCTCCCAAAGTCGCCACCCGTTTCGGGCGCGTCCTGGTGAGCGATGTCGTTGCGGTCAAGGTGGATGGCGGCGCGGTCACCTTCGTACGCCAGTTGTTCCAGGGCAAGATGAACGCGGACTTCCAGATGGCAGGCGCCGGCGCTGCGTTCGCGTCGATCCAGGCCGGGGCGTTTCGAGCCGATAGCTTGGCAGATGGCTCTGCGGTTGTGGAAAACTTCACACCCGCGCTGGACTCCTCCACGATCCGCGTCAAAACCGAGGCGCCCTTCCGCGAGTCCTCCCGCGCCGTCGACCTCACCGCTGCCGAGATCATCGTTTCAGTGGGCCGCGGCATCAAGGAAAAAGACAACATCCACATCGTCGAAGAACTGGCGAAAGCGCTCGGCGGGGAACTTGCGGCCTCCCGCCCCATTTGCGATGCCGGCTGGCTCCCCATGGAGCGCCAGGTAGGCAGTTCCGGCCAGACGGTTTCGCCCAAGGTGTACATGGCCGTCGGCATCTCCGGCGCCATCCAGCACCTGGTCGGCATGAAGGGCTCGAAGGCCATCGTCGCGATCAACAAGGACGAAAATGCCCCCATCTTCGAGGTCGCCGACTACGGGATCGTCGGCGACTTGTTTGAAGTCGTGCCTGCCCTGGTCGCTGCAGTGAAAAAAGCGAAAGAAATGTGATCTGATTCAGTCCTGGATCACGCTTTAAGTTTAGAATGGCGTCTCCCGATCCAATTGAGCTCGAAGGCTGGGCACTGCGGTATATTTCCACTGCCGTGGCTCGCGAGGTGCCGGAGTTAACAGGCAAAGCCTTGGCTCTGCGGCTCTCGGAATTGCGCCAGAAGTACTTCCGCCTCCACCGCATCATTGAGGTCGCCGGCGGAGGCTTGGGCAAGTCGTTTCACATCGCCTACCGCCAGGACAACAGTTCGGTTTTCGTCCTCTCGGGCCGCCAGCAGTGCCTGCGCCTGCTCGCCTCTATCGATCCCGTTCCGTTCCATTCCGCCGAAGAGGTGCTGGCCTTTTCCGCATTCGCCGACAAGCTGACCAGCGACGATCCCGAACCGCCCACAACGATTGTTTCCGCCGACGACCTCGCGAAAGTCACCAGGGCCGCGAATGGGGAACAGAAGCGCCTCCGTGAGATTCAGGACAAGTTCCGCGACCGCGTGGCCCCGCTGGTCAAGTCTGTGCTGCCGTTTGGCTTTCAGGAACGCTTCCATCTGGTCTGCCGCGAGAAGCTGATTGAGCGCACCCGCACGATTGCCTCCGGCGGAATTTTCTGGCGTCAGGACGAGATCCTGACTGACGAGCTTCCGGTAAAACCCGGACGCTGAACCTGTCGTCAAAACGCCCGCTTTTGCGTCTAAAATTGTATGCAAAAGTTCGTTCTTTGCGCCTTTGCGGCGCTTTCTTCTGTGTTCGCGCAGGATTACTTTCCCCTCCAGACCGGCAATCAATGGTTGTTTCGAGGTTCGCGTTTTGGGCAGACCCTCACCATTGAGGTGGGCGAGTCCGCCAAGTTCGATGGAGTTGATTATTTCGCGGTGACCGGGTTTTCTCCGGACCGCAGATGGCTTCGCCGCGCCGACGACGGCTCGATCCTCGAGTACGACGAGAACGCCAAGGCCGTCAAACCTTACCTGTCGCCCCAGTATCCTGAGGGCCAGCGGTTTGTAGCGGACGTGGGCCCCTGCAACCAGGCCGCTGTGGTGCAGTCCCGCAATTCGAAAATCTTCATTCCAGCCGGGGGCGGCTTCGACAACGCTCTCGAGATCCGCTATGTCGATTCGCAGTGCGCGGACGCGGGCATCGAAACGGATTTCTTTCTGCCCGATGTCGGCCCCGCCAAGCGTGTGGAAACCTCATTTGCGGGTCCGGTGACCTACGACCTTGTGTACGCTCGCGTGAACGGCGCCGCCGTCCTGACCCAGGATGAAGTCTCGTTCAGTGTTTCGACGCCGTCGCCGATCTTCGACAGTTCCCCGGTGTTCGTCCGCATGACGATCCGCAAGGGTGGGCCGCAGCCTCTGCGTTTGGATTTCAGCTCGGGCCAGATCTTCAACGTCGAGCTGACGGATTCGGACGGAGTGACCGTTTATAACTGGATGATCGGCAGGCTGTTCATCGCGCAAACCCAGAACATCTACGTCAACGGCGAGAAGAACTGGCTTCTCGAATTCACGCCCCCTGGAGGCCTGAAGCCCGGGTTCTACACGCTCGATGCCTACCTGACGACAGCTGATACGCCGGATCGCCCCTACCGCGCCAAAGTCCTGGTGCAGGTGGTGACGAAGAAGTTCCAGTAGCGAGGTCTCTAGGATATTTCGGCGTCAGCATCGCCACTGGCGCCGATCGGCCTGGCGAACTTGGATTCGAGGCCACAGTAGTATCCGTGGGCGTCGTCCGCGATCTGGGATACGGCTTATTGTTCACCAATTTGTATTCTGCATTTAACGTTAGGGTGCGCAGATCTTGTGTTGAAACTCGTCCGTCGCCAGTGCCCGAAAATCTTTCACGTTGAAGGTGTAGATGCGTCCGCATCCGGCCTTGTGGGCACTGCGAAGATGCAGGGCGTCATAGACCACGCCGCCGATCAAACCGGCCTTCACGGAAGCGCTCAACACCTCTTTGTAGTCGTCACCTGAGATTGTGAGAACCGAATAGAACTCGGCCAAACCGTGGGTGCTGATGCAGCCTTGAAGGGTTCCGTCCTTTATCTTGCTGACCAGCTCGAAAGATTGGGAATGGTGCGGGTAATCCTGAACGGAGGCCGCTACCAGAATATTGGTATCGACGTAGACCTTCACAGGCCGGACAACTTCCGGATTCGTTCGTCTCGATCATCACGGATTGCCTTCATGACATCGAAGCCGGACTGCGCCGTTCCGGTGTGAACCCAGAGGCCCTGTTTCTTGACCATCGACGGGCGCAGCTCGACGGGTTTGAGCATCACGCCTTCGGGGGTTTCCTGAATCTCGAGAACGCTGCCTTCACGCAAGCCGAGCCGATCCCGGATAGGCTCGGGCAGGATCACGCGACCGGCCTTGTCCATTTTCAGTGTCATACCATTTCAACATGGGACATCCCATTACCTATGGCAAGTCGGCAAGGATCGTGCCTTCTACCCACTGGCGCTGATCTACCCGTTGGACTAGGAGAAAAATCAACTCTCCAAAATCAGAAACGCCATCCCCTGTATCCCCGTGTGCGTTAGCGACAGCGCCACATTCCGAACCCCCATCCCCTCCGCGAATTCCTTCGCCTTCCCGTGGAACACCATCGTA
>JACXTT010002065.1_pt1 | contig 32290 bp, 28 predicted proteins | sample 9270951 | NCBI WGS metagenome assembly JACXTT01 (sample SAMN15532306, study PRJNA645909) | rock metagenome | isolation source: weathered quartz diorite | place: Puerto Rico | collected 2017-06-21
CTCCAGGTCGCTGGCCTTGAAGGTGTTCTTGAAGCCGCCGTAGAAGTCCATCTCGATCGGTGCCGACACCGACTTGTCGGCGTCCGAGATCCAGCTGATGCTGGAGTTCCAGTTGCCGATGTAGAAGCCGCTCTCGTGCGCGTAGTCGAAGCCGCCCTGGATGGCCGGACGGCGGTTGGACTGGCTGAGGCCGCGATAGCGGTAGTCCGATACCAGCGAGACATTGGCCGTGAACGTATGTGGCGACGCGGGCTCGGCGGCAGCGGCAGCCGGGGCTGGCGCTGCCGCATCCGTGGCGCTTTGGGCGAATGCGGTGGCAGCGGAGCTACAGAGAACGACGGCGCTGACTGCAAGGGCCAACTTCTTCATAGGGTTCCTTTTCCTTTTTTGGCTCGGATTTCGTTTATTAGGGCTTCGGCGATGCTGTCGAACTCACTACTGCAACAGCCGTGCCAGCTATACGGAAAGCGAGCATCGCGGAACGCGCACGGGGCGAAGGGTGATCAAAACCCGGCTTGATTTTGCCCCGCGGCAAAGCCAAATCGCGTCAAAAGGTGTGAACGGCCGTGCGGCGGTGCTTTCATGCACGTGCCTGAAGGGCGATAATTGAAGCCTGAAGATGACCAGCCTGCACGCGAGGCAGAGGGATAGCCCGCAATAAAGGCGCCCAACTCCTGTGCGAAAGCGAGGCATGCGGCAGGTCATTTCCCGCATTGGCACCACCACGGTGCACGAAGGAGAAACCATGAAACCGACCGATCTCTTCAACGACCTGCAGAACAAGGTCAGCGAGGCACTGCGCAACTCGCCGGCAAGGGACATCGAAAAGAACGTGCGCAGCATGATGACCCAGGGCTTCGCCAGGCTGGACCTGGTTACGCGCGAGGAATTCGACGTCCAGTCTCAGGTGCTGGCGCGCACGCGCGCGCGGCTGGAAGAACTGGAAGAGCGCGTGGCCGAACTGGAGCGCCGCGCCGGCATTCCGCCGGGCCCCGGCGCGGTGGACACCACCGGGGGCGCATGACGCCACGGCCCACCGCCCGCTCCACGCCGAAAGGCCGCCGTTCCACGGCGGCCTTTTTCGTTAACGCTTCCATCACAACCATTCCCGAGACATGAGCCTCGCCGTCCTGCACAGCCGCGCCCTCACCGGCATCGAAGCGCCGCCCGTGCGTGTCGAGACCCACCTGGCCAATGGCCTGCCGGTCTTCACCATCGTCGGCCTGGCCGACACCGGCGTACGCGAAAGCCGCGAGCGCGTGCGCGCCGCCATCCTGAACAGCGGCTTCGAGTTCCCCAACCGGCGGATCACGGTCAACCTGGCACCGGCTGATTTGCCCAAGGAGTCGGGCTACAGGTTAGTTTCGTTCCTTGTATCGAACAGGTTAGTTGTGAGGCGTGGACAGCTGCCCCATAGTAATTCCCTGCATTCATTCGGAGCTGACTGTTTCGACATCCAACTTTCTGAACTGAATGTGGTTAAGACACCCAAAAAGTGCCCCTTACTTAACCCGCGGCTCGCCGGCGAATTTCCGCGAAAGCGACTGAAAAAAAATGGAAGTTGAAGTGGGGAACTGCAATCCAAGAGTAGCGAGGCCCACTGCAGCGAGGCCACTGCGCAACTCGACCGGGGGCAGGATCGGTCAAGTGTCCGACAAGGATCGCTCGCCATCCGCTAGGGACCCTCTCCGAGCAAAGTAGATGAGTAGGTCCCCAGTCAATAACGTTGTCTACGCAGATCGGACATTCCGACACCACCACCGAAGCAATGCATCACGCAACTCAGAGGTTGAGTAGGTGTGAGGTGGGTCGGCTGCCCAAGTTGTGGCTAGTACCGCTTCCCAAACAAACTGGCTACAGTGAAGCGCAGAAATTCGTAGCCCACAGCCATGATTTTTTACACGCTTCCAAGATTTTATGCAGAAGTGCAGTGTACGCTAGGATTTCATGCAGTTCGGCGAATGGGATCTCGCGGGCTAAAAAGTGATTCTAGGATTACAATGAGAGCCAGATTTTTTGTATTCTTCTTGGTTTTTTTGCAGAAGTGCACGATGCCGTCAGATTTTCTATCGGACAACTGACCGAATCGTGCCACCTGAACATGTCCTGCCCGACACCATGCGGTCCAGTATCCGCCGGCCTGCCGAAACGCCAGAGGACGTCGGCCATGGTGTCCCTCCCTCGGTGCGGCACAGTGGTCAGCCAATACAGAGACCGTTACCAAGCGTTTGGCGCCTGCGTATCAAGCATTTCTGGCGGTGGAGGAAGGAGCCCTGCGGCGTTACGGGGCAAGCCACAAGAGTAGTTGGGGGCACCGTTCGTCGGGTGCTTCGCTTCCGCCGTCTCGGTGCGTCTTAGTACTGAACTACTTTGGCGACAAACTGGCCTGAGAGGGGAACAGCACCCTCGAAATCAGCCTCAGCAGCCCGGAAGCAGCCAGATCTGTATCTGGGAACGCGGAGGCTACGGCGGTGTATCGCGATTTTGATACCTAGTAAAAAATAATCACTCCCATAGGATAAGGCACTCACCAGTTGAAGCGTGTTGGCTTCACGTCAGCTACCGAGACAGCATTGCTTAGTCCCCCTGCAAAAGACGCGCACAGCGCTCGAGCGTCATGGAGAGCATGATGCCTCCCCCCGTGTCGGGAGAAGTATGCCTCCCTGCGAGCAGGATCGGTCAAGTGTCCGACAAGGATCGCCCGCCATCCGCTAGGGACCTCGCCGAGCAAGTCGATGAGTAGGTCCCAGTCAATAACGTTGTCTACGCAGATCAAACATTCCGACACTTCGGCCGAAATCTTCCGCCACCACCGAAGCAATGCATCACGCAACTCACAGGTTGAGTAGGTGTGGGTGGTCGGCTGCCCAAGTTGTGGCAGTACAGCTTCCCGAACAAACTGGCTACATACTGACACATCGAAATCGGAGCATTCGGCATAGAACTCATCACCGGTCTCGCTGACCAGCGCGATGCTGATCAACTCGCAGCAAATGAAGTCTGTGAATTCGCAATCGACATAGAGCTTCACGCTCGCCTCCGAAAAAATCAACCGAATCTCCAAAGCCAAAAATTGCCGGCTCTCCGCGGAAGAGCGATAATTCGATTACACAGCAATAAGACAATTTACGTATTAAATCCACCCATGCTGGCGGAATTTCCGGACGTCCATGTAAGCCAACCATCCAAATCTGAGAGCGCGCGCATCATGAAGAGCATGATGCTCGTTCCGCCCCGACCCGAAGTATCGTTGGACGGCGCGGTGGAAAGCACCACTGTCAACCAGAGCCCTAAGGTCATAGCGATCAACTGCGAGATTCTTGGGCCATTCGTCAGCCAGTAAGTTGGCCAGAATCTCGAAGTCTATAGGGGAGTCGGTGGCAATCCGAATACTTCTTGGTCCCGCACACAACCATTGACGCAATGCGGACCTGAGTTCCGTCCTCGAAAGCACATTGGCTGCATCAAGGTGAGGTAGCACCGCGCGCTGAACGAAGGAATTACAGTCCTCCACCCGCCAGCCATCCGAAAGCTCCGCGTAGAACTCCCGCTGCCCGTCCTCGGCGACAAGGGCAATGCTGATGAGTTTCGGAGCCGGCTCGTCATCGCCGGTGTATTCCGTATCGAGGAAGACAAGCATTTCACTTTAAAGACAGGAATCCGGAAACGATGCCGCCGTCTGCCTGACGGCTAAATCGGCCCTCTTGTCACGATAGTGCCCAATGGACCATCTTGTGAACTGTGCATGGTCCTCTTAACCGGGGCGACAACACTGAGCGCCAATCCCACCAATTGCATCGGCCGCACTATGTCTCGTTCCACGCCCTCGAGCGAGGCAGTGGTCCGGAATGTGCTGGATCTCCCATGGGAATCCTCATCGTATTCTTGCATTACGATGCAATACGCCCCTGTCGCAATGGCATCGCCATCCGTGTTGGCGATTTCAAGTTGACCCAGCACGCGTCTGTACTCGTCATCCCCGTTTGGAATGAGTTCCACGGTCACTCGAAGCATGATCTATGTCAGAGTTACTTAGTCCAAAGTCGAACGGCAGAACGAGATGCTATCGCTTTGTTCGCTCCAGCGCCTGCGCCCATTCAGCGAGTTGCGTGCTTAGCGCCAGTTGCACGTTGGTTTCCGACAAGCCAAGCGCGCTATTCGTCTCTATGATATGGCTGCGTAGATCTGCATGCCATCCCTCGCAGTTGTCGTCGATGGCTAGCCAGGATTCCGCGCGTGGTCCGGCCCGAGAAACATAGCGTGCGATTTGTTCGTAACGTGAGAGCTCACTAAACCAGCTTACATCTGTGCGATGGGTTCCTTCATGGTGGCGCGCCATGGCGGAATGCCAAGTCGCACCGATCACACGAGTTGCCAACCCGCAGGGCAGATAGGCTCTCGTCCGTGTAAAGCTTCCGAGGACGTGCACCCATGACGTGGACAGGACAATCTCGACCTGTGGATAGGGAGCGAGAATGTCCTGCAGAATCGGTGCCCACATGAAGAGCTCACCCTCGGCTCGCAATTCCGGTTTGCCTCCGACCAAGTATGCCGCGTCGGGATGCAAGACCCCGTCGTAGTCCAAGAACAAAATCATCTTAAGGAAGAATCATGGGTGCACAGTTCCCAACGGCCGCTAGAACTGGTCTCCCCAGGCATTTCGGCATTGCCCATCCTTCGCGTGAAGCATGAATTCGTGGTCTCTTTCCTCCGGCAGAAGCAGCGTCGACCAACCTTGTGCGTTCTCAAGGTCGCAGTGAATCGATACCGTACTGCCGCCGTAGAGCGTCGCCTTGAGACGACCTCCCATGAGAAGTCCTTCCTCCTCAACGTAGACAAGCGACGCCACATCATTTTGCGACAGTTGGATTTCCACTCCCGCCGTATGACATACAAGTCTCAGCGCTTCATGCAACTGTTTAACTGTCAGGACGAACTGATCCTCGTCGTCGGCTTTGATTCGCGGAACGGGTACTGCAGACATATCGAAATTCTAGGGGCCAAACCTAGATTGTGTCTCAACGACCACAACAATGGAACCCCGATCCGTTCGATTGACCATCAGCAGTGAGATCTGACGGGCGCAATCCTAGCAATATTGTGACTCAACGACCACTGACAGACCGCTGTTGGCTCCGCAATATGCCGGGATGTCCGAACACTCCCAGCCATCAGCTCGTGAACTGCTCGCCTATAACGTGCGCAGGCTCCGCGCGGGTTGCGGATGGACACAAGAGGACTTAGCTGAAAAAGCCGACATGGACCGTTCCTTCTTGGCTCATGTCGAAAGACAAGCTCGAAATGTCTCGCTAGATAGTATCGAGCGGATTGCGCTAGCTTTTGCCGTGCCCATCACTGAGCTGTTCCGAGACATCGACACATTGATGCCCCCAAGCCGCAAGCGTGCCAGCCGAAACTAGGGTTGCTTCTTCCGCTTCGCCTCGACTCGGCGCTTTCCACCCTCTAGAGGTATCGTCACTGTCAGCTAAAGTAATTCGCTGGACAACTCGGCTGTTTGTCTTTGCTGAGTCAAATCCAGCGAATCACTTTATTTTTTGTGTGGCGGCGTCTTCAACCTAGCTTAGGTGGACGGCGGTCATGCGCTACTTTCCGCTTCGCGTACCGCCGATGCCTACTTTGCCGCGCCGGAGCTTGCGTTGCGGCGCACAGGGGCGCCGCCGCCTCATCCGTTGCTGGATGCAATACTGCAGCGCGGACGTTTGGGGCTTGGGCGTGGCGCGGTCGCCCGTGCATGCCCTGCACGCCTGTTGCGAGCGCCGGTCGGCTCTTCCCGACCCACAACTGCCGGTCGTCGTTGTGTTGTTGCGATGACCGCTTGCGAGGTACAACGGCCCTTCTATTAGGCGGATCGTAAAGCAAATCGCCGTTCACCACCTAACCGCAGACACCCCGAACCCGCACTCGTGGTAACGAAGTTTTCAGAAGTGGCTGTTCGAATCTTTCGTGACGCGTTCGTTTTGACCCTTGAATCACGGGCGCGCGCAACCACCTCAGCCCGGGCGCCTGAAAAGGGCACAACTCCGATCATTCCAACGGGCGCGTGGCGCCGAAAGACCACCAAGGGGATAAGGTATGGAAGGCTTCAACTGGCAGACACTCATTGCGGCCATTGGTGGGAGCGGCGCGCTAACCACCGCACTCGTGTTCATCGGCCGGTCGTGGTTCACCGAGCGTCTGCGAGGCAGTATCCAATCGGAGTACGCGCAAAAGCTCGAGACTCTGAAGGTACAGCTCAGCAGTGAGGCCAATGCGCGCCTCGAGGTGCACAAGGCAGAGTTGAAGTGGAGTGGCGACGTCGAGATTGAAAAACTGCGCTCGCAACTCGCTGCGGCCAATACGGAACGCAACACGTTGCTGGCCGCGCTTACCACACGCCGCTTTGAAGCGATCGCGGCGGTTTACGCGGCCCTGGTGAAATTTCACCAGGCACTCAAGGCGATGACGGGATTTCAGGCAAATGGCTCGGACCAGGAGGCCCATGTAAGGGCAGTTGTGGACGAGTCGGTTCAATTCAACACGGTCTTCTCGGAGAAGCAGATTTTCCTGACGGAAGCGACTGCGGATCAGGTCGAACATATCCGCGGCACGCTGGTGCGAAACGCCAACCTGTTTCAGTACACGGCGATGAATCCCAATGCGCCGGGTTACTCGCAGAAGTGGTTCGAAATCGATCAGGCCGTGAGCGGACCGATCGCGGTTGCCTTGCGCGACCTGCAGCGCGAGCTTCGCGCGCTGATGGGTGACATCCCTACGGCGGAGGCCGCGCCTGACCGCGTGGCTTGAACACTGTCGGGCCTGCCGTCGGCGCCTGAGATCCTAGTGGATGGTTGGCCCCGCGCAGGGCGTTTTCGATTGTGAAACGATGCCTGCGCGGCACCGTTTCGCGTCCTCCCGCACGACGCGCTGCTGACGATGCCGGCTGCCCATTGCCCCTGATTGACCGTTCGGATTTAAGTCCCATCTAAGAGGGATTGAGATATATATTCTTCCCTCCCGAAACCCTAAGATTCAAGCCGGAGGTGAGATGTCTGAAGCGATGTCGGAAAGCCGTGATCTGTACTGGGTCCATGTTCCCCTGACTGCGACCCGGGGAAACCTGCTTGGCAAGGAGCGGACCCAACTGGCCGTTCTGGGCAAGCGAGCGGAGTTGCACACGCGTGAACCGTTCCCGCAGTCGCACGGTGCGGTGAGTGCGGCAGCCGTTCATCAGTGGCTGCTGTTCGAGCCGATGGAAAGGGCTGAAGCGGAAGCCCTGTTCGAGGAACTGCAGGCAAGACTACCGGCGTTGTCCCTGCGTATGCGGGCATCGTTCCGCATCGGCCCGCGGACAACGCTGCAAATGTCGCACGGAGAAATATATAACGGGCCCATGCCGACACTGATCCCGGCGGATCGCGAACCCAAGCCGGTGTGGATGGAGTCATCCATGACGAGTGAGCAAACCGGCTGGCAGGACTGGCTGGACAAGTGCCCGCCGGTCACGGATGAGCGCCTGATCGCCGCACTCAGTCTGTATGTCAGCGCAAGCGATGAATCGCTGCCGCGTTCGCAGTTCCTGACCTACCTCACGATTCTCGACTCGCTCGCGGTGCAATGGCCCCGTGACGCGGCAGCAATCGCCTGGGTCGACGAGAAGCTGAAGGAGCCGGTCGCTGTCAATGACCAGGCATTGACGAGCGCCCTGACCAACCTGAAGCAGGTTTCGCACGGGTCGGCAGTGCGCGCGCTGGTGAAACGCGCCGCAAATGCTGCGGGTCTTGATCCGTCGGCAGTCAAGGATTGCGTTGCATCAGCGGGCGACCTGTACAGCGTTCGCTCTGACCTGTCGCACGCGGGCAAGTCGGTGCAACCGGACGTAAATGCTGCGCGGGAGCTGGCCGCACTCGTTCTTGAACAGGCGATCCTGGACCCCTCGCTCCTCACCTTGCCCGCCGCCTGAATCGAACGACAGCGCCCAGCGTGTTTGTGCGCTTTGCACCTGCCCGGGCGAAGTCTGTGGCCGGCCACGCAGATCCCCCGACGTTCAGGTAAAGATGTCGGGGGCTGCGCGTTTTTCGCATGCGAGAATGCGCAAGCCGTTTTCCATGGCCTCGATCGAGAGGCGAGTTGAGTCGATAGGATCAATGACGTGAGCACGGAAGCCAATGACTGCCTGGAGGCCAAGGCCTTTTACCTGCGCAACTATCGCGTGCCGTTCACGTTCGAGCAGATCGATGCGGCGAACCAGGAGAAACGCGTTCTCACCGGGCCGGAACTGCGGCGTTGCCGGTTCTGCGACCAGGGTGCGCCTTCTGTAACGTTCCAGGACGTCGCGCATGCGGTTCCCGAGTCAATCGGCAACCGTCGTCTCATCAGTGAATATGAATGTGATGCCTGCAACCGGTTCTTCGGTTCGGGTATCGAGAACCACTTCGGAAACTGGTCGAAACCGTATCGGCTTATAGGTGGACGCAGCGGGAAGAAAGGCATTCCGACGTTGAAAGGCGGCGGCCCATCTGGCTGGCGAATTGAGCGAAAGGGCAACCGGTTCGAGATCGTTGCGGGCGAGAACGAGGAGATCCGGCCGTTCACAACCAGTGAGGATCATCGTGTCGTTACCTTCGAACTGCCACGCGATCCGTATGTACCGATCGACGTCCTGAAGACGTTCGTGAAGATGGCCCTCTCGGTGATGCCCGATGGCGAGTTCGCCCATTTCGGCGAGACGCGGGACTGGCTGATGGATGAAAAATCCAATGGTGATTTCGTCCATATCCCCTCTGCCGAATGGCTGGTCGCAACGAGCACGCCTGCCAACAGCTTTGCCATCCATCTTCTTACCCGTAGGCCCGATGCCCCGGAGCGTGTGCCTTATGCATTTTTGCTGCTGTCGTACGGCGTCCAGCGCTTTCAGATCAATATTCCGTGTCCGGCGCGTGACGAACAGTTCGAGGTGGAAGGCACGATCGAGTTGCCTGCTTTCCCCTGGCAGGATGCCGCAGAGGACCTACTCCGCGCTGGAGAACTGGATCTGACCGGCACCGAGCGTGTGACCGGCGACAAGGCGCAGGTGACATACCGGTTCGAAACCGTCGAAGTCAGTGGGCCAGATCCGGGACCGGCGCCATCCGCCGGGCAGGTGATGGACGAAACAACGTGGGGGAGTGGCGATGTCTGATGCGGAGCAGGATAGCGGGGAGACTGGGAAGAGTATCTGCCGCGTGTGCGTCAGCGAGGCATTTCTATCGGACGTGATTGCACGCGCGGCCAACCGCAATCAAAGCGAAGCAGACGCTCGAATGACCGGTCAGTCGCGAAGGCCGATGACCGCAAAGGCCGGGGCCGGTCTCGAACGGCGGTTCGTGCGAAACCGGCGCGGCCTTCAACTGATCGGCGGGCTGATCGCTGGTCGCAATCGATGGGCAACAAAAAGCACCTTTGCAGGTGCTCGGCGCGTTCTGCCTTCGACGCGTCCGAACCGGGTCAGCATTCCTGATCCGGTTCGGGCTTGCAGGTTGTCGGCCTGCCACGATCACATTCCATCTAGGACGCATGATCGTCTCGCTGACGTACCTTCGCTTTGCTACGGCGTGTCTCAGTCAGCACGTAAATTATAGGGCAGCCGATGGTTGGGTCAACCCGAACCCGGCTTTCCCGCCGTGATCAGGCGCAAGTCAGATATAGGCTGGCGCATGTGACCGGCCCTTGCTGAGGGTTGGCAACTGGGTGTTGGGGCTAATTAGGAGTGTCTGCCTTGATGAGCGCCGATCTGCTGCTCCATCGGCCACTTTGTGCAGGTCATAGCCACCGCCAAAGGGAGGCTACCGAAAGGAGCAGTTCGACAAGACGCGTTACGCCTGCTCCGAGCACTGTGTTGACAGTCGTTCATCATTTCAATGGAACAATACTGACAATCACCGAAAGATTCGCGGCAAATCGCACGACTGCCCCATTCTGGAGAACTGTCGGCATGTTCGGTGGAATCCTGACCCCATCGACAAAAGTTCCATTGGTCGAACTGAGATCGACCACAGTCACGGCTCCACTAGTGAGGTCCAACTGCAGTTCGGCGTGGGAACGCGATATGTTGTCGTACCCGTGAGCGTTGATGGCCTTGATGAGGCTTTCACGAGCAGGGGGCTCTCTGCCGATTCTCATGGGTTTCGTCAGGAGTTCCTTGCCCCACGGCCAGCTCAACTCGACATGGCACAGTTCTGTTCCGCCTTCTGTAGATGTCAGAGGATAATCGCAATAGACACAGCGATCGGCACCTTCTTCATTTTCTGCCTTGCAATCCGGGCAAACACTCTTGCTGATTTCGCTGGATTGGTTATCGCATTGTCCCTTCTCCGGCTCAACGCGCTCGGAGGGGCCGACGGCAACAAGGCTGACGCCACACTGAGTGCAGAACGCGATGGTTGGGACATTGGCGAGCCCACATGTTGGGCAAGTTTTAACGAGCGTCATCTCTTCAGCTCCTAGCATCGCCATGATGGTTTCCCCAAAGCCAGGCCCCTTTCCATGCAGCCGGCCTCCAATCTCCTTAGGTCGCCTGGCTTTGGAATTCCGATCATCCAGATACCTTCGTCATCAGCAGTGACCTGCATTCCCGATTTCCAACCGGCGAGCCCCTCCGGCCCATAGCGCTCCTCGGCAAGCTGTGAGCAAAGGAGTATTCGCTGGTTGTCCGATCCGCAATACCGCTTTTCCCCGCCAGCGCTTTCCTTGTACGGGCCTGCGACCACAGCGTCGATATGTCTCAGATGCTCAGTAAAATCGCGCCTCACGCGGCGCTCGGAATAGCCCGAGTAGAGGAGAATGTCGAATCGCCCTCTATCATCGCCACGCCACAGGTCCAAGGCATTCAGCAGGGCCAGCAGAGCCTCGGGCTGATCGAATGGCTCCCCACCGCTGATCGTGACGCCATCAAGGGAGCCGCCTGAAACTTCCCGACACCAATCGACGAGCAAAGCCACGCCGATACCACGGTCCTTTTCGAACTCCCAAGTGTCGAGGGAGCAGCATGAGGGACAGCGAATCGAGCAGCCTTGAAGCCAGATTCCGATGCGCTTTCCGTGACCGAGCACTGAAACCGGATAGTGGGCCTTGTTAAGGAGGATATTCATGCCAATCGAACAGAAAAGATGCGATCGCTTTCTGTTATCTCCTCGATGGAAACCTTGGAGCCTTCGGCGTGGCTCTCGCCCTGGAACAATGCGCGCGAAAGCGGATTAACCAAAACGGACTCGAGCCGGTTGCCAATTCCACGGCCGCCATTCGAAAGATCCCTGAGACACAACGATTCGATCTTCGCCATGGCCGACTGGGATATGTCCAAGTCCAATTTGTGCTCGGTCTTTACCCGTGTGACGACGTTGGCGATCATACCGCCGAGAATCTGTTTGGCCGAATCGGCACCAACGAAGTTGAAGACGACAATATTGTCTCCGATGCGATTGAGGATTTCCGGCCTCGACAGACGGAACTTGAAATGGTCCTCGATGGCCGTCCGTATCTTCCTCTCGACTTCCTCATATGGGTCTTCTGGACAGACGTTCTGGATTCTGTCGCCGTTCTCGTCCTCGACAAATATACCGAGGTTCGATGTGAAGACGATGACCGACTCGGAAAAGTAGACGGTGTCGCCGCGGCCGTCGGTAATCCTGCCGTCCTCCAGAATCTGCAGGAATTTGTCGAGCAGTCTGGGGTGGGCCTTTTCGATTTCATCGAACAGGATCACGCTGAACGGCCTCTGTTTGACGGAATTGGTTAGTTCGCCGCCGGCCTCGTATCCGACGTAGCCAGGTGGAGCCCCCAGCAGTCTCGCGCTAGCGTGCTCCTCGGCGAATTCGCTCATGTCGAAACGAATATAGGCCTTCTCGTCTCCGAACAGGATCTCCGTCAGCGTCTTCGCCAATTCCGTCTTGCCGACACCGGTGGGGCCGGCAAAGAATAAGACGCCTCTTGGGCGGCTGGCGCCCGACTTAGTCTGGGCACCGGTGAGCCCCATCACCGACCGCATCAGGATGTCTATCGTCTTCACTGAAGCCTGGTGCTGTCCCTTCACGCGTGCGTCCATCTGGTCGTGAGCCTTGCGAATCTTCTCCTTGAGGTATTCCTTGCGCCATGGGTTCTCCGTGGCTCCAACTTTGAAGCACCGCACGGCGTCGTCGACCTCGCCGACGCCCATGCCATGGGTTCTGGCCAATTGGGAGATGTCCACCATCGCCTGCAGCGACATGCCGTCGGTTCCTCCGGCGAAACGCGTCGCAAATTCTGACAGAGCCGCGGAAGCCCTGTCTCCGCTGCGAAATTGCGGGGCAAGCACGGCGGCGGCGCTCAGCCTCGTCTCATATTCGGGCCGGACCACAGATATCGACGCTATCCGCTCGCTGTCGAGCGAGAACCACGAGGGGATATCCTGTCCCCTGTTAAGCAGCCAAAAGACGGCGTTGAACAGAGGTTTGGGTTTAGCCGTCTGTTCGGATTTCGGAATGATGGGATTGGTGACGAGAGAAAGCTTCTCCATCGCCACGAAGAACTTGTATTCATTCGTTTCTGGAGTCTGTGGAGACGTCGTGAGCCGGGACGCGTAGTCGATTACCACTGCGCCCCTGACGTCCCTCAGCGTCGCCGCCCGACGGACGATCGACTCCAGCGTATCCAAGTTCGCCGGCATCACCCCTTGGTGCAGAGTGAGTCCCAGCAACTGGGTCGCCTTTTCCTGCGCGGCTCCCGATTGCGACATTAACCGGATTCCGTCGATCCGGTCATATATAAGCGCGAACTGGTATCCCTCGCGCTCAAGATAGGCCCAGAGGCAGCTTAGTAATGGGGCCAGATACGCCCCGGCGGACGACGGCGTCAGAAAGACGTCCCGGACGTTGCCCGTCAGGATGAACTGGGAGCGAATCGGGAGCAGCCGCTCGATATCGTTGATCCAGCGAGGCCATGTCTGCTTCCCAGCCACTTTCTTTTCCGTATCAGTCATTTCGCGCCATCTCCCGGAACCTTTGCAACCTTGTCCACCTTCCGTTTCTTTTCCTTAGTTCCGAACGCCGACAAGGATATTTCGTCGGACCCCACCGTCTGAACCGGAACCGCACCGACCGGCAACTGCCGCGTCAGTTGCGTGTCAAGCCCCCTAGCCGCAAGCGTTTCCACGAACTGCTGATATCCTGAGCACCATGCGTTCTCGGCCTCCAGATCGGCTTCGCGGGAGGATCGCTCGCGGTCGTCTGGCCGTTCGGCGATCCGGACGACATTGAAGTTCATCTTGCTCTCATTGGGTCGCACCGTGAGCTTGACACAGTAGTTGTTCCAGCCCGACTTACGGAAAAAGACCTTCCCGCCCCGAGAGAACAGCGTCTCATCTATTGGCGCCACGTCATACCCGAGATCGGCCAAGGTGTCCTTGACGATTTCGGCGGCGAACGCATGAAGCTTTGCCCTGTCCGCTTCCTCGATCGTTGCAAGCGCGTCGCGGGCCATCGTCTCGAAATCCTCCGAAAAGGGAATTGCCCCCACGCTGACCAGTTCCAGGCGCTGCTTCAACGGCTCCTCGCCCGATGGGATTCCCAGATCCAAGCGGTCCAGCAAGGCTCGTGCCTTCTCGGCGTCGGCCTTGCGCGTCTCCTCGAGTCTTCTCATCTCTTGGCCGTGGAGGCGTATTTCGGTGGTAAGTGCCGAGAACCTGCTCTCGGACTCGGCCGAAAGAGCCTCCATGACCAGATGCTCAAGCTTCGGCGTGGCCTCTCGCCAATTCTCGGAGCTTTGCCGTCCGAGAATCCGGTCGATTTCGGCCCGCCGCTCCGCCAGCGTACTCCCTGAAGCCTTAGCGGATTTGGACTCGACGAATCGCCGCATGGCCTCCTCCGCGGTGCTCGCAGTCCCCTCACAAAGTTCTGCAGCACTCCGGGTCGCGCTGCGAAAATCCTGATTAGCTTGCGCCTGTTCCCCGGCGTTCCGAAGGGCGGCCTCAGCTTGGAGCAAATCCCTTTCGAGTCGGGTGACGAATTCCTCCAATTTGCCGGGATCCTGGGTTTTTGGGGCGTTGCAATCGGGAATCGCCACGTCGACCATTTCCGACGGAAACCGCTCGCGAAGTTCGCCGACGGCCCTTGAAAGCCTCCCAGCCCTTTTTTCAAGTTCAGAACGCTTTTCCTTGGCGGCGGCGACACGCGCGGCCAATAGCTCGCGCCTCTTCCGCTCCTCGGCTTGTCTGCGGGCCTGCTCCTGCCGACTGGCCGCACGAATGTTGTAGTGGGAGGTTTTCGGACCGCTCATTGCGTTCTGGCCGGAATGGATGTCTGAATGGACTTCAATTGACTGATTTGGTCACGCTGACAAGCTCGGTATGCTGCCGGACCGTAATACTGTTTCGAACGGCACGCTTTGGCAATCAGAGCGCGATCGCCCGAAGACACGCCATCCAATGACGGGGAGGCCGAGTTCTTGAGCGCCTCGGCCTGATCGCGCTCGCAAGCGTGAAAAGCGGCGGGGCCATAATACTGCGTGGATCTACAGGCCGTTGCAATCAAAGCCCGGTCGGAATCCGGCACGCCTTTGAAAGAAACCGGCACGGAGTTTCTTGCCGCGGCCGCCTGTTCCCTTTCGCAGTCATGATAGGCAACCGGTCCGTAATACTGCTTCGAGCGGCAAGCCTTCGCGACGAGAGCACGGTCAGTTGAGGAAAGATCGTCCATTTCGCCCGGACTTCCTGAGTTCGATTTGAATGATGTCGCCCTCGTTCTTTTGTCAGACGAATTCACCGATGCAGCGCCGTGAACTTCGTCGACGGGTTTCGACAGATTCTTTTCTTGCTTCCTTATCGGTGGCAACTCCGTAACTTCCGCAAGAGCAAAATTGATGACCAGACAGAAGCAGACGAACAGAGAGGGTCGCACGACGCGAATTCGGCGATCAGACAAAGTAGCAATGGGTATGATCGTCATTGGGTAGTCACCCTTCCTGGCACGCACTCCGTTCCGAGTTGCCGGTAGCCGTTGTTGCACACCCATCCGTTTCCATACACGTTCAACCCCGCATTGGCGGGAATCTGCACCGGCACGCATTCGTTGCCGGCTTGGCGGTATCCACGGTTGCACGTCCACCCGTGCCCATACACGTCCAGGCCGGCATTGGCGGGAATCTGCACCGGCACGCATTCGTTGCCGGCTTGGCGATATCCACGGTTGCACGTCCACCCGTGCCCATATACGTCTAGGCCGGCATTTAACGGTATTTGCACTGGCGCGCATTCGCTGCCGGCTTGGCGGTATCCACGATTGCACGTCCATCCCTGCCCATACACGTTCAAGCTGGCATTCAGGGGAATGGAATAGGGTCTTTCTCTTGCGGCGGAAGCGGGCAGCGGCTCTACGGGCCGAACTGGCTGGTATGTTTTCGGCTCAACCGCGGGTCCCCGCCCAGCGTCACTATTCGCAAAGCTGCCGTGGTCTTTGCTTAACGGGACGACTTCAGTTCCTGGAATCGGGGGATGGGTTCGTTCCCCTAACGCTTCAAAGGCCTGGTCTTTCACGGCTAGGTTTTTTTCTTGAAACGCGGCCTTCAGGAACCAATCGCGAGCCTTCTCTTCGTCTTTGGGGACTCCATCTCCTTCCGTATAACGAAAGCCCATCCAGAGAGTGGCACCGGGGTCCCCCGCATTGGCTCGTTGCTCCAGATAGGCATAGGCTGCACCCTTCAAATTCTCATCATTGCCCTTCGCATACTTCGGAGCCTCCTCGTCGAGAGCGCGGATTGAAGCCGCTCCGACATCCTTGAGCCTGCTCAGCGACGCGAACGCCATGTTTTTGACTTGCGCGTCCGCATCCTGTGCCAAGGCTTTGCCTAGCCACTTCTCGGCGTTCTTCACGTCCTCTGGTTTGCCCGAGCGCGCATACCACTCTCCGAACCAGTAGTGATCGGACGGGGCGCCGGCTTGCGCTCTCGGTCCGAGATACTTGAACGCTTCTTGCCGGACGCCCTCTTCCTTCGCAGAAACCATCATATGTACCACTTTGTCCTGCATGGTCGCGGCAGTCTTGTCCCCGGCGCTCGCGGCCTCGCCGTAGAAGGAAAACGCCTTGGAAAGATCCCTGTTCGCCCCTCCCTTGCCGACCTCATAGAGGCGGCCAAGCCATTTCAGTGAGGCGACCCTGTCCACCTCTGCGAATGCTTCGCTTCGCGCAAATGCCTCGGGCTTGCCGTCAGTCACAAGCTTCTCGGTTTCCTCACGAAAAACAGCCAGATACTTCTGCGCGACCTTCGCCACCCGATCAACCTCTGGACGCGCGCCATCCTTCGACAGTCCTTGAAGGGCGACGAGTATCTTTAGCCCGGTTTTCGGATCGGACTGCAAACGGCCGGCTGAATCGTCCAGGGCCCCATTCAGGATCGAGATGTTCCCCTGCGTTCCTGCTGCGCCAATCGCCGCTGTCAACCTGTCGATGTTCGCCCTGGGATCGTATCCTGCGTTGCGCGAATAACTGAACGCCAGCGCCGCCAGAAGAATAACGGCACCGACCGCCGCGGCGACACGACGGATTCGGAAATATCGCGCGGCGACCTCCTCGCCCGCGCGAAGATGGCCGATGTCCGGAACGCGAGATATCGCGGCGGCCCCCAACCAGCCAAACTCTAGAACCCTGGCCCCGATACCCATGGCGACGCCGGCGACGCCACCGAAAATCGCCCAGCCGACTAGTGGAGCGTCTTTGCCGCCAATTGCGTCGAGGGAGGAAACGAGCGACGCACTGTCGGCACCAGCCAGGAACAGCGCCGCCACGAAGAGAACGAATGCAAGACCCGCGGACATCAGGCGATGGTCTATGATCGTCGCAGTCAGCATTCCCATGGGATGGCCAATCGCGTAGCCGACCCTTTCCCGCCCGGGACGCGTGCGTTCCCACTGCTCGCGGACCGCGTTCGCAAAGTCGGAAAGGACGCGCAGGACGACTCCGAGGAGCCACAAGGCGCCCCAGATGACCGCGATCCAGACAATCAGATTATCCATGTCGTATCCGCCGCGCCGCACTCATCGTCTATTTCCCAAACAGCATCTTGGCCAGTCGACGGCTGCTCGACCTGAGTCCGATCCACACTAGCGAGACCGCTGCGAACCCGGCAAACAGATACTGCTTGGCCCCCTCGTGCCCGTCGACAATCGTCGCGATGCGCGAGGCCATGGCCCCGAAACCGTCATCGGCGATTTCGCTGCCCATCCACATGCGGATGGCCACGAACAGGCAGGCGACAAGAATCCCGTCGGCCAGGATTTCGACCATGAGCTTCGCTCTAATGTCCCGAAACGACTTGGCGACGGTTTGCGACCTGGCCGACTCGAACATACTCCGCTTGAGCTCCGGCAAAACTTCAGTGAAGCCTATTAGCGCTCGGTTCTCGGCAACTGCGTCCCTGAGCGCTTGGATGTCCCTGCGGAAAGGTGAGTTGGGAGTGAGGAGATCCGCGTAGTCGCGCTCAAGCTCATCCAAGGCGGTCACCAAGGAGTTTGCCGCCTGGATTTCCTGGTTGCCGAAGCTGATCGCCTCTTCGCGGAACGCCTGCAGGGCCAGCAACGCGGCAAACGAATCATCCTTCAGTTTCGGAGCGAGCCACGCGCACCGCGAAGCCTGTTCAATGAACCCGACGATGTTGCTTCTCGTGGCCTCGAGGAATTGCGGCGAGAGAATCAGCAGCAACAGGGCTGGAAGATAGGTCGTCCGATCTGGAATCCTCTTTTTGATGCCCGCTGCGTTCGCAATTTCGATGAACAGAGCCGGAAATCTGTCCGCCGAGGCTTTCCACAACTGACTCCACTGGGCGCAATCCTCGTTACCGGACTGTCCCCAGACATCAAGTATTCCCCTCTCGAACAGGGTCTCGACCGATCCAGCCTTCTCGGAATCGCCGCCCACGGCTTCCCGGCATAGCGCAACCAGCGTGGCCAGATCAAGGGAGAAGCCCCGCCAAACGGGAGGAAGCCCTTTACCAAGGTTTGCCACCAGCCGCACAAGGCGATCCTCGACGTTCAAGGATCGGTTCTCGGCAAGATCGATGAGAAGGTTTGCCGCGTCCTGATCCCTGAGTTCGTCCCGTAGCCATGGGAGCACAAGGTTACGGGCAATGTGCTTTTCGCCCTCTGACCAATTCCTTCCGAACTCCAAAGCCAATTCTGCGGCCGTCCAACATTCGCGCTTGAGTATCTTATAGGGCTTTTGCGACGGCCTTTCTAGTTCGTCCGAAGCTACTTCGGGCATACCGCCCTCGATCCACTCCGCAACCTGCGCGGCTACCCAGCGTTTCTTTGGATCGCGGGTGAGCAGGCCCTTGCACAGCGCCTTCCATCGGGCGTTTTTAATCTCTGCGACGTCGACGCCCTTGGTCGCCAATTGGACAGCGATCGACAGGTCGGACAGGCCGTCAAACGGATGCTTTCCCGAAAGGCCTTCAAGGACGATCAGACCCAGCGACCAAAAATCGCTGGCATTCCCCACAGCCCCGGCGGCGGCTTCGGGTGCGCCGTATTTGATCGTTCGGCTCTTGGTGGTGAAGTGCTGCGTGGCATCGCTGAGCGAAGCGATGCCAAAGTCCGCAAGCATCAGGTCAATGGGCTTGAGTGCCCGGACGAGAATGTTTTCCGGTTTGAGGTCTCGATGGATGATCTTGCGGGAGTGGATGTGCTCGATGGCGGCAAGGAGCTCGCGCAGGATGCTGAGCATCAGAGCTTCCTTGACTGGACCTTTCTGGAACAGATCGTGCAGGGTGCCGTGCTTTCCGTATTCCAGTATCTCGAACCACAGCCCGTCGCATTCGCCCCAATCGACAATCTCGATCACGTGCTCGCGACTGCAGGCTCGTAGAATCTCGGTCACGTCGCTCTTCGGCCTCAGGCCTCGACGATAAAGCTTGAGGACATACTTCTGTTTGTCCTGGATTGACTGGACGACAAAGAGATCGGCCTCTGCTCCCTGCGTAGGAAGGGCTTCAACCATGCGGTAGGATGACGCTAACGCGGAAGGCATCGAGAGATTCCCCACGAAATCCGTCGCGCCTTCTGGGCGGTCGATGCGGGTCTTCCCATTGAGGTTAGGCGGATCCAGCCTCGTCCCGGCCCCACTGTCAATTCTCGTGGGTTCGCTCATGCTTGTCCTCCGGGCAGCTCGGCCGTAACGGGCGAAACGACTTGGAGCTCCTCCGGATAAATACCCACGATCATTATCGAGACGTTGTCCGTCGCGCCGGCGTTGCGGACACGCTCGAAGAGCGTTCGGACGGTTTGTTCGTGAGACTCTGACAACGTCTCCTCGATTTCGTCCTGTGTAAGCATGTCGGACACCCCATCCGTGCAAAGCAGGAACATCTGTGGGGCGTCGAGCATGTCAAAGCGGGCGACATGTGGCGTTATCTTGGAGAACTCAATCATACCGCCCAGGCATTGGAGAAGAGAGGAATTTGAGCGCGATTCCGGATCCGCCTCGCCGTATCCGCCCGATTTGAGGCGATCGTCGCTTGTGGCCAATTCCAGAAAGCGTTCTTGACGTCGGTAGATGCGGCTGTCTCCCACGTGAAACAGATAGACCACGCCCGCCGGATCGACAACCAGCCCTGCGACCGTCGAGCCCATGCCACGATAGGACGGATCGGCTCTCGAAATGACGAACAAGTCCTTGTGCGTGTCTCGAACGAGATCTGCAAGGGAGTCTTCAGACACGGTCGCCAAGTTGGCCACGGCGGAGCACAACTTGGCGAGCGCAAATTGGCTGGCCACTTCTCCTGACGAGTGACCACCAAGGCCGTCGGCTACCGCGAAGACCCGGAGTTGCGGCGAGCCAGCGCTGAATGAAAACCCTATCGGCTCGTCCATTGGCGAGTTCCGCAGCCATCCATCGCAAAGGATGCAGTCCTCGTTGTTCGGACGCACGAGGCCATTGTGGGTAATGGCTACGCAATCAATCTTCACGACCCCTCCCCGCGTTCCGCGTAACGGATTACCACACCCAGTAGGCTCATGTAATGAGCGGGTCGGTACGTAAATACTGCGTGTCGGTATCTGGCCAATAGTATATTGCTTGTCAACGATCAGGCACCGCTTAGGATCATGATGGAATGACCGCTTTGCGGCGGGGCGGGCGAACTGTTGCTCTCGGGCAACTCCAGCCGTTCATCGCGAGAATGGCGGCTGTCAGCAATGAGCTCTCAGGTTGCCATACGGTTACGAGCTACGGCCAAGTCCAGAGGTTCCGCAGTCAAGATCGTTGCAAAGGCCGATAAGGCGCCCGACGGGGTCTAAGTGTGAAGGACCGTTCTCTGGGGCGGAGCAGCCCGCCAAATGTCCGCGTTCAGCCGCAGGTCAGCGTCCGTAGATGGCCGGGTGCGGCCCGACGCAGGGTGAGTTGTCGAGCCATCATGCCGCTTGTGCCGATAAATCCACATTTGTGCAGCGATCACAGCTGCGTTAGTGATTTGCCCTCGAAAACGCTGAAACAACAGAAGAAATCTCCCTCCTATGGGCCATGTCCATCCGTACCATCAAAATAATTAAATCTCAATAAGGAAAAAACAATAAATTTCAGCGCTTGCAAGTGAGCCAAAATGCTCATTTTCAAGACGAACCTTCGCCACCTTGGAAAATCAAACTTCCTCTCCTAATATGCGCCCGATGTCGTTACCTCTATCAAGTTTGACTTCACTGTGCCGTACTGAGATGGAGAAGAAGACATGGCCAGGCTGGAGACTATCTGCTTTATGCTCCCTGCCTCTCAAGGTTCAGTGCAGACCGAGCGAGATAGTTCACTCTACGTTGGTATGCCACCCGACATTCCACAGATTTTCTGGGCAGACGGGTCTGCATGGCGAGAGGCAAACCTATGGCTGTACCATCGTTTGCTGATGCGGGAGGTAGTGAGCAAAACCGTACTGAGTAATGCAGTCGCGCTTCTCGATTACGCAAAATGGCTTGAGGCCACTCAATCAAGCTGGTTGCATTTACCACCGCGCGAGGCAGATCGCTGCATTGTTAGGTATCGCGGAGCGCTAATCCGACGAAAAGATCAACGGGAGCTAGCGCCATCGACCGCGACAGCCAGGATGCGGGTAATCATTGCTTTCTACCGCTGGCTCCATTCCAGCGGCCTCATTACGACCGAGTATCCCCTTTGGCAAGACCGCCTGGTTGGCGTGCAAGCCGTGAACCAGTTCGGGTTCAAGCGGACGTTCTATGTAACGACCAATAGTCTTCGTATTCCGAATCGCTCTCCACGCGGCACTCGACTCGAAGACGGGCTTATTCCTGTGTCCCCCCAAGAGCGGGATCAAATTCTCGAGTTAGCCCTGTCCCATGCCTCCAAGGAACTGTACCTAATGCTGACGCTGGGCTTTCTTACAGGGCTACGGTTAGGAACTATAACTGACCTAAAGGTTATGACGTTAAGAAATGCTATCCGTGACCCCGTTGTGGAAGACTTCTATTTGCTGAATGTTGGCCCTACCGCATGCCCCCCGGTCGCAACTAAGCAAAACGTTTCGGGTCGCATTAGAATCTCGAAGAGGCATCATCAGTTGCTCCTTGACTATGCATATAGCACACGACGCCTTTTGCGCGAGCGGAAAGCAAAAGGAACCACAAAGGATTTACTGTTCATTACCAGTCGCGGGAATCACTATACAGACTCCCACACCGGTCGCAGTAATGCGATCACTGTTGAAATGCACAAGCTGCGCAAAATCGGCGCCCAGCTCGTTATACCGGCATTACAGGGATTCCATTTTCACCAGACCCGCTGCACATTTGCAACCCAGCTCGCGGTGACATTGGTGCAAGGGGGATATGCCGAACAACTTGTGCCCATTGTCATGGAGGCGCTGCTGCATCGGTCTGAGCAGGTGGTCTGGCGCTATATCAGTTTCGCCAAAGACCGATTGGCACAAGGGGCAGTCGCAGACCTCTACACCCTAGAGTCACTTGGACATCTCGCAGGCTGACATCATGGCGGTAAGCTGCCAGTCCATCGATCTATCCTTGCCGGGTCTTGACAGCAGCAAACCAGGGATACCGAGCACGCTGTCGCTACTCCTTTACCGAGGAGGTGCTTCTCTGCATGTGGGTAGGCCAAAGGAGTACGAAGCATGGCGCAGAGGACGTGCAATCCTGGCCCGCCTTCCCTTCCTCACACGGTTGCATGACGTCTTTGAGGCACGAGTGGCCGCTGGAGAGGCGTTGCTCACAACCAAAGGCTGTCTCAGAACGGTTCGCGTGTTCTATCGCTGGGCGGAATTGCGAAGCATTGCCCTGACACACGACCGGATCGAGATCGCCTACACGGCGTGGTGTGACTCGTTACTGGTTGATGTAAGGAGCGGGAAAATAACGCTTCGTACGGCCTGCGATGCGGCTACGCAGGCCGGCGGCATATTCGCAATGGCACTTCGCCGCGAAAACAGTCTCTATCGCTCAACTCAGCTACATAGCGTTGCTTCGCGCGAGCGAAGTGCCCCCTTGAGCAAGGCAACGCAACTGCCGAGCGATGCAGAGGTCCATCAGTTTATTAGTGTCATGAGGGACATCTGTAATTCGCTCGATGTGTCGACCATGTTCCAGCCGCTTCCGGTCATACTTCGCTTCGATGGCGGACTCACTTTCGAGCATTGGTCAGGACTGACTCCACGCATTCGCCTCCGCATGCTTGACGCCGATCCCTATCACAGAGATCTGTGGCTGAAGAGCCGAGTCGCGAGCGAAAACGACATATCGCTAAGTCGCCGGTACCCTCTATTCAACCTTCGCCTTTACGCAGAATTGCTGATATTTATCAGTCAAACGGGCATTAATCTAAATCAGGCATTATCCCTGAATCGAGGAAACTATAACTTCCGGAAGTATTTGGATGGATATCGAGTCTCCAGAATATACAAGAACAGACGCCACGGACAAGTTGAATTTTATATATACAGCGAATATCGCACGTACTTCGAAAAATATTTAAAATGGCTTAGCAACACATCCTTCCAAATTTCCGATAAACGACTTTTCCCATTTTTTTTCCCTCGACACACACCACCCATTCACATTCCGACTTTTATCTCTATAAAGGATATTTGCAAGCATGTGGGGGCATCATTCATTCCGGCCCGACTGCTTCGCAAAATAAGACTCAATTGGCTGTTCGAAAAAACAAACAATTCGATACTAACCGCGGAAATCGGGCAACATTCGGTCGATACGCTTCATCGCCACTACATTAGCATCAACACGGAAAAAGTATCCCGTGAGATCTGCCTATTCCATCGAACGATCGAGCCAAACATTAGGGCTGCCGGACCAGGAATCTGCTCAAATCTTCATCAGCCGCAAAAGTTAGTTGTCTCCCCGGTATTCGCGCCTGACCCCGACTGTGTCAGTCCCTCTGGATGCCTGTTTTGTCAGCACCAGCGAGATATAGATAGTCAGGATCATGTCTGGTGTCTGGCAACTTTGCGACATCTAAAGTCCATCGAGCTAGCTGCAAACAGCCTCCAGCTTCCAGATCCGCGGACGCATCCTGCCGCCGCGGTCATTGACATTCTCTCTCACAAATTAGATCACTTCCGGTCCCTCGGCTCTCGGCGGGCTCTATGGGTCCAAGAAGCCCTGGATCGAGTAGAAGAAGGGCGCTTCCATCCAATGTGGGACGGCTTCATACGTTTTGCGGAGATATCCCTATGACTCGCTCGCATTCGGCGCTGTCCGCCACCACGGAACCCGCGCTCCGCCTCACCGCATCGCGACCCCGCCGCTGGCCGCCGCCAAAGGACTTTCCGATCCTTGCTCGAGCAGACGGAACAGTGGTCAGCCGATATTCAGACACGGTGTGGAACTTCTCGCCATGGACTGGCACAAGTTGCTCGATTAACTTTGGAGACGATGTCGAAAACAAGAGATCGCCGCGTCTTGACAGGGCCAACGCATATCTTCTTCGGCAACTCGTAGCGTGGTGGCTATGTTTTCCGCAGCACAAATTCGGACCCAAAACTATCGTCCGCTACTTTGCTGCCGTCCGTCCATTCTTTGTATTGTGCTCGGAACACGGCATTGAGTCGTCTGATCTTTATCGTTTTTCCACTCTGCAGAACGAGCTACCGTCCAGGGTAGGCGCCTCAGAGCTTGATTTTCTTCTCAATATTCTTCACACCATTTACGAAAATCACAAAGAAATTGGATTTCATTTACTCACCCCTTATCAGATCGCGAAACTCAAGGCATCTTTCCCAGATCATTTAAGAAGGCAAACACCGTATATACCGCCAAGAATTTGGCGTTATCAAATAATGCGCCTAGAGGAAGCTCTAAATGATTTTCTAGAAAAATCACACTCAATCTGCGAATGCTATAAATATTGCGCAGAAATGTCGAACTCAAAACCGAAAAGCGGATATCGATCAATATCACGACTTCCCAACAACAAGCTAGGCTCATTCGATTCAATTGCCGAGCACTTCTCGATTAAATCATTACTTTTTAAATGGGGATTCAAATGCATCGATAGAATTCCAACATTAACCAAGTACTGCACATTTGTTCATCGCGTCGCGATCGCCTACATTCTTAATTTCTCCATGATGCGTATCAGCGAGGCCTGGAGCCTGAAGAAAGGTTGCTTGCAGTGCAAGGAAGACGCGTCCCTTGGGAATATCTACAGCTTGGTGGGCCGTACCACCAAGACCGTGAAAGAAAGTGACACCCACTGGATCGTTCCGGCGTCGGTCGAGATTGCCATCAAAACCTTGGAACTCCTGTCTAGCCTTCGGGCACCGCACTCTATAACTGGAGTCGACTCAGTGTCCCCAGACTATCTCTCACGCCACATTGATGACCCATGGACTAGAAGCTGGAATGGCCGACGAACCAATCTCCCGACGTATCCCAGCTATGTCACCGTAATCCGAGAGTTTCCCGGCCTCCTCGATAAGGACCAACTGCGAATTACCCAAGCCGATCTGGAAGCCGCATTACTTGTCACCCCATCACTGAACAACGACGTCTATAGGGTGGGCGAGATTTGGCTACTCAGTTGGCACCAACTACGCCGAACAGGCGCCGTTAACATGCAGGCGTCTGGGCTCGTATCTGACGCAGCTCTACAGTACCAACTGAAGCATGCCACCCGCTTTATGTCCCTTTATTACGCTCAAGGATTCGCCTTTGCAGGGTTGAATCAGTCGGTGAAAGCTGAGTTCATACGGACCATGTATGAAGTCTTGGCGATACATATCAACTCCGCCCTAACGACGCCTGAACGATATGTAAGCCCATACGGCGAGGAGCGTCGACGGGAGATCATGACTCTCGTTTCGGAAAGCGACCATCAGAAGCTGTCCGCGGCTGCTCGTGCCGGCGAAGTTTCATGGCGGTCCACGCTGGTTGGAGCGTGTACGAAAAGAGGACCATGCCCATTCGGAGGCATAGACAATGTCATCCGATGCGGTGGGGGCGATGGACGGCAACCCTGCGCCGATGCACTGTACGACGCGGAGCGAGTAGACCAGATACAAGAACTGGGATCACTCCTTGAGTCCAGGTTGGCACAGGCCGAATCGGGCTCTGCCTATGCAGAATCTCTCTCCGCTCAGTTGTACGCAGTTAAGAATGTGCTGGGTGCCTTGCAACTGTCTGATCAGCACACGGCCGAGAATGGAAAGCGCTGAAGAGGACTTTCGAGCGGCGTTCGAGCGCCTCAGACTTAATGCACCAATGAACGTGCCTAAGGGAACGCCTCTGTCTCAGGCCAATGTCGCTCGCGAAGCAGGACGTGATTCCTCCGCACTGAAGAGAGCAAGGTATCCCGGGCTCGTAAGCGAGATTCAGCGCCATATTCGTGAGCTATCCGAAGCGGACGTGGCGGCCACAAGCTCGAAAACATATTCCCAAGCGAGGACTGAAGCAAGTAAGACAGCAGTGGCCCGTCTCCGAATGGAGAGGGATCAGTTGGCGTCACAACTTGTGGAGGCAGATCGCATCAATTTCGAACTCCGTCTTGAGCTTCGGCGCTTGGAATCACTTGTGGCCGGCGGTGTCACAGTACTGGCAAGAGATCGATCTAAGAAATGAGGAAGGCTCACCAGTTGTGGGGAAGAGCCATTCTGCGGCAGGGTGAAGCTTAGAAAGGGTCGATTGATTGCGGTTTAGTGCTGGCGTCCTGAGCGCTCGATACGGGCTTAATGCCAACTCCTTGCGGTACCGGCGGCGCTATAGGTCGCCCGGACACCATGCAATTGTCACCAATTTGGAATGCGCGAGTGCCGAGCCGCCACAGATTGTCGATGTTCCGGAGATACATTTCGACCTTCACATCGCTATCTGCAATGATTCCTCCGATATCGGTCTGGTGGGAGCCGATGTCGGGATGGTAAGAGCGGTCGAAGAATCTAAAGCTAACGTTCCAGGAATCGTTATGACAACCGGAAGCAGCAATGGTTTCAACCTGCGTTTTCCATTGCTCGAAGCGTGATTGCTTCGATGACCAGTGCCAGCGCGCGGCCGTAATGATCGTGACCATGCCCTTTCGCTCGCCGATGAACTGGACTGGCGAGAGAAGATTGGCCATGTAAAGCTGCTCTACGAGGCTGATAATCCGAGTGTCGTGGTCCTCATCCCAGATAACTGCAAAATCATGGATCTGAGGCACTTGAGCTGGGTTGCGATCAACGTCTAGCGGCTCGACGCAACGGAGAACGGAATAGTGGGTGCCGCGACCAAGATAGCCAACAGGCTCTTGTTCGTCGTACAGGCAGCACAAGACGGTGGAATAGGCATGAATAGGCCTATGCATAGCGCAATCCTCTTCGAGGTTTGATTGTGTTGTCAGCACTGCGCCCCGGCTTTCGGCACGGTGGCGCGGGCGTCGTTTGGACGAATTTAGGCTGCGGTTTCAAGACCAGCCCGGGTCTCATGCCAAGCGGCACAGATGTCGTCAAGCATCTACTCAGCCTTGAAGGCGAGGAGCGCGCAAACGCTGAAGAGTACGTCCGAAAAACGCCTCACCAAGTGAGCACGGCGTATCGAGAACTGATCACCGCCGAGTTGGGCTGGATCTGATCAGTTTGCGGGCAGGCCCATACTGATTTCGTCGGCTGAGAACCACCCTTCGTCCGTAACGAATTTGCGGACGCGCTCGGGCGACTCCGTGTACGCCACCAGGGCAAGGCTTTGCCGAGCGCGACTGCACGTCACGTAGAAGAGTCGTCGCACACCCTCGACAGATGGATCGCCGACGCCCTTGCCGCCAAACAGATTTTCATACTTGAACATGAAACCCCGGGACTCCTTGTCATCCATGATGACCATGACTCGGTCGAACTCGAGTCCCTTCACTCCCTGATGGGTATCGAAGTGAGCTTTACCGGACACATAGGCAGCAATTCGTTCGACTTGCGAGAAAGGCGCATACAAGAATTTTTCGATTGCTGTCGCCCGCTCTGTCTGGCGATCAACATCGCTCGCGTCGGAAGGCAGCTCTTCGGTTTTCGCACCGACCACATTTGCTTGCAGAGCTTCCGGAACAGACAAGAGATTGTTACTTGCCACGGAGCGAAGCACATCGGCTAGCGACGGATCGGCGCCGTCCTTAAATAGCGCGACGAGATGATCTATTGCCGCTGATGCCAGTTTGAGCTGCGCCTGTTGATCGTCGGTCTTACGCAAGGCTTCTGGACTCAAAAGCGGCGAGAGGTTCCTGACAATTCGTGCGACAGCGAAACGATCTCCACTCAGCTTCGCCTTCACTAGCGGCAAAATTTCATCCGAAAAGAACCGCACGGCAGGAAGAGAGCCATCGAGAAGGGACGTGCGCCAGCTTTCAACTTCATAGAGCGGTGCAAACAGTTCCAGAAAGCCCACACGGCTTGCGGCCATGCGGTGCTCCAGTGTGAGGCTCTTGCATTCCTCAAGGTCCTGCCACTTTTCATCCCCCGTAACCTTGGCCATATGCAGTGCGATTGCCTGCTCTGCCGCGGGCTTGTCGGCTGTGTCGCTTGAGAGAATGAAGAGTCGAACGCTACCTTCGACACTGTCGGAGCGTGGTAGTTGCACCTGTTTGTCCGTCGCGTTGCGCACCTTGTTAATCAGCGTCACGACACGCTTCGGGCAGCGGTGGTTCATCTTCTTACCAGGCGTTGCCCAGTCAGCAGGCAAGTCTGTGCCAAGGCCATCCTTACCGTCGCTGTAGATGCGTTGCATCATGTCGCCGAGAAGGCCGAGGATGAAGGCCCCCTTGTGCTGCACCTGAACGGCAAACAGCGCGTCTATCAGGTGTTTGTTGGTATCCTGACTTTCGTCGATCAGGAGGATCGGATAGCGACCTACCAGTATGCTTTGCATTGCAGGCTTCACCTTCAGGAAGTACGAAGTGAGCTGAATGACTTCCGGATGACTCAGCGAGTCGCGGCTGCGGTTCTCACCGGTGGGGCTATACACAAAGCGTTTGACGCTATCCAGGTTCTGAAGACGCTTGGTCTTCGAGGCGATCTTACTGATGCGGTTGGCTGACGCAGCGGTGCCTTTTCGACCCTTTGCCTCATCCGCCTGAAGCTTCGCGATGTCTGCTGCGATATCTGTGCGCAGCCATTCGCGAATGTCACGATTAAGCCCGTCGATCAGGGACCACGCGAAGCTGTGAATCGTTGATACGTCGATGGTCGGATCAAAGGCAAGGCGTCGCTTGATCTCTTCGCTGGCTGCGTTTGTATAGGTGATAACGGCGACACGTTGGCCTCTAACGCGGAGTATTTCGCCGAATGTGTCACGCACATAGTGAAGAGCCGACACGAGCGATCTTGTCTTCCCTGAACCCGCCCCTGCAAAAAGGAAGAAGCTTTGAGGTGCGGCAAGATCAAGGCATTTTCTGATCTCGGCATCCACCGACGCGTCGATCTCGTTGTCTGACGCCATGGCGTTGGGCGCACTCATGCTGTCGCTCCCACTTTTCCGACAACATCGTCTTCTTTACGCTTCAGCTGCTCAGCAAGCCAGACTAGCCCTTCGTCGATGTATGAAGGCACCTTGATCTGATCTAGTTCTTCACTGAAAAGGATGTCAAGCGCGAATTCAGCTTTGGTTCCGTTTTTTAATGCGTCAGACGCCTTGGCCGCCAATTCAGGGAGATCCACAGAGCTGGTAAGCGCATCACGAAACTTGGCAATGAGCCCGTGGCCCTCAAGCTTTGCGAAGAGTTCCGGATTCTCATAGACAAGAGCATCCTCAAACGTGTTCGCCAAAGCCTCAACTGCATCCTTTGACTTGAACGCCATGAAGATGGGCTTCTGGTATGCGACGCGAACTGCGTAGCCGCTGGGGTCGGCAACGACTTTCTCTTCGCTCTTCATGTCGAGAAGCGCATCGAGAGACTCTTCCTTCGGAATCCACGTCTTTACGGTCTCATTTCGTGCCCGCTGTCCGACTCCCCGCTTTGGCACTACTGCCGCATTTGTCGTTCCATCCTTTGCGTCAATATCCGTGATGATCAAAGTGTTTAGGCCCAGATGCTCGATCAAGCTCTTGAGCCGGTGCGCGTGGCTGCCGCCAATCTCAAGCCAAGTGATGTAGCTTCTCTTTAGATGGGCGTACGCATCGCGCTCGCGCACAAAGTGCGGAACCAGTATGCGTTCCGCTGGCCCCTCGACGAGAATTGCGCCGTCAGCAAAAAAGAGATCGCAGTGCGTCGCCTTCAAGTATCGCTTCACGAAGCGCTCGGTTATTTCGGGGCCACCGAAGATCTCGGACAGATTGACAACCGAGGTCAAAGGCACAGCGCCGGCCTCAGCCGGAGCCGGCAATCGACGAAAGTAGCGCAGCGAAGCAAAGTCGGCTTCGTGAGCAAGATGGCTGGAGTGCGTGCTGACGACAAGCTGCGTTTGAAGGTCCCGTGAGTCCTTCAGCTTGTCGTGCTTTCGCAGAACGCCGTAGGCCTGCTTGATAAAGACCTGCTGTACCTGTGCATGCAAATGCGCCTCTGGTTCCTCGATCAGGACAAGATGGAGTGGCGGGATGAGAGTTTCTTCGGAGGTCTTCGAATTACCGGCCTTCCCGACCTTCATCCACTTGTCGCGAAAGGCCATGAGGGCGAAGACTATGGACACCAGGTTCTGGTAGCCGAGACCGTTTGACTCTTCAGGAAGCCGATGTGCGACCCCAGAACCTGCAAGATGGGTTGGGACCTCATACTGCACGGCGGAGCCATGATTGAGCCCATCAATTGGCCTGATGTTGGTGGTGATGGTCAGCTTTGGATCTGTAACCCCAGGGTATCCAATGCCTTCAAGTTCAGTCAATGCATCGGAAAAGCTATCTGCTAGCCGTTTGCCGAAGGCAATCTGGGCCTCGTGCAACGCCAGCAATGCCTGAAGATCTTTTGGCTCTGGTGTGTCGAAGGGATCGAGATGCTGGGCGTAGTAGTTGCGCAGCTGGCTCGAAAGCTTCTTTCCCGTCCGAGGCTCAGCAGAATTGTCTTGGGAATCATTCCCGCGCGATGCGCCCGATTGACCCGCGTGGCCGAACCCGCGCTGTGCACTGATCTCATCGATGCGGATGAGGCCGTGGAAAGGATCGCCATCGATGGGATCGCTATTCTGCGGAAGCGGTTGAGGGCAAGCCATGCCCTTCTCTGGCGCCTTCAGCTTGGCGGGGTCGAGCAAGTAAGCGTGGACCTCGAACGTGGCCCGCATCCGCTGAGCCAAGAATTCCATCATCGAGCGCGGCCAGAGCGCAAACGTCAATGCTATATCCGACTTCTCTCCGGACTCCTTGCCGTCACTGGCCTTCGCCATGACTTCGGCCGCAGCACTCCTTGCCGTCAGATACTCCTGTTGAAGCGCCTGCGCATCCTTTGGTTCAAAGCGAAGGCGAACGCCAATGCTTGTGCCGTCCCAGTCGAGCGTGGGAAGAATTTTTTGAACGTAGTGCAATTCCTTCGCTGGCACATCGAGCCAGACATCCAGGAACGGTGCGACGTCGCCCCAATCGATGGGGTCCGGAACGTCGTCCTCTTTTGCGGCTTCCCACTTTGCCGCCGCAGCATCAATCTTTGCCCAGTGCGACAGGGTGAAATCGTTGATGGAGAAATCTAATCGTTCGTGTTTGACTAGGAAGCGGCGAAGCGCAATCACGGCGGAGGTTTTTCCGCTGTTGTTGGCTCCGACGAAAAGGGTGGTTTTCTGCGAGAAATCTATCCTAACGCTCTTCAGCTTGCGAAAGTTCCCAATCTCGACATGCCTAATATGCATTGTTATTGTCTCTCCAAGCACCCATATCGCTGTCGCGCGGCCTAGTTGCACGGCTATTGCTTCCCTAGGTGCGACGGCAGGCAGATAGTTACTGAGCGCTCAATTCACCATATCGAACTGACCTGCAGGTGCAAAAGGGCTTCCAATGCCTTCGATGCCACCGCTAAGTAACAAATTGTAACGATTTCGATCTTAGCACCAGGGTGCGACCTTGCCTACACATCGTCGGACTGAGTCCAGAAACGAGGATCTACGGCAATCTACGTGCGCCTGGGGCAGAACGACTGCTATGTGAGGTCACACCAACACACTGCCCGGAGTAGCGCGACGTCCATGCTGACGCCCGCTTGATGGGCATCCTGCTGGACGCATCGGACAAGTCGCGAAATCCTTCACTTGTAGCGGGGTTACGGACTGTCCTGCCAACCAAACTAACAGGTACCGCTGCGCTTCGACCTGGCCATCGCGCTAGGCATCCTGGCGGCCAGCGGGCAGATTCCGTCGGCGGAGCTCGACCAGTATGAATTCGCCGCCGAGCTGTCGCTGTCGGGCGACCTGCGGCCGGTGCGGGGCGCGCTGGCGATGGCCATGCGCCTGGCACGCGAGAACGCCGCGCGCCAGGCATCCGGCAGCCCGCCACGCGCGTTCCTGGTGGCGGCCGGCAACGGCGCCGAGGCGGCACTGATCGAAGACCTGGCCGTGCACGGCGCGGCCACGCTGCGAGAGGTTTGCGGCCACTTCGCGCCGCCGCACGACAAGCGCCTTGCCCGCGCCGTCCCGGCCTCGCTCGCACTGATGCCGGAACCAGGCCCGGACCTGCGCGACGTGCGCGGCCAGGCGCAGGCGCGGCGTGCTCTGGAAGTCGCGGCCGCGGGCCAGCACTCGGCCCTGCTCGTGGGCCCGCCCGGCACCGGCAAATCCATGCTGGCCCAGCGCCTGCCTGGCCTGCTGCCGCCCATGTCGCTGGACGAGGCGCTGGAATCAGCCGCCGTGCTCAGCCTGACGCCAGGCGGCTTCAAGCCGTCACGATGGGGCG
>JACXTT010002066.1_pt1 | contig 32279 bp, 30 predicted proteins | sample 9270951 | NCBI WGS metagenome assembly JACXTT01 (sample SAMN15532306, study PRJNA645909) | rock metagenome | isolation source: weathered quartz diorite | place: Puerto Rico | collected 2017-06-21
TTTACGGGCTGGTTCCTGAATATTCCAACGTGGTCATCGTTGTCTTCCAGCAAACCTATCGCGTACAGGATCACATTGGATTTCCGAAGCGCTTCAAGAGCTCGATCAAAACCGTACTTGCTGGCATTGTCTTCGCCATCGGTAACGAGAAGGAGCGCTTTCTTGTCTCTATCGCCCTGCCGCAAGTGATCCACCGAAAGCGCAATTGCGTCGTAGATCGCCGTCTCGCCGCGAGTCTCGATTGAGGCGAATGCTTTAGTCAACGCATCGATGCTGTTTGTGAAATCCTGGTCGAGATACACCTGGTCATCGAAGCTCACTATGAAGGTCTCGTCCTGCGGATTACCGGATCGTACAAAAGCCACTGCAGCAGCGGCTACCCGCTCACGTTTGTTGTGCATGCTGGCGCTGTTGTCGATGGCGAGGCCGACGCTCACCGGAATGTCTTCCTGCTTGAAGAACGTGATCTGCTGTCCTACACCATCCTCATAAACCTCAAAATCTTCTTTGCTGAGGCCGTTCACAGCCCTTCCATCCCGATCTACAACAGCGACTGGAAGCTGCACCAGCTGGACATCGACCTTCAGGGGGCGGTCCTGATTACTTGTTTCCTGCGCGGAAGTTGCGCCCACAATCAGCCCTATTACGACGATTATCTGCAAGAATCTAGACACAGCCATGCCTTCCCGCAATTGGATAGACTCGTGCGGCGGCCTTTCGTCAACGATAAGTGGAAAGTGAGAGAACGCCCGCGAAACCGCACTTCCACAGGCACTCACCGTCTATCGTTTGCACCAAGACCAGCCTTGCTCCTATTTGAAGATATCGATGATGGCCGCGGGAAGGTCCTCTTTCGGCTTGTCCCAACCCGCCTCCAGGTACTTCTCCCAATTTTTGGCCCACGGCCGGCCATAGTAGTCGACAAAGCGAGGGTCGGCATTGGTCAACTGCTTCGGCCGGCCATCGGTGTTTTGAATGTTGCTCAAACACTCGATGAACGTATACCGGCGATTGGGATCGGCCGGCGTCGCGACCCGGGCGAAGCGGTACGAGGCCCGGACCGGAGCGACGAAGGCTTCGGAGTCGTAGAAGATGGTTTCGTGATCGAGTCCCACGAACTTGCCGCTGGGGTCGTAAGCGGGTTTGAATGTTTCCACGGTTTCCATCTTGTCGCTCGTATCGAACATGGCGTGCGTCAAGGTCCAACCTTGAACGTTCGCCGTCCAGGTGACCAGCGTGGTTCCGTCCCAAAATCCCACGGTCTCTCCGTACCACTGAGGAACCTTCTGCACGTGGTCCTTGCCGATTAACACCTGACGCAAGAAGTTGTCCGCTATGCCCGACAGGAACTGGACCTGCCATGTGGCCATCGTCAACTGGAAATTTCCTGCGTTCGAAGGCTCCGCCCACCAGCGGATGAACCCTTCGGGATAGCAGAACGAGGCGTTCCACTGTGGGGAATTGCTCACGGCCTCGTGGTACATCATTTGAACCATGCGCTTCTGATACTCCGGCGTGAGCACCGACAAGACTGTGGGAGCCTGGGTAACTCCCCAAATCCACTCGGAGCCATGATCGGCCTGCGCGTCGCGCTGATAGTACCCATCCCAATCGGGCATCGTCGCCCTCGTGTAGACGGTAGGCCCACCCTTCGCCTTCGCCGCGGCCATCAGCGCCGCGTAATGTTCCTTCGCCGTTTTGTATGCGTAGGGACTCAGGATGCGCTCCCGCGGCCAGTCCGCGTCGCAATCGCCCCAGGAAGCCGAGGTGGGCGCATTGGGGCCGATGCGGCCCGTGTTCCACATCCCATAGAGTTGTCGGGGCACATTGCATCGGTAGTAACGCTTGTCCATCCACAGCGCCGTGTCCTTGTAGAAGTTTTTCGAGCTGAACATATCCAATGCCAAGGGTGCCACGCCCGCTGGAGGCCCCTGGATGACAGGCGCACTGAGACCCCTCCCACGGCCACCGGGCGGGACCTGAGCCGGGTTCACTTCACTGCCCCCGCGCCCACGTTGCGCGGCCGCAGCAGCGTTAGCCTGCGCTAAGATGCCACGCGATACGGAATGGAAATAAATCGCCCCGGTGAGCGTGACCAGGACGGCAAAAGTGAACAGACCCATAAATGACTTTGCTCTCATTGGAGACTCCCCCGAACAGCCACTCGCTTACTGAAGGCCGATTATGTATCCCGCCGTCGCAGCGCGGCCATTACTTTTTGAGCGACGGTGGGTGCGGTCGACGAGAAGACGTGACGCACGACATCGAGTCGCAGCATATGAGAGGATTCACGAGTGGAGGGGCGTTTGGTGTGCGGCGTCGCAGTTCCAGAACGCCGCAACGCGAAGGGCTTGCCGAGGAAGGCAATTATCGACACTCATCTTTTCAATTGCTGAATGAAGTAGAGCGTGTAGCCGTTTAGATCGCGAATCCCGAACTGGCGCGCCCTGTAAAGGACCTCGAGGTCTACGCTGTAATCAGTTCGAAAGAGGCCGCCGAAAAAATAGCGGCCGATGCCATGTGATTATCGCGACATCTGCAACAGATCGAGATACGTACGGACTCGTCCTGCCTTGTAAGCCGCAAGAACTTCGTTCATCGAAGACACCACTGAAACGAATAGACCGACCGCTGCCTTCTGGTTCGCCGATCGGATGAATGTGCTTGCATCATTCCGCGGCAGCGCCTCGATGCTCGAGTAGAACTGCGGCGCGGTCACGGCTTGGCCGAATCCTCCAAGGAGATACTGTTCCACGTTCGAAACATAAAAGGCGGACACAGTCGTTTCGTGTTGCCGAAGGTATTGAGCCACCGCCCGAAGTGCTTTCGGTCCTGCAAAATCCCCGACGAGAGGAACAATCATGTTTCTCTTTTGCAGGTCCCGAACGAAACGAAAGTTGTCTTCGCTGGCCAGATAACTGTATTGCTTACCATCGGGCCCTTTTGCGGTCATGAGATAGGCGTAGGTCGGAAATGAGCCGCCTTCATTCGTACCGGCCGCAAAGTCAAGCTTCGGTCCAGAAAAGTAGAACGCGCTGTAAGCATAGAGAATTTCGGCAACGTCGTCCTGCGTAAGCGCGAAGCTTTTAGTCTTTGTGAGGTACGTGCGAATCTGTTCGAAGTTTTGCCTGAAGTACTGCTTGTTCGAAAGGAGGCGTGCAAAATTGGAAAACAGATCGTCAACACTGGTTGCTGCAGTCATCCGGTTCATTAACGCTGCAGGGACTCGTCTGGAGAACAGCCGGGATAAGAAATCCACACGGCTGCTGGAAAGTTCAAACAGCGCTTTGTACATGAGCAGCTCGAGCATGTTTTCACGGCGAATATCCAAAATGAAACCGATGCGTGATTTCAGCGCTGCGACATACGTAAAGTTTTGCTCGGGACCAACGCCGATATAGGCTCCCCCAGGTCGCGACCTCGCGATCAAGTCAGGAATCACCGACTGATACATCGCTTCGTTACTTAATACATTGTCCGAATTATTGTCCGTGAACGATTGACCGGGTTCCGAGAACTCCGTGATCATCTGCCAGAAGGCCTGATTGCTGATTTCATCGGGAAGTTTTTGCGCCTGAGCGCCAGTCGATAGAGACAAAATCACACACGCAACCACAACGATACGGCCTGAAGTGAACTGGTTCATTCTCATCGCCGTTACCTTTTCAATTGCTGAATGAAGTACAGAGTGTAGCCGTTCAGATCTCGAATACCGAATTGGCGCGCGCTGTAGAATGTATCGGTGATGGGTTCGAGGAAGTCGATCCCGTCACTTCCGTCCTTCATTGTTGCTTCGATTTGCCGGGCTTTAAGAAGCTGGTAGAGGCTGTCGACCTTGTTCGTGTAAAGCCATAAGCTCACGTCGTGCTGGCCGCGTTTGCCGTTCATGTTGATCAGGATTTCTGTTTTTCCAAACGATACCACGCCGAAATTAACAAGTCCATCGTCGGAGTAGCGTGCGATTTCCTTGAAACCGATCGAGACATACCAGTCGAGCGCCGCTGCGACGTCGGGAACATAAATCATCGGATTACATTTTTTGATCGACTCTGCCAGTTTGCCCATCTTGGATCGCACCAGAGAGGACCGCATTCGCGCCGGTCTTTTCGCGCCCGCGGCGAGCAGACGTTTCGCGGCTTCCTGGTCTCCGCTTAGCAGCGCGATCTCTGTGGCCGTCTGACCATCCTTGTCTTTCGCTTCCAGGTCGGCGCCCAACTCAATGAGCAGATCCATAATGTCATACCGCGTCCGCTGTATGGCAAAACGCAGCGGTGTGAGCCCTTGTTCGAAGCGCGACATGCGGCGATCCAGCGCTTTGGGATTTTCCTGCACCAATCTTCGGATCAGGTTCAAATCCCCCAAGGACATTGCAGAGAAGATGTGGTGACGTGCGCCTCGTTCGACGAGGAGGGCGGCTACCGAGGGGTTCTCGCCGGGCGCGCCGTGCGGTTCATGGAAGAATGTGGCCCAGCCAATCGCATCCAATTCATGAACGTCGCCGATGCCGTGTACATCTCCGCCCGCGTCGAGCAGCGCACGTACGATTTCAACGCGCCTATTTGCGGCGGCCCAATGTAAAGGGTAGGTGTTATCTCCGGCTTCGCGCGCGTTGGGATCTGCGCCATGTTCGAGAAGCAGGCGCACAGTTTCGAGGTGACCCTGCTGCGCGGCAGTGTGCAATCCTGTCCAGCCGCCATGAGGGGCGGCCGGGTTGGCGGCGCGGACAAGCCTCGAGTGCTTTGCCAGCAGGCGGCGCAGGACAGCGTCATGGCCTTTCTCGCATGCTAAGAAGAAGAGCTGTTTGGGCGATTGTGATTTCGGCATAAAGTCCACATGGTCGGCAGTCATAGACCGCCGCTACAGTTATTTGTTAAATTCTGCACAATTTACGGGGAATCGATATGAAAGAAATTCTTTATCGCATGTTTGCTTGTATCGCCGTGTCTGTGGCCATCACTCCTCTCTTATCCGCACAAGACGGAGCGAACCTTTACAAGCTGCTTTGTGCGACTTGTCATGATGGCGCCAACGAGCGCGCGCCAACTCGTGCGGTACTCAAGCAAATGACGCCCGAGCGAGTTCTCAGTGCGTTGGAAACCGGACCAATGCTTCCGATGGCGAGCAATCGCACAACAGGTGAGCGCCGCGCGCTCGCTGAATTTGTTTCCGGAAAGAAGTTTTCGCGGCCATTGAGTGCGGCGCCGGTGCGGCAGGCGATGTGCCGTGCATCGAAGAACGATCTCGCGGACCCAACGAACACACCGGCATGGAATGGATGGGGTCTGAACACATCGAACACGCGTTATCAAGAAAACGGCCCTGCCGGATTCACCGCTGCGGACGTTCCGCGATTGAAAGTCAAATGGGCTTTCGGTTTTCCTGGCGACATCACGATTAACGCACAGCCGACGGTCGTGGGTGGCCGGGTTTTTGTCGGCAGTCTAAGCGGCACCGTGTACTCGCTCGATGCCGCGACGGGTTGCGTGTATTGGTATTTTCAAGCCGCGACAGCGGTGCGAGCAGCCGTTACAGTCGGCCGAGTTCAGACAGCATCTGGGGCTCGGTATGCCGCCTTCATCAGCGATCAGGGGGCCAATGTTTATGCTGTCGATGCGGGAGCGGGAAAGCTCCTCTGGAAAACGAAAGCCGATAACTTCCCATTGGCGCGCGTGACGGGCTCGCCGACGTTTTACAACGGCCGGCTTTATGTGGGCATCGCTTCCGGCGAAGAAGCTGCGGGCGGCACGCCCGAATATGAATGTTGCCGTTTTCGCGGAAGTCTTGTCGCGCTGAATGCAGCAAACGGCGATCAAGTGTGGAGGACATACACGATCACGGAAGAAGCTCGGCCGATCCGGAAAAACAAAGTCGGTGTGCAACAGTGGGGCCCGTCGGGCGCTCCCATCTGGACAAGTCCCGCAATTGACACGCAACACAATGCGCTCTATGTCGCTACCGGCGATAACTACAGCGATCCTCCCACTGCGAACAGTGATGCGTTCATGGCATTCGATCTCGATACCGGCAAGGTTTTGTGGTCACGCCAGATGACGGCCGCAGATGCGTGGAATACTGCATGCCGGCTTTCAGATAAAACGAACTGTCCTGAATCGGATGGGCCGGATTTCGATTTCGCGTCGTCACCGATTCTTGTGCGACTTGCAAATGGACGCCGTGCGCTTGTGGCCGGCCAGAAGTCCGGCGTCGTCCACGCGCTTGACCCGGATCGAAACGGCGAAGTCTTGTGGTCCACGCGCATCGGCAAGGGTGGAACGCTTGGTGGCGTTCAATGGGGTTCGGCTGTTGACCAATCGAATATTTACGTTGCGTTGTCGGATCTCGCGCGCATGACGATTCCGAACAGTCAAGGATCGGAGCCGGACCCGAAGGCGGGTGGCGGCATGTTTGCACTGCGTCTGGAAAACGGGGAGCGCGTCTGGTACACGCCGCCGGCCGATTGCGGCGATCGCAAGCGATGTAGTCCTGCACAATCTGCGGCCGTGAGTGCAATACCAGGCGTTGCCTTCTCCGGTTCGGTGGACGGTCATCTTCGAGGCTATTCGATGGCGGACGGTAAGGTTATCTGGGATTTCGATACGGTCAGGTCTTATGAGACGACTAACAAAGTGCCTGCCCGCGGTGGTTCATTGAATGGGCCTGGCCCTGCGATTGCCGGAGGGATGCTCTTTGTCACTTCCGGATATGCGAATAACGGGATTCCAGGAAACGTGCTGCTCGCATTTTCCGTGGACGGGAAGTAAGAACGCGCGCTAAAGCCCGCGTTTATCCGCTGTGCTGGCGAGCCCAAATGACGGCGCCCCATTCCGGTGAGTGCCGCGCTTCTTCGAATTCCAGCCCGATGAGTTGTCGCATGATCGGATGGCTCGCGACGGAGCCGCTTAGCGACATGCGGCAGTCCTCGAGTCCCGTTCTTTTGCGTGCGATCTTCACGAGAGAACGCAAGTGGGATGCGGCGGCTGTCAGTATTCCGTTCGCAGGTTCGTTCGGATACGTCGCAACAACTTCCGGAAACAGGCCTGCAATCTCTGGCACACCAAGTTTGCCTCCCGCCCACGCCCCAACGACCTCTGAAATCGATCTCAAGTTGAGGCTCGCAGCGATACGTTGTGTGAATTCCGTCGGATTTTGAGCATCCAAGGAACGTAAAGCAGCGCGCACGGCTTCACGGCCGATCCAGAAGCCGCTGCCTTCATCGCCGAAATATGGCCCCCATCCTCCGACGCGGAACATCGCGCGATCCTTGTCGCGCCCGATAACGATGGAACCGGTACCCGCGATCAGCAGAACTCCGGGATCGATGCCGATCGCTCCGATCGAAGCGATGAATGCATCACTCTCGATGATGATCTGAGCGTCGGGTATCAGCGATTGCAGCACTTCCCGGTAAAACGCAACGCTGTCCGGGCGTCCGGCGCCGGCAAATCCGCCGCACACGATATTGGGTGTTTCTGTAAGGTGTGAGATTCCTTGTGTGATCGCTTCTTTGGCCGCATCAGCGCCGACGGATAGATAATTCGAGGGGCCACTTTGAACGTGGCAGACTTCGTTGTAGTACTCGTCAACTAAGAGGAAAGTGGTTTTTGAGCCGCCGCCATCGATTCCGAGATATCGCACTCAACGCGCCCAGCCGGCAGGACCCCCGGACTTGCGTAGTTCGTCTTCGAGATCGCTGACTTTCTTTTTCGCTTGCTCCACGTCTTTCTTGGCGTTTTCGAGTTCTTTCTGCGCAGAGTCGACCTCAGGTCCAAGCCGATACTCACGATTATAGAAGCTGCTCAGTTGAAGCATCTGCTTGTTGAGGTCTTTAATCCTCAAGTCCAAGAGCTCCGCTCTCGCCTCAGCGCGTTTGACATCCTCGCGAGCCTGGTCGAACGCCGCCCGCCAATATTTTTCATCACGGCCCTTGTTGTCGGTAACTCCGGCGGGCTTAGCCTCTGCGGGTTTCGCTGATGGTATGGGCTGAGCCGGCGTTGGGGTAGGAGCGGTTATCGTGCTATTGGCGGTAACAACGACCTTGCTCTGTGCGCCCTTTTGCCGCGCTCGCTCTTTGCGCGCAACGTCTGCGACAGACTGGGCGAAAGCAGTGGAAGCGAAGGTAAGTGTGATAAGAGTGATCAATACAAACATCAGCCCCTCCTTCGAGGAGGGGTGGAAATCCCAATTAAAATCCCAAAGCTGTTTGCGTAATTTCATTGTGCCTGCCTCGCGGCTAATGCTCGCGCCGGCGGTGGTACTGCCTGCGGAGCAGCGGTTACTGTCGTCGCGGGTTTGGTATCGATGCCGAATGGTTCCGGCGGTTTGTCTTTGTACACTTCGCGGATGAAATCCATCCAGATGGGGAGGGCTGCCTTTCCGCCGGTCTCTTTGTCACCAAGTGTGACCTTTTCATCGAAGCCAATCCATGCGCCGGCAACGAGAGACGGTGTATATCCGATAAACCATGCATCGGTGAAGTCGTTTGTTGTGCCGGTCTTGCCGGCCACCGGCCGTTTCAGTTCCTGAGCCTTCGTGGCCGTTCCTTGACGAATCGGTTCTTGCATCAAATCCACCATGATCCGCGCGGTCTCGGCGGGAATCACATCGCGCAATTCGGGAAGAGTATTGTCTTCGAGTACATTGCCTTCGTAATCCATTACGCGGCGGATCATTTGCGGTACAACGCGCACACCATCGTTCGGAAATGTGGAATATGCCGACACCATTTCGATCAACGTCACATCAGCCGCGCCGAGCGCGATCGGCAGGACAGGATCAATCTTCGAGGTGATTCCAAACCGCCGCACATAAGGTATGAGATTGTGGACGCCAAGCTTCGCGAGCGTCTTTACCGCCGGCACATTGCGGGAATCGCCCAGAGCGCGGCGGATGTTGATGACACCTTCATATTTCCCGTCATAGTTGCTTGGCGAATATCCTCCGAAGCTGGCCGGCGCGTCGAGAATCGTGTCATCCGGCCGGAGCCCGTCGCTATCGACTGCGGCGGTGTAGACGAACGGTTTGAACGATGAACCGGTTTGCCGCAGCGCCTGCGTCGACCGGTTGAACTTGCTTTCATCGAAGTCGTATCCACCGACCATGGCTTTGATTTCACCGGTCTGCGGTTGAATCGCCATGAACGCTCCTTGGACCTTCGGCTTCTGTTCCAGCGTGACTTCGACTTTACTTTCGGCGGCATTCATCGAGCGAATCTGGAAGAGGCCGACATCGCCCGCCTTCAGAATTTCCGAGGCAGCCTTCGCCTTTGTCCACGCGATGTCTTGAGGCGCGACTTGCGCCGTATAACGACCGATCTTCACAGTCGCGTTGCCGTTCTTGTTCAACTCGAGCACGATGCCGGGGACGATATCATTGGTTCCGATCGGGGCCTTCCAGTCCTTCAGCTCGTAGGAGGCAATGTCTTCAATCCCTTCACTAAGCAAATTACGCTCGACCCCGCGCCATCCGTGACGCTTGTCGTACTCACGCATACCTGCGCGCACTGCAGCGTTGGCGGCCTTTTGCATCGCGACGTTCAGAGTCGAATAGACTTTCAATCCGCCTTCATGAACTGCAAATGTGCCGTACTTCTTTTCGAGGTAGCGGCGCAGTTCTTCCACGAAATAGGGCGCCAATTCGTCGTGCCGCTTTTCTTCGGCCAACCTGATCGGGTGCGATTTCGCTTCCTCGCCTTGCGCAACGGTGATTTTCTTTTCCGCAACCATGCGATCGATGGCGTAATTGCGTCGCGCCAAGGCTCGATCGGGATGCAATATCGGCGAGTAGTTCGGCGGTGAACGCGGGATCGCGGCCAACATTGCCGCTTCTTCAATATTCACATCTTTGAGTTTCTTACCGAAGTAAAACTCAGACGCCGCTTCGAATCCGTACTGGCCATGTCCCATGAAGTGCAAGTTGCAGTACATGGTGAGGATCTCCTGCTTCCTGTAGAAGCGCTCGATCTGGACTGCAAGCATGGCTTCTTGAATTTTTCGGCGGACGGTTCTCTCGGGCGTTAGAAAGAGATTCTTGCTCAACTGTTGGGTCAACGTGCTGCCACCCTCAACCCAACGGCCTGCCATGATGTCCTTCAAACCGGCTCGAGCAATGCCGTAAAAATCAATGCCCCAATGGGTGAAAAAATTCTGATCTTCAACGGACGTGATGGCGTCTTTCACAACCTGCGGGATTTCATCCCAGGTGATGATGATCCGCCGTTCGAGGGCAAAGCTTCCGATCACCTGACCGTCATCGGCGCGGACTTCCGTGATCAGGCTCGGATGACGATCTTCCAGCGAGTTCACCTGAGGCAGATCGCTGTTGTATACAAACAGCACACCTGCTGTAGCACCTAGTGCGATAGCAAGACACAGTAGGAAGACGAAAACCAGTGAGCCAAGGTAGCGTTTGAGCTGCGATTTCATGGCGTTCCCATTATAACAGGGTGCCATTGTGCACGTTACGTGCCATTAATTGTAGCGGCGGTCTATGACCGCCGAAGGACCGGCGCTCACAGGGCGCCGCTACAGCGAGGTTTACGATCCGACCTTTAATACAGCTAAAAACGCTTCTTGAGGAATATCCACTTTCCCGACCCGTTTCATGCGCCGCTTGCCTTCTTTCTGCTTCTCCAGCAGTTTGCGCTTGCGGGTGATATCTCCGCCGTAACATTTGGCGAGGACGTTCTTGCGGATGGCGGGAATGGTTTCTCTCGCGATTACACGATTGCCGATCGCGGCTTGAATCGCGACCTCGAACATCTGTCGCGGAATGAGCTCCTTCATTTTTTCGACTAAGGCTTTGCCGCGCGCGTAGGCGAAATCGCGGTGAACGATCCACGATAGGGCATCGACTGGTTCGCCGCTGACAAGAATGTCGAGCTTCACAAGATCGCCGGGACGATAGCCTGCAAGGTGGTAGTCGAAGGATGCATAGCCGCGAGAAACAGACTTGAGGCGGTCGTAAAAATCCAACACGATCTCATTCAGCGGCATTTCATAGGTGAACAACACTCGGCCAGGCGCAACGTACTCGAAACCTTTTTGCACCCCACGCTTTTCTTCAACGAGCTTGAGAATGGCTCCAACAAATTCGTCGGTGCTGAGAATCAGCGCAGTGATAACCGGCTCTTCAATTTGACTGATGAACTGGGCTTCGGGGAATTTGGTTGGGTTGTCGATTTCCTCGACCTCTCTGCTCGTACGTGTGATGCGATACCGCACGCCGGGCGCTGTTGAGATGAGCGAAAGCTCAAATTCACGTTCCAGGCGCTCCTGAATGATTTCCATGTGGAGCAGACCGAGGAAACCGCATCGAAAACCAAAGCCAAGGGCCGTCGAAGTTTCCGGCTCGTAGAAGAAGGAAGAGTCGTTCAGGCGAAGTTTTTCGAGAGCATCGCGCAACCCTTCGTACTGATTCGGTTCGACCGGATATAAACCGGCGAACACCATCGGTTTGATTTCTTGAAATCCCGGGAAGGGAACGGCAGTCGGGTTGTCGTGCTCCGTGATGGTGTCCCCGATCTTCGTGTCCGCGACGACTTTGATATTCGCAACGAGGTAACCGACTTCGCCGGAGGCGATTCGATCGACTTCCTTCATCTTCGGTGTGAGTACGCCAACATTGTCGACCTGATAAGTTTGTCCGTTCGACATCAGGCGGATCCTCATGCCTTTGTGAACTTCGCCATCGATAACTCGCACAAGGACGAGCACTCCGCGATAGACATCAAACCAAGAGTCGAAGAGAAGGGCCTTCAATGGTCCTTCGGGATTTCCTTTGGGCGGAGGGATTCGTTTGACGATCGCTTCGAGAACATCTTCGACGCCATTTCCGTATTTCGCGCTGATCAGCACGGCATCTTCAGGATTCATGCCGATGATCGAGTGCAGTTGCTCTTGAACGCGTCCAACCTCCGCTCCGGGCAAATCGATTTTGTTGATGATCGGAAGAATCTCGAGGTGGTGGTCGAGCGCGAGGTAAGTATTCGCGAGCGTCTGCGCCTCGACACCTTGTGATGCATCGACTACGAGCAAAGCCCCTTCGCAAGCCGCCAGGCTTCGTGAAACCTCGTAGCTGAAATCCACGTGGCCGGGCGTATCGATCAGATTCAAGATGTAGTCGTCCCCATCCTTAGCGCGATAGTTCAGTCGGACGGCCTTGGCCTTGATCGTGATCCCACGCTCGCGTTCGAGATCCATCGCGTCTAAAACCTGCGCGGACATCTCACGCTTGCTGAGCGCGCCGGTAAGTTCGAGGAGGCGATCCGCCAGCGTGGATTTGCCGTGATCGATGTGCGCGATGATCGAGAAATTTCGGATGTGAGAAAGAGACATAATCGCTAAGTCAATATATTTTCACACTGAGACACTACCCAATCGATTGTACCTGCTCGGATGTGGACCTGATCCGCCAGAAGTTCTTCTAAATTAATTTTCTTAAGACAGCGGATGTCCGGTGATGTCCTCGATGATATGAGTTCTGAATATAGCATATGGCGATTATCACGATTTCGCGCTTGACCGGCAGCGGCGGACGCGAAATCGCAACGGCTACAGCTCAGGCCCTAAAATTTCAGCTTGTCGACCGGGATGCGATGGATATCGTCATCGAACAGCAGTTCCCGGTCCGCACAGAGCAGCTCTCGAGAATAAAAAAGGACCGGAAGGTTTATGACGAAATGGTTCGCTCGGCGATCGCTGAACTCGCAGCGCTGCATAATGTGGTCATCCTCGGAAGCGGCGCGCAGTTTCTCTTCGCGCGAGTGACAGCTTCCCTTCATGTTCAAATCGTAGCGCCTTTGCCGTACCGGATCGCGCGGGTCATGCGCTTGGGGAATGTAGATCGCCCGGCTGCGGAAAGGATCATTGAAGAACGGGATCGTGAGAAGGAGATCTTTACCAGAACCCTTTACGGCAAGGATTGGCGAGATCCCGCGTATTACGATTTGGTTCTGAATATCGATCACTTTTCAAACGAAATGGCGGTCGAAATCATCGTCAAAGCAGCGCAGGCCAAGGGCATCGAAGCTACAGCCGTGGAATTGCCTGCGCAGTTACGGGAAGAAATTCTGACAACGAAACTAGATGTTGCTCAGATGGCAGACCTCGAACCGACGGAAGATAAGCTACCGGAGTTCGCCCATCCGAGCGAGCGCGAGTTCGCGCGGGTTATGGACTTTTACCGGATCCGATGGCAGTACGAACCGAAGACGTTCCCGATCGAGTGGGATGAGAATCGGAACGTCGTGAAAGCATTCACTCCGGATTTTTATCTGCCGGATCTTGATCTGTTCATCGAATTAACCACGATGAAACAAAGCCTCGTCACAAAGAAGAATCGAAAAGTTCGGCTGCTGAGAGAACTGTATCCGGAAGTGAATATCAAGATTCTTTACGAGCGGGATTACAAGAATCTGATTTGGAAGTATGGGTTAAGTGCAGCGGAAACCGAAAACGAGAACGGCAATGGGAATCAAGCCGTGTCCCAAAAGGAAAATTGAATAGAAAGGGTCCCGAGCGACCCTGACAGCCTCTATCAAATTCCGCCGTGCGACGGATGTCCATCTTGACCTCACGTTTTCATGAACGGCTTTGATGCTTCTCACAATGAACTGGCGTTCGTCGTGTTTGAAGCTGCTTCGCTTTCGCGTTGCTCAGCTATTCAGTTGCCAGCCGTCTCTGCACTTTCTAGGGTGCGTCATCGACAACCTGCTCCGTTTGTTCAAGTCCGACTTTGACCGAAGCCCGAATCTCTCGGGACCTTGATTTCAGTCTAGCACCGCGCACTTTTGTGTCAAGATCAACTCCATGCCGGAAGATGTTGCAGAAGTCCTGTTTACGGAAGCGCAGATCAAAGCGCGCGTGCAGGATCTGGCGCGGCAAATTTCCACGGACTTCAAAGACCGCCGCTTGGTGTTGATCTCCATCCTCCGCGGTTCCGTTTTCTTTGCCACTGACTTGGCTCGTCAGATCGATTTGCCGTTGTCGATGGATTTTCTTTCGATCTCGAGTTACGGCGAGGACAGCGAAGGCGTGGTCCGCATTACAAAGGATCTCGAGGAAAATATCGCCGGTAAAGATGTATTGGTCATCGAAGATATCGTCGATACCGGTTTCACGTTGAAATATCTTCTGCGCACACTCGGCGGACGCAATCCCAAGTCTCTCGAGGTGTGCACGCTTTTGGATCGGCGTGCACGAAGAATTATCGAGATCGATCTGAAGTACATCGGCTTCGAAATTCCCGACAAGTTCGTGGTTGGGTACGGGTTGGATTATCGCCAGCGCTACCGCAACCTTCCGTACATTGGCGTCGTTAAGCCGTAGTCGCTACAGGCTCCGGTTGTCAAACGGGAAAGGAAACAACTTCGAAAGTTGATGGACGGCGCTCGAGCCCCGCAATGAGTAAAGGTGAATCGGGATATCGCCGCAATATTCCCAGAGCAGTTGGCGGCAGGCGCCGCAAGGTGACGTGAGCGTTTCCGCATCCGCGACGATGGCCATGGCGCGAAAATCTTTCGCGCCTTCGCTGAGCGCCTTCCACAAAGCGACCCGTTCCGCGCAAATGCTCAAGCCGTAAGAGACGTTTTCAATATTGCAGCCGGTATAAATTCGGCCGTCTTGGGTTTCGATGGCTGCGCCTACTTTGAAGCCGGAATATGGAGCAAGCGCCAGTTGTCGCGCCTGGGTGGCTTTTGCGACGAGTTCAGGATTCATACGTATCAAAGAAACGCTGGAGAAGCGTAGCGACATCACCATTCATTTGTACGGCGAGTTCGAGGACCTCTGAATGGTTAATCGGCTTGCCGGAAAGACCGGCTGCCAAATTGGCAAGCATAGACAATCCGGCAACCTTCATGCCCATGTGTGTCGCGACGATTGCTTCCGGCACCGTCGACATTCCGACTGCATCGGCCCCGATGGTGCGTAGAAAACGGATCTCGGCCGGAGTTTCATACGTCGGTCCAGCGATGGCCGCATAAACACCTTCGCACATGTGGACGCCGCAGTATTCCCCGGCTTGCTTCAACCGTTCCCGCAATTGCGGATCGTACACTTCAGTCTGATCGACGAATCGAGGGCCCCATTTGTCCTCATTCGGTCCGCTCAGGGGATTTGCTCCAAGAAGGTTGATGTGATCCGTGATCAACATCAGATCCCCTCGGTTAAAATTCGGATTGATCGCGCCCGACGCATTGGTCAAGATCAACTGTTTTGCTCCGAGCCTTCCGATCACCCGCGTACAGAATGTCACTTCAGCCATCGTGTTGCCTTCGTAGTAATGAACGCGGCCCTCGAAGACGACGACTTGGAGGTTTTTGGCCTTTCCGAATACGACTTGGCCGCGATGACCCGCAACTTTCGGCACAGGAAAGTGAGGGATCGAAAGGTAGTGAATCCGTTGCGAACCCAAAAGAATCTCGTCGACGGCGGAGAGACCGCTGCCCATAATGATGGCGATTTCAGGGACAGCACCTATCTTTTCGAGCAGATAATTTTTCGCCTGTTCTACAAGTTCGAATCTCATTTTTAACCTTCGAGTACGGCATGTATCAGTGGCCGAAGTTTGGGAGGCCGCGCGCTTACCTCAAACGCTTGTTCGATCAGAGGCACTGCGCTGCGGAGCCGCCTTTCATCGTTCCAATGGATCTGGCAGAGCACATCACCACGTTTTACCGGCTCGCCGATCTTCCGCTCCAGATACAGCCCTACGGCCGGATGGACCACGTCGTCCACACGGTTTCGGCCGGCTCCGAGGGCATTCGAAGCCAACCCTAGGAGCTTAGCATCGCACCGGGTCACAAAGCCGGAGCGTTTTGATTGAAATTTCTCAACAAGACTTGTCCGTGGAAGGAGATCCGTATTGTCCAGGACCCGTGGATCACCGCTTTGCGCCTGTACAATCTGCCTGAATGTTTCAGCGGCTGCTCCCTTGGATACGGCTTCATATGCCAACGCGGAGGCTTGTTGCATGGACTTTGCACGCCCTCCGAGTCGGATCATGTGCGCTGCGAGTGCAAGCGAGATTGTTTCGAGATCAGACGGTGCGGTGCCTTTCAGAAACTCGATGCATTCCTTGATCTCGAGTGCATTTCCAACGGCGCGGCCCAACGGCTGTTCCATATCCGTAATCAGGACGACTATCTTTGTTTTCATTCTTCGGCCGACATCGACGATGGATCGCGCGAGGTCGCGTGCCTGTCCGAAAGTTGTCATGAAAGCGCCCGATCCCGTCTTCACATCCAGAACAATGCCATCGATATCTTCTGCGAGTTTCTTGCTGAGGATGCTCGCAGTGATCAATGGAATGGACTCAACAGTCGCGGTCACGTCGCGCAAGGCGTAAATGCGACGGTCGGCGGGCGCAAGATCGTCGGTCTGACCCATGATGACGGCCCCTGCGCTCTTCAGAATCGCGAGTGCTTTTTCGGGCGCAGGCCGTGGATCAAATCCCGGTATCGATTCCAGCTTGTCCAGCGTTCCGCCAGTATGTCCGAGGGCCCGGCCGGTGATCATCGGAACCGTAATGCCGCATGATGCAGCGATAGGAGCGACGATCATGGACGTTTTGTCGCCGACGCCGCCCGTGCTGTGCTTGTCCACTTTTCGCGTTTTGATCGATGAAAGATCCAGACCCTTGCCCGAATCTCGCATGGCTCGAGTCAGAGCGAGCGTTTCGTCGATCTCCATTCCATTCAGATAAGCAGCCATCAGCCATGCGGCGACGTGGTAGTCCGCAACGTCGGAAGCCATATAGCCTCGAATGAACGCTCCGATTTCATCCGATGTGAGAGTTTGTCGATCTCTTTTCTTTTGGATGATGTCGCGAGGACTGATCATTGATTAGCATTCTGCCCTGGTACCGGCTCGCCACTGTTCAGCCATGCGGTATACCAGAGAGAGCTAAGCATCGTGCCGGCGCGCGCCAATTCAGTGGCGATAAATTCCGTTCCCTTTGCACGCGGTTGCTGAGGATTGAATTCGCCAGTTTTTTCGAGTTCGTACGCCGGTTCGAGCTCGTTGAAGCCCTGCGTTAGATATTGCTTGATGGAGTTCCATACTTTGTTGAGTCGTTGCGGTGCCTGGACCTTCGGGCGCACGGCAGCAATTTCAATAGCGGCATTGACGTAGGCCGCCTCGTACCGGCTGTGAAAAGTGCGGTCCTTGGTGTAGTTCTTCGGATTCGGTGAGGTTTGCAACCAACCGTTGTATTGAATGCTCATGTGCATGGGCATTGAACCATCACCGACGTAGTGGCCAAGCACTCCTGCGACATATACGACATTTGAGCGAGCGGACTCACGGGCCTCCGGGGTTTTTGCGTTGCGCCAGAAGCGGAACGCATTAACGAGCTTTTCATAATTTTCGAGGATCGCGTAAGGGAGGTAACCAATCTTCACCAGCTCGATTTTCTTCGCCGCAACTTTTTCCATGAATGCATACCGATCCGGCTCGATGGTGGAAATCGCGCCCCAATATTCCGAATCGAAGAAATGGTCGGCAGCCTGCGCCGTGTTCATCGCCGATGTACGTCCTTCTTCGCGCCAGCGATCCGGTTCATACGCGTTGTAGATGATTTGTTCTCGCGCTGCGTTCATGAACTCCGGAAGTTTCGATGATGCGGCTTCGATTGCGAGCCGGTTGATCATCAAATGACCCTTTTCTCCCCACGCGCCGGCAGTAAGAGGCACAAGGACAAGTAACAAACACGCGGCGAGCGAACGCATAGGCGCGAATTCTAACAGAATTTTACCGGGCGTATAATCAAACTATAGCCGTTGGCAAGCTTCATGGAAGAGATCGAAATCAAATTCGTAGTGAAAGACACGAAGGTCGTCACGGAGAAGCTTCGAAAGTTGGGATTCCGGATCTCAGTCGGACGCCATCGTGAGAAGAACTACCTTTTCGACAATGGTTCGGGAAGTCTACAGAATGCGGGTAAGCTTCTTCGAGTTCGCAAAACGCCATCGAGCCAGACCGTCACCTATAAAGGACCCATTTTGGCGACGTCCAAATTGAAACATCGCGAAGAAATCGAATGTCGCGTCGAAAGTGCGGAAACGATGATTCGTATTCTCGAAGAGGTCGGTTTCAAAGTGCGAACGGAATATTCAAAGTACCGGACTGTATTCGAAAGGGACGGCTTCAATATCTCTTTGGATGAAACAGAAGCCGGGAATTACTTGGAAGTTGAAGGCCCTTCCGATGAAGAAATCACCAAACTCGGAACACAGCTTGGATATTCAGAAGAAGATTTCGTCCGCCGAACTTATGCAGAGCTAATTGGCGACAGGCGCGATAAAAAGGAGGCACGATGACCAGAGAACAGGATCTTCCGGATGATGAATCATTGATAGTGGTCGCAGTGGCCGGCCCAGCCGAAGCACAAATGATTGAGGAAATGCTGAAAAATAACGGCATCGACAGCACGCTTCAGGGCGACGTTGTTTCCACGCCCTGGCCTACCGTCAGCGACCTAGACGAGGTTCGCGTGTTCGTCAAGCGAACGGATTCCGCTCGCGCTCAAGAGTTGGTCGAGGGCTTCTTCACACCTGTGGCGAAGGATGAACTTGCCGAAGGTGAACCGGAACTGGGCGTCGATAATCCCGACGAGCCGAGCGGTTTTAAAATCTGAGTTGTGATAGGCTGAGTTCCTTATGGATAACTTTACTTTGGCCGTGATAGTCGGAGACGTCTCGATGTGCGCAGCTTTTGTCGCCCTAATGGTGATGGATAAACCGCGTCCGGCTACGCCTACTGAGCCGTTGAAGGCTACCGGAAAACGACCGGCCTGACAGCGGCGGCTGCGTATTCGTCCGGCGCAAGATATTTCCACCGCGCCAGCCGGTCCAGTATTTCCGCCTTTCGTTTTTCCAAATACTTGCGGTTTCGAGCCGGGGTGTAGCGGCGAGGATTCGGAATCATTGCGGCTAATATTGCTGCTTCTTCGGGTCGAAGCTCCGAAGCGGACTTTCCAAAATATCGTCTCGAGGCCGGCTCGATGCCGTAGATTCCGTCTCCCCACTCGATCACATTCAAATAGATTTCGAAGATCCGTTCCTTCGGCAAGCTTCGCTCGAGCTCTTGCGCGATAAGAAACTCACGAACTTTTCTCAAGGGATTGCGGGATGTCGAGAGATACAAATTCTTCGCCAACTGCTGCGTGATCGTACTGGCTCCTCTCGCGAATCGTTTCTCACGCCAATTCCGCTTCACAGATTCCCGGATTTCGTCGACGTCGTATCCAGAGTGTTGAAAGAATGAGCTGTCTTCTGCAATCAACACCGCGTTTCGGAGATTTGGCGAGATCTTGTTGTACGCGGCCCAACTTCGAATCGGCTGCGGCTTTGCATGATTTTCGTCTGCGCGCTGTTCTATTAGCGCAGTCGTCGTGGGATTCGTTTTCTTGAGCGCTTTCACATCCGGAAGCGTAGCTACTGTGTAGGCAGTGTAGCCGACACTCGAAAGGAACAGCAGCGATGCGACGATTAGAAATCTCTTCATCTAGCTGTCGCAGCAGGCGGCACTTTCTTTCGATATTCCGGATACAGAGTTTCGGGCCTGCCCAAGGCTGCGTCCCGTGGAACACTGTACTTGGTTGTCATCTCATCAACGAACGGATTCTTCTCGGGCACGTAATGCGGGACGCTTTCGCCTGTATTTGCTTCATATGTCGTAACACATGGCGGACCGATCGCAGAAATAGGTGTCGCGCTAAGTTGGAAGGTCTTTGAGAGAATCCACGGTTCCGCAAGATAGATCGGATCTTCGATGACGGCCAGAATACTCAAAAGATCACCGTGCCGGTAAAAGCGGAGCGTCATCGTGGCTTCGTCGCTGCTGGGTGGCCCGGTTTTTCGGAGGAACCCGGCCTTCATGTGTGTGGTGTAGGTAACCAGTGTGTTGCCCTCCCACCGCCCGGTCGTGAATCCTGCGCGCGTGTGCTCGGCATATTTTGATGGATGCGGCCGGCCATCCATCCAGATGGTGAGCGGAGCCCGATCTTCCCACGCGCCGATCGTGTAAGAGATGACATTGCCTTTGATCGGGTCCGTTTCGCTCCAGATGCGCAGGCCAAACGGTCCCTCGACCATATAGAACGCCGGCCAACCTTGACACTGGCGTTCCACCATCGCCAACTGCGATTCCGAGTAACTCAACGCTTTCGTCCTTCCTTCGTCATTCAACGGGATTCCTGTGTAATCCACAGGCAGCCCATCGCCGGAAAGGAACTCGTGGTTTCTCGCTGCCCACGAACCGGCGAGCTCGAATTGTGCGAAGCTCGTCCGGCTGGCAGCGAGACAGAAGAGCAGTACGATGAATGATCGCTGACTTATCTTGCCGTACATGGTGTTGGATCCCATTTGGAACCGTCAGGCTCCTTCTTAAACTGCGAACTCACGATAAAGGGTTGTTGCAGATATTGCGGATCGTCGACGACGGATGTCACCAGTAATACTTGCGGTCCATTCGGAACGGGGGCGACATCGAAATACTCCGTGACGACGGCATTTTCACTGTAAGGAACTCCATTCTTGCGCAGGTACGCGGCTCGCAGGTTGGTCGTCACGACCTTCAACGATCCGCGACCTTGTGCACCTTCCCACTGCGCCGTCGAATAGCCCTGCCATGTACGTTCACCTGAAGCGGCGGCCGCCCGCCCAAAATGGAAGGTTCGCGTTTGCGTACCTGCATCGGTATCGATCCGGAGCGTGTTGTCATCCTGCCACGTAATGTGGAGGCGCGAAGGCACGCGCATGATCGCACCGGCTCCATAGGCTTTGCATTGGTTGCCTGCGGCTTCATCAACGGCAGGATCCCAAGCGGCCGCGATTTGCCGCGCGGCGTCATTCATTGGAACGCCCTGGTAATCGCCCTTTTTCGGTGTGACCATGCGAAAGCGCCAGTCCTCGGTGACGAATGCCACCCAGTATCCGGTCAGATCGAGGGGAGCGGCCGTTTTTGCCGTTTGAGCTGCAGGTGGCGCGCCACGGTTCTGTGCCGACGCGTCCGGACGCGCGCCGAGCGCTATCGATGCGGCGAGAATCACGACGACTGTTCGAGTTTTCACTGCCCCTTTTGAACGAGGCTGCGATACACAGCCTCGATGAAATCGTTCGTTGTCCAAGGGCCGCTGTCGGAGCCATACCGGCGTGTATAGCCGCGAGTTGGTGACGTTGCTTTGATCTGTTGCAAGGTGAGGCCCTGTTTGATCGAGTCGCGAATGCGATCGCGAATGATTGTGACCATGTCGCGATATTCCACCACATCGAGTTGATCACAGACCCGACCGTGGCCCGGAATAATCAACGTACCTTCTTCGCGCGATACGATTGGCACCGATGGAATCGCTGTATCGACGAGCTTTTGGAGCGCAGCGATTTCGCCCTGTACGGTGCCGCCTTTTGCAGTTTCGATCACGGGGAATCGAGTGGTGTCCAAGATGTCGCCCGCTGCAATGACATCCGAACGGCGAAAGAACACGATCGCGTCACCATCGGTGTGTGCCGCCGGCTGGTGAAAGACCTCGATGCCTTCACCATTGAGATACATATATTTGCGCGGCTGATTGAAGCCTTCGGTCGGCCACGCGGCAGCGGGATAGCCGCTCATTCTCGTGAGAACCTGTTCAACCGCGAGAATCGACGCTCCGCCTCCCAGGAAGTCGGCAGCAATGCCGGCTCCGCCGCCCTGCGTGAAGAGCGTTTGACCCGCTTGCGCGATCACGGCATTTCCACCGACATGATCGGGATCCGCACTGGTGTTGATGACATATCGGATCGGCCGTGTCGTGATTTTTTTAATCGCAGCAATTACAGCATCCGCGTTCACAACCGAACCCGCATCCACGACGACAACGCCATCAACTCCGACTTGAACGCCGATGTTCGCGCCTGCGCCCGCGATCATGTAGAAGTTCGGACGGAGTTGGAGCACCTCGATATTTTGCTGTGCGGTAACGAAGAAGGAGACGCTGACGATAATCAGCGCGATTCGGATGACGAGCCTCATCGCGTCGAATCCTATCGCGATAACGATACGGCTGCAAGGGACGGTCTTGACGCGGCGCACATGGGAAGGGTTGTTGCCGACGAGGCCGCGGAGCGGCGCTCGCTACGCGAGCTATGTTTAGGCCGCAGCCACCGGCTCTGACTAGGCGCTTAGAGCGTGATAGGAGCCTTCTAATGAAGCGCAAAAAGCGACGACCACGTCCTCATCGAATTGTGTGCCGGCGCAACGTCGAAGCTCTTGTATCGCTTCATCCGTCGTGCGAGCACTGCGATAGGGGAGATTGGTGGTGAGAGCGTCGAATGAGTCAGCCACCGTTATCAAGCGCGAACCCAAAGGAATTTCAGATCCCTTGAGCCGGCCCGGATATCCATTCCCATCGAGGCGTTCGTGATGATGCAACAGCAGAAGTGACGCATGTTGGAATCCCTCGACGTTCCGCACTGCCATCCAGCCCCATTCGGGATGCTGCCGAATCCACTCGAACTCTTCATCGGTGAGCTTGCCTTGTTTCAGGAGCACATGGTCGGGGACTCCGATCTTGCCGATGTCGTGCAATGAAGCGGCTAGGACGATATCCTCGGTCTCTTCATCCGGCAGGCACATTTGAACAGCGATGTTTCGCACATAGTTGGCGACGCGTGCGCTGTGGCCTCCGGTGTAGCGGTCCCGAAGATCGATGAGAGAGATCAGCGAACAGGCCATCGCAAGAGTTTGTTGCCTGTAGCGATCTTCCAACTCGTGGATTCGGTATTGAGTGTCGATTTGGACTGCTTGCTCGATCATGTTCGTCGTCCTTGATTGGCCGAGTTAATACGGCTTTACCGCTCCGTAGGCATCGATACGGCCGTAGCCCAGCTTATAAGCGTAAGAGGGGTTCTTGGAATCGATGTTTACGGCAGCGCCCGACACGGCGCTCGTTACTCCAGTGGTCTTGATCGATCGGACCAAAGCTACTGTCGCCGCGAGCTCCGGTGAGCTGAAGGATGTTCCAGAGACCATCGCGTAATAGCCCTGCGGAAAGGTCGATATGATGTTCACACCAGGTGCATCCACGAAAACATAACTGCCGTAGTTCGAGAACGACGCCTTTTTGTCGAAAAGGTCCGTCGCGGCAGCAGTGAAAACGCCGCTAAATGCCGCCGGATACTGCACGGCCGAGGTGTTGTTATTACCAGCGGCAGCCACCAGGATGACGCCTTTGCTCTTCGCATAATCGACCGAGTTCTGAATCGCCTTCGACTTGTCCAGTGTGCCGAAGCTCATGTTGATCACCTGGGCGCCGTGGTCTGTAGCGTAACGAATGGCCTTCGACAGGATAAATAGATCCGCGGAACCGTCATCATTGAAGGCACGAAGCGGCATGATCATTGCGTCAGGAGCCATCGCTGCAATGACGCCCACAGTCAGTGTTCCGTGACTCAAGGCGGGCTTGGTCTTCAAATCATTGTCGAGGAAACTCGCCGAGGATTGATCGAGGAAGCTCGCGCTCGACTGATCGAGAAAACTTGCCGAAGACTGATCCAGGAAACTGGCGGATGATTGATCCAAAAAACTCGCTGACGATTGATTCAAGGCCGCCGAGCCTGCCGGCCTGGTTGTAACGAAGTCATAGCCTGCAATGAGATGTCCTCTCAAAGCCGGGTGGGTCGAATCCACCCGCGAATTGATATCTGCCACGATGATTCCGCGCCCCGTCGAATAGGCTCGCGCTTGCCCCGCTCGTATGAGCTGGAAGGATGGCTGATTCTTGTACCAATCGGCTGCGGTCGTACTAGCTGTCCGGATGACACCCCATTGACCATGCGACGGTTCGGTCACCCCGTCGTTGACCTCGAACCAGTCGATGCCAACCAGTTGCAGAGTGTTCGTCACCAATCCCAGGACCGGCTGCACGAGAGGGAGTTTGGGAACGTTGACCAGATAGATGTCGGATCCCGGAATCGAATCGACCAGGGTGCCGGTCAGCCAATCCAGGACTCGCCCAAGCGAAGCGCCCGGTAGGAGCTTAACGACAAGGGGAATCGAAGTAGTGGTCTGAGCTTGGGTTATCGAGACCGTTAGAAGAAGAGCAAAGGCCAGTAAAATCCTATTTAAAACACAACGACGTCCTGTCATTGGAATCTCCATTCAGCCGAGAAAGCGCTAATCCACTTCATCGGCTCTTTTCCTCAAAACCTTTAGGGCACGGCTTAAAATCCGCCGGGTCCTCGGGTGGTTGAGGCCTTCCAACACAAAAGTGGGCCCGACGGGCTGGGAAAATACATGGTAGTCAAAAAAACGTCAGTAGGGCATTCCAACCAGCAGGAACGGCGCCCAATAGAACGGGTTCGGATACCTCTCCCGAAGGGACAGCATGGCCGATCGCAGCGCTTTCGACTTTGAGTTGGTCGTGCGCCATTGATCGTAGAAAGCAGCCATCAGCTCTGAGGTAGATTCATCATTCACGTTCCAAAGGCTGAGCAGCAGCGATCTCGCTCCCGCATACAGGAAGCCTCGCATTAAACCGAGAAGTTCATCGCTTCCGGTCACGTCACTCACGCCCGACTGGCAGCTACTCAACGTGACAAGGTTCGTCTCACAAACGATGGAAAAGAGGTCGAATGCGGTGAACCATCCGTCTCCCAACTTAAAGCTGGAAAACATGGGATTGTCCTGACGGAAAACCGCGTGACTGGCAATGTGCAGAAACGATGTAGCCCGGCTGTTCTCAACAAAAGCTGCGCGGGTTGCGGCGTTGTTCTGGAGAACTCGAGCTTCGGGGAAAATACCGCTCAATCTCGAGATCTCTTCCGTCACTAAAGGGACATTGTCATCCGCCACTCCGATGAGAAGAGGTGCTTTTCCAAGGACCTGTTCCTTTTCCAGGCAGTATTTCAATACCGACGCGCTGGGTGCGTAGGAGATTTCGAATCTGTCGATCAGATAGTTTTCGCCGTCGTAAAAAGCGTGGAAAGGTAGAAGATGCAACGGGCCGTGCGGCACGATCGTGATGTGGGGTGTCCGGATGTCCTCAATTAACGGTTCGATCAGATTCCGGTGAAGTTCCTGAAGATGGCGTTTCGTCGATTGGTCCATTTGGGCAGCGTGCAGGGCGACATATTCCGGGCCCAACAAAAACTTTTCCAAGTGAAATCTGAGCCGCTCCTGAAGGCCAGCCACGCGGCTGGCGGGACACAACCGGCGGACCACCTTGGCGTCGGCGCGAGAAATAATGAAGGCCAGCAATTCGTCTCCGGCCGTGAAATATTCGATCAGTGTCGTCCGTTCCGGCAGTGCCGCCTGAACCGATTCGAGAGTTACTATGGATACTTGTTGCAATGAGACGTATTCCGGATCGGCGCTTGAAACTTCACGTAACGTCCGCGCCAGTTCCTGCTCTTTGAATGCGATCGTCTCGTAGTTACTGAGGGAGGGTAGCGGCCGGACCTCCGGTTGGGAGCGCGCGTAATGAATGTTCAACTCTTCCCTTAACCGCTTGATCTTTGCCAGCAGCGTTTGTTCGGCGCGTCCGTGTAGCGAGGGTGTGTAATGAGCCAGAAGTTCGATCATGCCCCGCGAACGTGCGCGTTCGCACCATGCGTATGCGGACGCGATGCCGTCCACGTCAGACCGTTCGAGTGAAAGCCGGACGAGCGCATCGTAAGCCTGCTGGCGGCCCTTGAAGAACGTGACACGCAGGTCGTCGTGATGAAGCCGCGCGTGGTGACGTTCCAGTTCTTCTGCAGCGTCTTCATAATGCCGGGTTGCTTCGTCTAACTTGCGCGATCGTTCGGCGATCTCGGCGCACAACACGTGATAGGGAAAGAGTACAAGCGGTATCTTGGCATCCGTTATCAAACCAGCGATTTCATTCGTGGCGGCCTCCGCGCCCGGCAGATTGTCGAGAGCCAGGGCAACGCGGCCCAGCAAAACGAGGCTGAAGATGCGTTTCGACGGCAGTGCGAGTTGTTGAAAGGTGTTCTTGGCCTGCGTGGCTAAGGCCTGAGCTTCCCAGAGACGTTTCAGAGAGAAGTGAACTTCGGCGCGATAGAGGTCGAGAAGAGCGATCCAATACAAATTACCTTCCGCCTCGTATATCGCTTGAGCCTTCCGAAACACATCGAGCGCTTCGGAGTAACGTCGCATTTGAATCAGCGCCACGCCGTAGAAAGCCATTGCCTTGGCCTGCTCGTAGGCAAGCCCAAGAGTTTGGAACTGTTCGGCCGCACGCGAGGCCAACGTTGCGGCGTCCTTGGACAGATTCAACTGCAGGTAGATTTCTGCTTCATCGAGGTCGCACAACGCAAAATGCCGGCCACCCAATTGTTCGAAGCGGCGGCGCAGGCGGCTGAAGGATTGGAGCGCATCGCTATAGCGGCCCCGCAGGTAATGGAGAAAGGCGCGGTTATATTCGGCCTGCGCGCACAAATCGAGCATTCCGAGGCTGCGGCTGACGGCGTCCGATTTTTCGTACATCTCATCAGCCTTTTCGAAGTTTTCTACATTTCCAAGCGCGTTGGCGAGATTCAAGTAAGCGATTGCGAGAGGCTGAGGATCACCGATACGTTCGAACGTTTCAACGGCCATAAGGTGATACTTGTAGGACTGCACGTGATCGTCGTTCCGGTGATGCAAGTTGGCGATGTTGGAGCAAAGGCGGGCATATCCGGCTTCGTCATTGTGGGCCTTCAACCACTCTTCGGCCGTCCTCGCCACGCCTAGTGCTTCGTCGTAACGGCCGGTGTGAAATAAGGCCGCAACATAACCATTCTTGTTTCGTGCGGCGCGGCTCTCTTGGCCAGTCCGTTCAAGATGTTCGATGGCAAGCTTGTAATAGGGGATGGCTTCCTCAAAGTCCTCGTTGGCCGTAAGCGTGTAGCCAAGCATCAACCAGGCTTCGATCAAGAATAGCTCGCTGTCTGAATCCGAGGCCAATTGCAGAGCTTGTCGTGCTAACGAAACACTTTGCGCCGAGCCCTCGCCGCGAGGCTGTCCTGCATAAAGGTTTGCACCACGGATCTCTTTCCAGATTCGATCGAAGGTCGCTTGGAGTTCTTCTTGGCGCACCATCATTATTGGTATCGACCGGCGCCGTTCAATCCTTTATCCCGAAATATGACAAGCCGCGTAGCGGCGAAACAATCGTAGCCACGGGCGTGAGCCCGTGGAATCAGTTGAACATACCTGCTCAGTCCCGTAGGGACGACACACGATTCTTGTGATGTGCCGTCCCTACGGGACTGGACTCTGTTGATATTCGGGACCACGCGCTGACGCGCGTGGCTAGAATTGTGGCGCTCGCTTCGCGAGCTAAGTTGGGCGAGTTAACATATGATAGCCGCTTCATCATCACTCCAACCTCGAGAGGATTGAGGAATGAAACGAACGCTGATTTTCGCCTTTTTGATTGTTTCTTGGACCACCATCAGTTCGAGGAATGTCGCAGCGCAGGACCTGGTAATTACCAACGCGCGGATCATCGTCGGCAACGGAAGTGTGATTGATCAGGGTTCGATCGTCATTCGCGGCGGGCGGATTTCGTCTGTTGCCGCCGGCCGTGCCACCGTTGCGGGTTTGCAGACGATCGATGGAAGAGGCATGAGCGCGGTACCGGGGTTCATCGATGCACACCGCCACGTTAATACTGGAAGCAATGAGAAGGAGCAAATGCAGCAACTCCTCGACTCCGGATATACAACGGTCTTGTCCGGTGGCGGTCCCGCTGAAGGAAACTTGACGCTCAGGGACCATATCGAGAAGGGTGTGATCAAGGGGCCACGGATCATCCCATCCGGCACGATCAATCTCGCCAACAACACTCCCGAAAAAGCACGAGCCGAAGTGCAGAGGCTCGCCGAACTGGGTATCAAATTCATCGGGGAGATGGCGCTCACTCCGAAACCTGGACCGACGGCTACGGAACTAGGGAATCTGAAAGCTATTTTGGACGAATCCAAGAAAGTTGGGATTTGGGTCCAGATTCATGCTGTGAGTCCACAGGCAATGATGGCTGCCGTCAACGCGGGAGTTCCCAAGCTCGTTCACACTCCGCATTTCGGCTGGCTGAGCTTTGAAGACGCCAAAAGAGTGTCCGCTGCCGGCGTAAAGCAGCTATCGACGATAGGCTTCGGCGTGCCGGTCTTTGGCGTCTTTGCTGATGACAATGAGCCGCGGTTCCGCGATGGCCGGCCATGGCCAGAATCCATCATCGACGGAGACGGCCGAGGGCAGGAAGCCGGTTACAAGGCCGTGAATGCGCGCACGTCGTGGGATGCGGGCGTCATCTACGGCTATGGCACGGATACGAATTATCTGCCGAAGGCTGGTCTGGAACACGAATTGAAATCCCTGAACCTGATGTTCTCGGTGCAGGACATCATCAAACTCATGGGACCGAACACGGCATCGTACATCGAGATGAGCGATCAACTCGGAACGCTCGAAGCAGGTAAGCTGGCGGATATCGTTCTCGTGGACGGTAATCCGCTGCTGGGCTACTGGAACTTGCTAAACACGAAACTACTGATCAAGGGCGGTGTCATCGTCTCGGATCAACAATAGAATTAGGAGGTCTTGTGGAAGTTGTCATCTCACAGTTGTTGAACCAGTTTGAAAAGGGCAGTCTTTCGCGCCGGGATTTGATTCACGGTCTTGTGGCATTGACTGCGGCGGGCGGCGCCGCATCCGCCGCGCCGTTTCAAGAGACGCCGTTCAAGTCTACGAGAATTGATCACATTAGCATTCAGGTTACCGATCTGCCGCGCTCCATCGCGTTTTATCAGAAGATTTTTGGGCTCACGATTTTGAGTGAGGACAAGCCCAACGAGATCGTTCGACTGGGAACGACGAGAATCATCGTCTCGCTTCATCACAAGCTGCCGACCGGTATCATGGATCACTACGCGATCGCCATTGATGGATTTAATCGAGATTCCGTCACGCAAACGCTGAAACAGCAGGGACTGACGGCGGAACAAAACCTCGACTACGGCTTTTACGTTCGCGATCCGGAAGGTATCCCTGTTCAAATCGTAGGGACGTGAATCAACTTTTTATCGAGCCTCCCGAAGATACCGGCGTCTTGCGCGTCGGAACAAGTGGCTGGAGTTATCCACTGAATACCGGTCCTGGATCTTGGACCGGTATTTTCTATCCGCTTTCTAAAACCGACGAGCTGAAGTTTTACGCGCGATATTTCAATGCCGTGGAAATCAATTCCACGTTCTATCGGCCTTGTGCTCCAAAGACTGCCGAAAGTTGGGTGAAACGCACGCCGGCCGATTTTGAGTTCACTCTCAAAGCCTGGCAGCAGTTTACGCACAAAAAAGGTGAATGGACTATCGCAGAGGTTGAGAAATTCAAGGAGGGCATCCAGCCACTCATCGAGGCGAACAAGCTTGGATGCATTCTGTTTCAATTTCCCGCAAGCTTCAAATACACGCCGGAGGTGATGGATCGACTGAAACTGCTGTTGGAGTTATTCGAGGACCATCCAAAAGCCATTGAACTTCGCCATCGGACCTGGGAAGAAGCATTGGGTTCGCTTGCTTCCTTCAATGCGATTCCAGCATTCATCGATGAGCCGAAGTTCAAAGACTCGATTCGGCAGGACTTCGAAATGGTGACCGGACCGTTTTTGTATCTTCGGTTGCATGGCAGAAAGTTCGATAAGTGGTGGCGGCATGAGCACCGCAACGAGCGATATGACTATTTATACAAACCGGAAGAGCTGCAGCCCTATGTTGTCCGGCTCAAATCGGTGCTCGAGAACAAAGACATCCAGCGCGCCTACATATTTTTCAACAACCATCCTGGAGCGAAAGCCGTAGCGAACGCCGTTATGATGCGCGCGCAAATGGATATTCCAGTGAAGACGGAATTGCCGGAGAAGTTGGTGGAGATGTATCCAGAATTGAACGCGGGCTTTAGCCCGCGTTCCTATCCTTGAGTTGGTTCTTGAGTTCCTCCAGCTTTTTCTCCAGGCGCGCTTGCCGGGAACTCATCATCCAGTTGTGAATGAAGAAGACGATCGTCACGAGTGCGAAGGCTCCGAAGAGATACGACAGATTAGTCATGGGCCAGCACAACCTGAGTCAGGTAATCGACCTCTTCTTCGACCTTTGCGATCGTCAGCCGCCGCACGAAAACGTACGTGTAGAAGAACGCGATTGCGATGAAAGACATCGCCAGTGTCCACGCCATATCAGGATCGACTCCGCCGCCGCCGGGGCTCACGACGGGCTGCGGATGTTGAGTTCGAAATAAGTAGATCGACAGATAATTGATCGGGACGTCAACCATGCCGAGGAGTCCAAAGACGCCGCACAGTTTCGCTCGCTTCTCACGATCGGGCAAATAAGAACGGAGCATGAAATAAGAAATGAAGATCAGCAGCAGAACTACTTGAAGTGTGCCCCGCGAATCGAACGTGTACCACGTACCCCAAATCGGTTTGGCCCACATCATCGCTGTCAAAAGCTGCGCAGATGTGAACACGACGCCCATTTCGGCTGAACAGGCGCCGAAACGGTCCCACTTGAGATCGCGTGTAATCAAAAAGCCGAGACATCCGATGAACAATAGAATCGCAGAGCCATAAGCGCCGACCACGGCCAGCGGAACATGAATATAAAAGATGCGCTGAGCCTGCCCTTGTGTCGTTTCGGTCGGCGCGAAGAGGAAGATCATGTACAACGCGGGGATCATCGTGATGACTGCCAGTATCGCGAGAATTCTCAATTTCATATTTATTCCTCAACAGCGAATTCAAAGACGAGATAGGACACGGTAAGGTAGACAATACTAAACCCTGCCAAAATCGTGAGCCAAGCGGAGATTTCCGGCTTCTCCTTATTGAGGATTTGGCTGGTTGCTTCAACGGCCGCGATCACGACAGGTACCGTCAACGGGATCTGCAAAATTGGAAGCATGACTTCTTTCATGCGTGTATTGGCGGAAATCGTCGAGAGAATCGTTCCGACGGCCGAAATTCCTAATGTCCCCAAGATAGAAATACCCGCTATGCCGAGAAACCGTTGATCGAAACTCAGATTGTTCAGGATGAAAAATACCGGCAGTACGATGAATTCGGCAATGATCATGAAGGTAAAGTTGCTGGCGACCTTTCCCAGATAGAGTTCGCCGCGGCCGAGCGGGGCAAGCAGCAGCCCTTGAAGGCAATCGTTGTCGATCTCCATTGCCAGCGAGCGGTTCAAACCGAGTATCGCGGCAAAGGAGAATGAGACCCATAGTTCTCCCGGACCAATCAGCGCCTTATCCAAGCCGCTCGATTCGAAAGCGAACATGAATACGACCAAGACCAGGATGCCGAACATGAGCATCGAGCTGATGGATTCTTTGCTCCTCATCTCGATGACAATGTCCTTGAAAATGATCGCGGTGAGCGCTTTCAACGGTTGGCTCCCGCGCGGATGAATGACGTATACGCCTCTCGAATTCCCGGTTCCTTGGCTGCGCCGGTAAATACGACTTTGCCTCGATCGATGATGGCCGCCCGTGTCGCACCGCGCAGGCCTTGTTCGAGATCGTGCGTTGTCAGGATGATGGTCTTGCCTGCGGCCGACGCTTCGTCGAGCATCTGATTGAGAACTTCGACGGCATTTGCGTCCAGCCCCGTGTACGGCTCATCGAGAAGAATCAGTGATGGATCGTGCAGCATCACTCGCGCAATGCCGAGGCGCTGATGCAACCCGCGGGAGAAGGCGCGCACCGGATCGGATGCGCGGCGCCGGAGACCGACACGCTCCAGCAACGATTCGATGCGGATCTCCGGATCCTTTAGCCCATACAGTCTCGCGAAGAATCGAAGGTTTTCGACCGGATTCAGGTCGCGGTAGAGGTACGTATTATGTGAAAGAAATCCAACATGCCGCCGCGCCTTCTCCGGCTCTTCTCCGATGTCCACGCCTTCCACCTGCAGTTTTCCGTGCGTGTACCGGACCAGGGTTGCCGCAATTTTTAGGAAGGTCGTCTTGCCTGCGCCGTTCCTTCCAAACAGCGCGAGGAAGTCGCCGCGCGCGACATTCAATGTGACTCCGGCCAGCGCCGTAAAATGTCCGAAGGTCTTTCGGATATCATCAGCTTCGAGTGCAAATGTGTTGGGCATGATCCAGCCGCGGATGCGGCGATACAATTCTAGCCACGGGCGTCAGGGCGTGTTGCCCAAAGAAGCCGCGTAGCGGCGAAACAATCTTAGCCACGGGCGCAGCCCGTGGATTGTTCGGCGGAAAGAACCAAGCCCCGTAGGGGCGGCACAATCGATTTGTATCG
>JACXTT010002067.1_pt1 | contig 32275 bp, 36 predicted proteins | sample 9270951 | NCBI WGS metagenome assembly JACXTT01 (sample SAMN15532306, study PRJNA645909) | rock metagenome | isolation source: weathered quartz diorite | place: Puerto Rico | collected 2017-06-21
TCAGGAGAGATAAAGGCCGGGAACCAACCGTCTCCTTGTTGCACAACGCGTTTGAGGGCGGGACGCGATTCTCCACCAAACCACAGCGGTGGATAAGGCTTCTGCACAGGCTTCGGCGCAAACCCGACTTCTACGGACTGTCCTTGTGCGTTCTGGAGGTGTGGGCGCGTCTCAGTCCACAATGATTTCATGGTGTCGAGATAGGAGCGGGAGATTTTTGCTCGGTCCTTCGGCGTAATGCCGAGCAGCGCCAGTTCTTCAGCAAACCAGCCAACACCGAGGCCAAAGATGAAGCGCCCACGGGAAATCACATCTAGTGTCGCTACTGCTTTGGCTGTGAGGATTGGCGGGCGGTGAGGAATAACGACAACGCTGGTGCCGAGCTTGATCGTTTTAGTCTGTGCTGCCACAGCTGCGAGCAGAACAAACGGGTCGTAAAAAGAATCATCCGGGGTGAATGAAGGTCTACCGTCAGGAGAGTAGGGGTACTGCGAAGAGAACTGAGAGGGGATAACGACGTGATCGTTAATCCACACTGAATGATAGCCTAACTCTTCGGCTGCTTTGGCGGCAGTGATGAAATCTTCCACAACGGCTCTGCGGCCCAAACCTAAGAGATGAACGCCGAATTGCATGGTGAGGCTCCTTTGGTTCATTTTGTAGCAGGAAAATTCTCGATCGGAACCGGCTCCACCGGGTCTGCTAGCGCAAAGCCAAACACGCGTGAGTAAAAGTACAGCTCGGCATCAAGCGCACGCTTGATATTCTTGGCGTCACGAAACCCGTGTTGTTCTCCTGGAAAAGGAATATACGCCACCGGCAAACCTTTGGCGCGCAGCGCCGCCGCCATCTTTTCGGCTTGATTAGGTGGAACAACTTTGTCTTCCAATCCTTGAAAGATGATGAGTGGGCATGAGAGACGGTCCGTAAAGTGAATGGGTGAACGCTCACGATAGAGATCGTGCCGTGCAGGGTAGGGACCCACCAGGCTTTCTTCGTAGCGCGATTCAAATTTATGCGTATCATGGGCGAGCGCTTCAAGATCACTAATGCCGTAATGGCTAGCTCCAGCCTTGAAAAAGTTGCGAAACGTCAGCGCACAGAGCGTGGTATACCCGCCTGCACTGCCGCCGGTAATGGCGAGTCGATTGCCGTCGACCAATCCCTTTTCAAGCAGAAACCGAGCGCCGTTGACGCAGTCGTCAACATCGACAATACCCCATTGGCCTTTGAGACGATTACGGTAGGAGCGGCCATAACCGCTGCTGCCGCCGTAGTTGACGTCAAGCACGGCGACGCCGCGGCTCGTCCAGTACTGAACGCCAAGGTTCAAGGTTGTTTGCGCCGCCGCTGTGGGGCCGCCGTGACTCTTCACCAATAGAGGAGGGCGTTCGCTGTCGGGCGCAGTAAAGTCGCGATTCTTGGGAGCATAGAACAGCGCGTGTGCGATAAGCCCATGTTCCGTGGGAAACTCGATTGCTTGCGGAACTGAGAAGTAGTCAGCGTCGAGGGAGAGCGTGCTCGCGCGGCGAAGCACGGTGGGCTGCTGTGTCGCCAGATCCAAACGAATAATGGCAGCCGGCTCGGTGGGAGAGCCGCCGCCAAACACGAGGTGAGTTGGGGTAGCTCGGACATCCCAAACTTCCGTGTAGGGCGTGTTGAGCGGCGTCAATTGCCGCGTGTCTGTGTCCAGTCTTGCTAATCGCCAGGTTCCCTCTGACGAATATGAGCAGATCAGTTGCGTAGCAGAGACAAATGCATAGGTAGACATGCCGAAGACCCATTGGGGTCGGCCAAATTCAGCTTCCATCGGACATAGGGCTTCTATTGATCCGTCGCGCCAACGGTACAAATTCCACCAGCCGCTACGATCGGAAATGAAATGGAGAACGCTATCCGGCGACCATTCGGGTTGGAAGATCGATTCTACCGGACCATCAGTAACGTGTTGTTTTTGTCCAACTTCTCCGTCTTTCGTCAGCTCTCCTACCCATAGTTCAGTCCTGTCCCACGGCATATTGGGATGATTCCAGGATAACCAGGCGAGGCGTGAGCCATCAGGACTCAAGCGTGGAGAAGAATAGAAATCATAACCTGATGCGAGAGTGTATACTGCACCAGTTGTTAGATTGACGGAGACTAAGGTGTTGACGGGTTCTTTGTCTTTGATCGTGTGATCTTCACAGACGCAGATCAGGCGGTTGCGACGCTGATCGACGATGGCGTCTGCATACCGGAGCGCGCCGTCCGGCGTCAGCGAGTGGGGCGGTTCGTCTAGGGTTTGTCGATACAAGCGTTGATCGGGGAAATGAGAAAAATAAACAACCCCACGGCTGACGGTGAAAGAACCTCCGCCGTACTCGTGCACGCGTGTACGCACGTTGTAAGGCGCCGGCGTGACATCCGTTGTGCCGCCATCCGGCGTCCAACGGACAATCACATTGCGCCCGCCTTCGGTCGGTCGTGCTTCGCTCCAGTACACATTATCGCTATCAAGTTGGATTTGGCCCAGCCCTACCGTTGCCGCAACAATGAGATCAGACGTAATTGGTGATTTCCATGAGCCGTATGGAACAATATGTGAGGCGGTCATGCTGTGTTAGACCTCTCTTTCAAATAATTGTTCCATCAGCTGCGTGACGAGCGCTGTTATGGGCAATGAAGCGCCGAGGTCGTGACCTACGGCGACAGCGAGCGAGACGTCTTTGTAGCCAACCTGCGCCATGCCTTTGGCGCCAGTAGTGTAACTCTGCGCGACTTGTAGCATTGCTTCCCAGTTTTGCGCCGCCCAGCTATTGCCCGTACTGGCTTTAATTACTTCTAACATCTTCTCTTCACTAATACCTGCGCGACGTGCGAGGCGCAGTCCTTCACGCAAGGTCTGCATGTTGACGATCGCTGTGAGATTGTTGGCAAGCTTCGTCACTTCGCCCATACCAACCTCGCCCATGTGAAAAATGTGTTTGCCAACAGCGTTAAACACCGGATGACACACTTCGAGCAGGGTGGGGTCTCCACCGACCATCAAAGATAAAGTTCCCGCCCGCGCGCCGGATTCCGCGCCGCTCACGGCTGCGTCAAGCACGCCGACCTTCTTGTCTTTGGCAAGGGCTGCAATGCGCTGACAAGTTTTCGGATGCACGGTGCTGTGAATCACAATGACCGCCCCTGGCTTGGCCCCGGCAAGAACACCGCCGCCGTCTTTCCCAAGAATAACCTCTTCAACTTGTGCGTCATTGACGACAATAACCTGGATGATATCGCACTTCTCACCAATCTCCTGAGGAGAACGGGCGATCTTGGCCCCCAGTTGTTGTACTCTCTGCATCGGCTCGGGACGAATATCATAAACAGTGAGGTCAAACCCGGCTTTGGCGATATTGACCGCCATGTGTTCCCCCATGTTTCCCAGGCCAATAAAGCCGATTTTTTTGTCCATCGCACTTCTCCTTATACAACTTCTCTTCGCATGCGCTGCGCGCGGGCGCGACAGAGTCGAGCCCTTCAAAATCATGCGAGCAGAGTATTAGCTCAGCGTCTGCTTGGCGATATTTTCTAAGTCCGTTACCATGGCATTACCTTCTCCCTCTAACCAAATAGTGACATGGTCAATACTCGCGTCCGCGAGGTCTTTGAGTTCGGCTTTGTTGCGAAATTGTCCGGGGAAGCCGAAGGCGAGCACCTGAATCGACTTGGGATCACGTCCCACCTGCTGCGCCATTTCGGTTAATGTAGCGCGGCCCTTTTTGATAGCTTCTATGGGGGCCATTACCGGCATCCAGCCGTCGCCCCATTCGACGATGCGTTTGAAGACATTCTTCGCCGAGCCGCCCATAAAAATCGGCGGGTGCGGCGTCTGCGCTGGTTTCGGAAACGATTTGACCGCGGGAAAATTGTAGTATTTGCCATGATACTCAGCTTCATTTTTAGTCCACAATTCTTTCATGGCCAAGATTGAATCTTTTGTTTGCGCCCAGCGATGCGCAAAGTCTCCTCCCATGATCTCGGTCTCTTCCTTGAGCCAGCCCGCGCCAATACCAAAGATGAAGCGACCACCGGATAAGCGATCGAGCGTCGCGACTTCTTTCGCCAGTAACAGCGGGTTACGTTCCGGGACCAAGCAGATGCCGGTGCCCAGCTTGATTTTGCTGGTGACTGCCGATGCGCGTCCGAGCGCCACGAATGGATCGAGAATGCGACTGTACGGATCGGGAATCACACCGTCCTCTGACGCAGGGTAGGGCGTGGTATGCTTAATCGGAATGATGGCGTGCTCTGGCACCCAGAACGAGGCGAACCCGAGTTCTTCCGCTCGTTTGGCGAGCACGGCTGGATCTACGGTTTTATCTGTTGCGAATGAAAAAACTCCGATATCCATGATGCTATCCTCCGTACTTTAATTGGCGTATTTAAACCTACCGTACGAGTCGAAATTTCGGCAGCGTGACTTCTGGTGTGACATCGTCAAAAGCAACTTCGACAGCAGCCCCGCACGTCAGTTCATCGTTGCGACAGCCAATAATTTGCGTAATGATTTGTGGACCTTCAGCAAGTTCAACAAGTGCGACATTATAGGGAATGTCTTCTTTGAAGCCCTGATGCCAGAGCTGATGGTACACGCCGTAAGAGTAAATGATTCCTTTGCCGCTGAGCGGCGTCCACTCTTGTTCGGCAGAGAGACAATTGGTGCAGACGGGTCCTGGCGGTAGATGAACATAGCCGCAGGCGCGACATTTTTGGGCGACAAACTCATGCCGTTTGGCGGCTTGCCAATAGGGCGCGTTCCAAGGTTCGATGACTGGCAATGGTTTTGTATATTCAGCCATGATGTTATCTCCGCAAAATCAGCGCCCCAGCATGCTCGCGCAGGCCGCCAGTGTAGGTGCACATGAGCAGTTCAGCATCTTTAATTTGGCGTGGGCCGCATTCGCCGCGTAGTTGCCGCACGGCGTCACAGGTGTTTTGCCAGCCGACCATGTAGGTTTCTGATAACTGCCCACCGTTGACGTTGATAGGCAATTCACCGCCGAGAGCAATCCTTCCACCCTGAATCCAGCGCCCGCCTTCGCCTTTAGGGCAGAAGCCATAGTTTTCTAGCGCCGCAAGAATAGCCGGGCTGTATGCATCTTGGACGTATAAGGCTTGTATATCTTTGGGTCCGACCTCCGCCATCTCGAAGACCATTTTCGCAACTCGTTCTTGTTGGAAGCTCTGCATGACTAAGTCTGGCGTTTCATACGCACGAAACGCTTCTTGACGCCCCATGCCGCGGATATACACGGGCTGCTTGTGCAGCGATTGGGCGCGGTCTGCAGTGGTGAGCACAAAGGCGTGGCCGCCATCAGTGACGTAGCAATAGTCAAACATGCGCAACGGCTCGACGATATAACGAGCGCTCATGTAGTCATCCAGCGTGATCGGGGTCTTTTGCACCGCTTTGGGGTTAAGAATCGCGTTCTGCCGTTGGTTGATAGCAATGGTGGCAAGCTGTTCCTCTGTTGTGCCGTATAAATGCATGTGGCGACGGAAGGCAAAAGCGAACGGCAGTGAAGGGTTGAACCCCCCATACGGGGCGTGCTCCTCTAACAGTGCGCCGCCGAAACGATTGCGATTGGTTTTTTGGTTGGTCCCGTACACCAGCAAGATGTAATTGGCCATCCCAGCGTGCAACAACAGCGCGGCGTGTTGGATCATGTAACAGCCTGTGGCGCCGGAGGCCTCGACGGCGCCGCCCACTCGCGGGTTCATACCCAGCATCAAGCCCAGTTTAAGATAATCGCCTTGACGACCATAACTAGGCTGGACGAAGAGTCCATCGATATCATCTTTCTTGAGGCCGCAGTCTTGGAGCGCGGCCCGTGCGGCGTCGATCGCGAGTTCATCTCCCGTTTTGTTGGGTACTGCCCCTTGTGGCGTATCGCCGACGCCGACGATACAGATTTCATCTCGAAGGTTGTTGAGACTCATGCGCGCCTCCTTTCCCGACCGAGCTATACAGAACCTTGGCGCGGGATGCAATTGGTGATTTTCATCTTTTTCGTTCCCAAATGAATCCGAGAATATATCCTATGGCCATGTAGATGAGAGTTCCACGCGCTACAATGTGGATATTGGCTTCATCACCACCCCAAGCATATCCACGCAGGTCAGCTCCAATCAGGATGGTTGGGTTATAGAACCCAAGTGTTCTGGGCAGCTCGAAGAACCAGTGGATGGGAAAGTCTAGATCGACGTGTTTCATGAACTTTAAATACGGTCGGCCCTCGTGAAAGAGCACGGAAATTCCTTCGGTCAAGAAATAAAACGCGCCAAACACTAGGGCCAAAATCGCGGCGCTCTGACGTCGTTGGTGCATTGAGCGTCCTTTTCAGCGTCACGGTTTTTCTTGGAAAAAAGTGATAATCCGTTCGTATGCCTTGGGATCTTGGACGAAAAACAAATGGCCGCCTTCAAAGAGGGCGAGCTTGGCGTTGGGGATCTGTTTCAACATTGCCTCCTGATTATCTACCGCCGCGATACCGTCGTAGCGACCACCACAGATGAGAACCGGCATCTGCAATGTTGGCAGGCGGCTATAGGTGTCGTGATCTTTACGGGCTTCCAGTTGACGGCGCGCGCCCATTGCGCGGCCAGGTTCGTCCGCGCCGATCTTTAAGCCGTTTAATGTGTCTTTGAGAAGAGTTTGGAACTCTTGTTGATGGGCTGCTTGCCAGGCTGCGTCTCGCCGATTGTCAGCGAGCGTGATAACCAGTCGAGCGTACTCTTCCAGAGAAAGTCCCCTGACTTCGTGCAACGGATACGAGGCCCCGCCTGCGCCGCCGCTGCTGGTGCAACCCAGGATGAGCTTTTCGACGCGATGTTGATAACGAATCGCAAATTCCTGAGCGACCATACCGCCGAAGGACACGCCAATGACCAGGCAACAGTCCCAGCCAACTGTTTGCAATAATGCATCGGCGTCGGCGGCATAGTCCGCCATCGTGTACGGAATATCGGGCCGATCTGTTTGGCCGAGGCCCCGCTGATCGTAAGCGAGGACCTCAAAATGTTTGATCAATGGCCAGTCAAATGCATTGGGCGAGCGGCGCAGATCGCCGCCGGTGCCGCTAATAAATAAGACTCGGGGGCCACTGCCGCGGATTTCATAGTACATGCGTAAATCGCGCACGGTGGTGAATGGCATAGTAAAGCTCCTTTTTTGGTTTTCTTCCTCTCTACTCTGAGTGGGAGGCCCAAGCAAGTTCTCTTCCCTGCGCTGCCGCCTGAATCGCCTGACGTGCGGAGGCGAGCGGGGCGTCATCGTGAAAAATAATAGTGTCGCCTTGAGTTTCCACTCCGAGACGTTTCCAAAAATCCGCGAGATCAACTTCAGTCGGCGTCGCCTTCATGCGATCATACAATTCAGTCAAGATTGGCGCTCCGATAGCCTGATCCCCCATTGCGAGCGCACGAGATAACGGCCAGGCGACCGCCATTGTCCCTCCCGCTGCAACGATGGCGCGTAAGGCGTCCTGCAGGCCTCGCTGATTCGCCGTGCGTTGACGGATTTCTAGGTCGGCAAGGAAACAGAAGAGCGCGCCGCCCCAATACGTCCGCCCCCAGGTATGCGTGTGGTCGAGGCCCTGGTCCCCCGGTTGAGGCAATCCGTGCGGAAGGCCCTGGATGAGGTCCTGCCAAATTTTTTCTACCGGGACTTGCCCCACGCCGAAACGTGCTAGCGGCTCTACGTACGTAGCGATGCCTTCTTCAAGCCAGTGATGCTCCTCCGCCACGTGTGGGAACGCAAGGTGGACCATTTCATGGGGCATGACCCAGTCATGGTGCAACATTTCCTCATCCGTAAACTGACCTAGCCAAACCTTGATGAGTGGATGTTCTCCGCCGAAGGTCGTGCCGAAGCGCACGCCTGCATTCTCTGGCTCTGGCGTTAACAGCAATCGGAGGCGGGGCACGGGAAAGCGACCATAATAGTGTGCAACTGCCTGGGCTGAGTTGGAAATCCATTGTAAGAGATATTCGCGCGGCGTTTGAAGCTTACCTGGAGCAAATGTAACTTCGATAGAAACGTTTTCAACCTGAAGTTGCGCCGAGGAAAGCTGCTCGGTTGATTGTCCGGCGGGACTAGCAGCAGCATTCGCTGCTAGCGGTCGAAATACGAAGACCGACAACAAGAGCAAAGAAACAATCAAGGCAATGTCGGCATAAGCATGTGAATATTTCATGGTTTCTTTGCCTCTTTGCTCCGAACAGGATCATACGCAAGTAACTGGTAGTCTGGAGAGATACTACTAGGACGACTGCGTTCGTCCACGTTGTTGAATACCCGAGCGACGGGCGGCTATTGCTTCAGGCGTGATCGTGCGAGCATGATCCGCCCAAGCCTCGTGCTCGATTTGTAATCCGTCAGCAAGACATGCCGCATGGCCTTGATCAATAACTTTCTTCATGGAGCGCACCATTTCCGGTACGCAGGACAAAATGTCCTTTGCCAAAGCCCGGCAGGTCGGCAGGAGTTCTTCCGCCGCCACCACGCGATTTACCAGACCCCACTCGGCTGCTTGTTCGGCGGAGAGATAATTACCGGTCAGAGAAAGTTCCTTTGCACGATAAATCCCGATAGTGCGTGACAACTTCTGGCTTAGGCCCCAGCCCGGCATCACGCCGACGCGCGCATGGGTATCCGCAAATTTGGCCGCCGCCGAGGCAATCAGAATGTCGCACGCTAGCGCGACTTCAAACCCGCCGGTGATGGCGAATCCGTTAATAGCGCCAATGATGGGACGATCAAACGACTCCATCGCGCGAATAATATCCATAGGGCCGCCGACAGCAGAATCTTGCGCCGTCATGCCAGTCACGCTGAGTTCGCGGAGGTCGAGCCCCGCGCAGAACGCGCGTCCCGCTCCTGTGAGGATCACGACCTTTGTGTCCTCATCGGTGCTCAGCTCTGCAAACGTTTCTACCAGCGCCATGCGCAGTGCTTGCGACAGTGCATTCATGGACTCAGGGCGATTTAGGGTCAAAGTGGCGATGCCTTCATTTTTATGGATGAGGAGGACGGAATCTGACATGTTTCTTTTTCTCCTTGTTATGGTCGAATCGTATACGCGCGTGGACCGCGATGCTCACGAAGTTGTGGTTGAATCCAGTCGAGCCAGTCGCACAGCACCGGGCGAGTACGACGCGGATCGATGAGGTCATGTACGCTGAAGCTTTCTGCTCGTGCATACGGAGAGCGCTGAGCGGCCAATTGATCTTCCAGCTCACGCCGTTTCGCCTCTGGATCCGGTGCTGCGGCGATTTCACGGCGATAGGCGACGGCGACCCCACCTTCAATGGGCAACGCTCCGCTTTCTGCCGAGGGCCAAGCGAACACCATCCCGCCTGGACCAAAGTGCGCTGCTCCTGCCACACCGTATACTTTGCGAACAATAACAGAAGCCCACGGCACGGTGGATTGCATAATGGCAAAAAGTGTAGCTGTTCCATGACGAATAGTAGCTGTTTGTTCAGCCTCTGGACCAATCATGAATCCCGGCTCGTCAACAAAACTGACGATAGGTAGATGAAATGTGTCACAAAGATCGACGAAGCGTCGTACTTTTTGCGCGCCATCGGCGGTCATGGAGCCGGCGTACCAGTCAGGATCATTTGCCATCACGCCGACAGGCTGACCATTCAGCCGTGCGAGGCCGGTGATTTGTGAGGGTCCGTACAGTGACGCCATCTCAAAGAAGGAGTCGCGATCAACAACACAGTCAATGATCCGCCGCATCGAGTAACTGCGCCGACGATTGCGCGGCACGATGCTGAGCAATGCTTGCTCCTGTCGGTTACGATTGTCGTGACAAGGAAGTACTGGCGCCGCCTCCCAAATGTTCGTTGGCAAATAACTGAGGAAACGGCGGATTTGAGCAAAGACGCTGGGCTCGTCCTCGGCAACATTGTCAACCACCCCACTTCGCAGATGGATCTCCGCGCCGCCGAGTTCCTCTTTGGTAATAGAGCGACCAAAAGCACGTTCGACCAAAGCGGGGCCGCCAATCATTACTTGTGCAGTGTGGCGCGTCATGATGGAGAAATGGGCAGCGACAAGACGAGCGGCCGGCAGTCCGGCCACCGGACCGACGGCCGCAGACACAACTGGCGCGATGCTCATCACTTGCATGACCGACATGAAACGCGGCGTTGCATTAACGGGGGCGCCGCCTTCTCCTTCGGAGCTTTTACCACTGCCACGTGGCACGCTGCCGCCTCCACCTTCGAGAAACCGGATTAGCGGCATACGAAACTGGCTTGCAATCTCTTCGGCGTACACACTTTTGCGTAGGCCGGCTGAGGTAGGAGAACCGCCGCGCAAGGTGAAATCTTCGCCGCCGACGACGCAAGGGCGACCATCAATCTTGGCGAACCCGAGCACGTAGTTTCCTGGTGTGAAGGAGCGCAATTGTCCTTGTTCGTCGGTCTCTGAGTGGCCCGCGATCGGACCTTGTTCGCGGAAGGAGTTGTCGTCGATGAGGCTGGCAATCCGTTCACGAATCGTCAGGCGGTCCTGAGCATGTTGACGGGCTACCGCCTCCTGGCCGCCAAGCTCTTGCGCCAGGCGTTCGCGTTGTTCAATGCCGTCGATTTCTTTTTGCCAGCTCATCAGTGCCTTTTCCTCTTTGGCCTATAACTTGCTCCTCTTATGTACGACATATGAACGACAGTGGAAATCTCCAGGTAAGTCATAGCGGACAATAACGTCCAAGGACACCGAGCGTCCACGCAATGAACGCGACTTGGAGAGAAAAATAGTGTTTTTCACAAAGACGTTCATGGAAGGAGAATTATATGAATGCCTTACTTAAAAAAACTCTCCTCGTCCTCCTCTTAGGTGTTAGCTTAGGAGTCAGCGCTTTAGGGTGTGACCCTTACTATCACCATCGGTCTCATTACCGGGACGGCTATGGGTACCCCTATTCCTATGATGGGGACGGGTGGCGATATCGTCATCACCATGATGATTAAAGCGGAAACTACACAACCCCTCTTGTTTGTTGCTTAACTGCTTCATATTAGCCAGCATAGGCGCTACACAAGTAGACTAAGAATCGGTGAGTAGCGTGCGAATATGAGCCACGGGGTCATGGAATGAAATACCCCTCAAACTGTTGACAATGATACGACACTCTGACCCACAGAATAGCGTATCGTTAGACCAGCCAGAGGGGAGATCTGGCGCTTTATGAGTTCGTGACTCGCAGCACTGCGGCGCCGTTGATCTGGTCATGTCGCAAACGATACAGGGCGTCGTTGGCTTTTTCCAGCGGAAACTCCTCAGTGTGTGTCTGTAGCGGAATCACTTTTGCCAGTTCCAATAATTCTTTCCCATCTTGCCGGGTGTTAGCGGTGACGCTGCGGATATTGTGCTCATAGAACAGATGAGTGGTGTAGTTCAGTGTCGGAACGTCGGTCATGTAAATTCCAGCGAGCGCCAGCGTGCCGCCTCGGTCGAGGGCTGCTAAGGCCGCTGGTATGAGTTCTCCTGCTGGTGCGAAGATGATGGCGGAGTTGAGCTTCTCTGGAGGCGTATCGGTTGCTTCTCCTACCCAGACTGCGCCCATTTGTTTAGCGAGCGCCCTGTGTCGGTCGCCCCGCGTTGCGACATAAATTTCACAACTCCAGTACCGCGCGATTTGAATCGCAATGTGTGCAGACGCGCCGAAACCGTACAGTCCCAATCGTTGTCCGGGGCGAATATCACTGCGTCGCAACGTCCGATAGCCGATAATGCCCGCACAGAGGAGCGGGGCAATCTGTACAGAGGAAACCCCGGAGGGAAGAGGGTAGACGAATTCTTCCGGGGCAGTGAGAAATTCTGCGTACCCCCCGTTTTCATCATAGCCGGTAAAACGCGGCGCCATACATAGGTTCTCTTCTCCACGTGTGCAGTACGCGCACACGCCGCAAGAAGCGTGCAGCCACGCAACCCCGATGCACTCACCTTCTTTGACCACTCGTCCCGAACCTGGCCCTAGTTTGACGACCGTGCCGACCGCTTCGTGTCCTGGGACGACGGGGAGCCGGTGTGGTGGCAAATCACCTTCGGCGACGTGCAGGTCTGTACGGCACACGCCGCAGACTTCGACTTTGATCAAAACTTCGCCCTGCTTTGGTTCTGGAGTAGGAAGATCAACCAAAGTGAGCGGGTGAGCGGTGATGGGGCCGGGGTTGTGGACCACCATAGCTTTCATGGCGATGATTATCTCCTCATTTGTTCTTCCTTTGGGAAAATATCGAAAGGTTGTTGCCAAGGCTAGGAAGGCCCCGACGAAAAACCTCCACCCTCAAACTGTAGAGTTGTTCTTGTGAGAAGCGTATAGAAACTTAAGACTATCGCCGATACGGAGGAGAAATACATGGGTATCACCAAAGCGATTGCACTGGCCCCAGAACAAATAGATGAGATCTTACTGAGCGAATGGAACATGCGAATGGCGACTGTGGGTCCTGGTAAACGGATCAACTTGACGCCAATGTGGTTCGGTTGGGCAGGTGGGAAAATTTACGTCCATGGACGCGGGCAAAAAGTGATCAATCTACGACAGAACCCGCAGTGTACGATTCTTGTTGACCGCAATGAAAAGTTTCCTGAGCTGCAAGGAATCATGATGCTCGGGACAGCGAGCGTGCTTGAAGACGCCACTGCGGAAAAAGCAGATCCTCACCTTGTAGCAGTGCAGGAGCAAATGGGGAAGAAATACAACGGTGGCCACGGTCGCCCGGTTGTTGCTGATCCACCGCCGTTTACTGCAACGGCCAGTGGGTCGACGCGACGCTGGATTGTCTTTACCTCGGAGACAATCGTGACGTGGGATAATTTCAAATTGAAAGGCGGAGAGCGGCGATAAAACAAAGAGGAAGGCTAGGGAGAAGAATTGAGTAAAGAAGGGTCATGAGTTGCCGATAACCCCCCTGAGGTGTTTGTCATGGCCAGTATTAGCAGTATTTCCAGTTCGGCTCCGAACCCTATCCAAGATGTGGCGCGCGCTGCAAAAGCTGCTGGAGGGTCATCCGAGTTACGTCAGGAGTTACTCGGACAAGTTGCTGAACGTGTCGGTAATGGGGACTATGTGAAGGCTGAATTGACTGCCGCCGCTGCCGAAGCGTTAGCTCAATCATCCAACTATCGGCCAGGACAAGTCCTCAACAAAGTTGTCTAGGAGGCATTATGGCTGCGTGAGGAGTTGCAGGGGTCGGATCGACTCCTTTGACATATGTATCGTCATCTTCTCTGAGTGTTGAGAATCGCCGCGCCTCGACTGAAGTCGCAAGCAATCACTCAAGTTCTTTCCCCAAAGAGGTGGTTGTGCGAAACGCATCAGAGAGTGAGGCTGACGCGTTGGCGCAAACGCTAGGCTACGCGCCTGGGACTCTACTGCATAGAGTTGCCTGATTTTTTCGCTCTCGTTTGATCTCGTTCCCAGGCAAAGCCTGGGAACGTAACCTCAATACATTGTAGGGGCGCCCCCCAGTGGTCGCCCAAAAGTGGGGCAGGCGCAGGGGCCTGCCCCTACCTGAACAGATGGGCTGGAATCAAGAAGAGGATTGTTTTTTTAGACAAACGAGGCCGACACCGTCCCTACGTTAGAAAAAGTAGACTCCCACCGATCACGCTTTGCGATCGGCGTTGGTTTCGTGAATGAGCCGCTCATAATACGTTGCCCTGGTTCTAAGGCCAGGTCGTATGCCGCCAAATGATTGGCGAGCCACGCAATGGAATCGAGTTGATTATCGATGACATCTTTGCCGATGACCTGTTCGACGAGTTCACCGTTTCTTTTCATCTCGACTCGCACCTGACTCAAGTCGAGTGTTTGTGGATAGGGTGAAAGCGCCGCGCCGGTGACATAGCCCCACTGGGCCACATCGTCAGCGACGCCTAGCGGCATATCCGCCCGCATATCTGCTCGCATGTCGACGACTTCAAAAGCCGGAGCGACAGCGGAGACTGCGGCGAGGACTTGCTCTCGCGACACGCCAGGACCAACCAGGCGCTTTCCCATGGTAAAGCACAGTTCAGATTCGATAATGGGTCTGCTTAGCGCTGCATGCATGAAACTATGTCCACTGGCGAAATGTCGACTCGCCAGCAGATAGCCGGCGATAGGCGCTGAGAGGTTGAACATCTTACGCGCTCCTTCCGCCGACAGACCGATTTTCCAGCCGCCAAGTTTTTCTCCCGATGCTTGCCAGCGAGACAGCACGCCGAGCTGGACCTGATAGGCGTCAGCAAAGGTTAACGTTTTCTGCAAAGACGCTGGCGGCGGCGTCCATTGTTTCGTGGTTTGCCAGAGTTGCTCGATCGTTTCTTGAATGTTCATCTGTGCACGCCTCCTTTTTCTTTTCCTTATGGGCAACTGTTGGAAATGAAAAGCCCCTGCCGGGGAGAGGTTTTTGTGACGACCTTCCCAGGTTCTTGCGCTCTCTCAGCGTGAAGAGGACAATCGTTGCGCTAAAGGAGGCGAATATGAGTAGCGCCGTATCTTTTCCGAGAGAGTCCTCAGTTCCACAACGTCCACACCGACGCATGTTAGGCCGCTCAATTCCAGCCGAGGGAGAAAATGGACTTTTTACCCAATCCTGGTTCCCGCTGTGCCTTGCTAATGAGGTTGCAACGGGCAAAGTGCTTGGCGTTGATTTCCTTGACGGGCGCGTGATTGTCTTTCGTGATACACAAGGCTCCGCGCATGTGCTGAGCGCCTATTGCCCACATCTGGGCTCCGATCTCTCAGTTGGGGATGTGAAGGACGATACGGTGCGCTGCGCGTTTCACCACTGGCAATATGATCGGAACGGAGTGTGCGTAAAAACTGGGATTGGCGATGCGCCGCCTCCCAGCGCGTGTCTCTTTAAGTTTCCCACGGCAGAGAAGCACGGGCTCATTTGGGCGTTTAATGGGGACACGCCGCTGTTTGACCTCCCAGATTTTCCCTATCCAGAAGATGATCTTGTGATGAAAGTAGAAGCGTACAATATGCTTCTGCCGGTTGATCCCTGGGTGATTTGTTGTAACACGCCTGATATGCAACACATCAAGGCGTTACATAATGTGACCTTTGATCAAGAAGACCCTGATGAGGAGATCGAGTGGACCAATCACTCCATGCTCTATGATTTCAAGGGCAAACACGCGAACGGCGAACCGATTGCATACCGGGTCGGCATCTACGGCACGACTATTTTCTATCAAAGCAGCGTGTTCGATGGACGTTGGTTCGGCGCTCTTGCTCCCTTCGGCTTGCCGCGACCGGGGCAGACCAAAACCTACATGATCATCGCGGCGCGCAAGTCTGATGGGGATGCAGAGACAAACGAAGCATTTCTCAATTTTGCTATGAAGCTTGAGAAGAAAGTAGTAAGTGAGGACGTGCCGATCCTACAGACTATTCACTTCAAGCCTGGAACTCTCACTCGAAGTGATAAAGCGCTCGCAAAGTTCTTGCAGTATCTACGCGATTACCCTCGGGCGCATCCGTCGGCGGAATTTATTGCCTAAGGACCAGTTGCTGAAGTAGGACGCCTACATGAATCGCGCTGAGCGCAGACGACAAGCCAAAGCATCTGGTAACCAGTCCAGTGCGTTGTCTGGATCTAAGACGCCTCAGTTTTCTGTTTCGACTATCAAAAATCAATTGCAACGGGCAAGTTCACCAGAAGAAGCGCGGCATCTGCTTGATGGTTTGATCCAGCAAGGGCTGCCAGCTATGGCGAGCGCCGAGTTGTCTGCATATGCAGCGCAATATCATGAGACTACGGCGGCGCTGCGCGCTGGGAGCGCCGCCGAATCAGTAGCTGCTGTTGTTGACAATACGCATGCGTGGGCCGATGCAATGATTGATCGCTCGCCGGAGCGAGACCGTCGGGCTTGTCGGGCGGGCTGCGCGTTTTGCTGCTACCTGCCTACCGTGCTGGTCACTGCGGCTGAAGCGGTCCATTTAGCTGCGTGGTTACAAGAACATCTGTCGCCTGAGGAGCTGATCGATGTGCGCCAACGCCTCGCTGAGCGACTTCAGCAACAGCAAACGGTTTCTTCCTCTCAAGTAGATGGACCTTTGCTTTCCTGCGCCCTCTTGCGAGACAATCAATGCACAGCCTATCCTGCGCGGCCGCTCAAGTGTCGCGGGTGGAACTCGCTCCGTCGTGAGGCATGTGAGCACGCCTACGGCTATAGTCCGTCTATAGGTCAAGTGCCAGCAGACACGTATGCGTTTCTCATGGGCAATGCGGTGCTGAATGGTCTCAGTGATGGTGTGAAAGCTATAAAGCTTGATGGAGGCTCGTACGACCTCAGCTATGCTCTGGCGCGGGTATTGGACATTCCTGACGCGGTTCAGCGTTGGCGCAATGGCGAGCAGCTTTTTGCAGAGCCGTAGTAGGGTGCGCTTGCGCACCAGCGCCATAAAAGAGCGCTTGCGCTTCTCTCCTTCGTTCTCATCCAGTCCACCCTTGACAGCACGCGTCTCATCCTCAATGTACTGAGGAGCAATTTTTTGCTTCACAGGGAGAGTAAGGAGGGATAAATGTTGCAAGGTCGTCGTCTAGTTTATGTATTTGGTAAAAAGCTATGGCGTTCGTCCGTGGCTGCGGTTGTGTACGCAGGCATGTTCCTGCTCGACGCAGAATTTCCGGCGTGGGCCGACCCCGTTCAGTCTCCTCATGCTGGACCGAGTGTCGATGGATCGAAAGTGTATGATGAGAAGTGTGCGACATGTCACAACGGCAGGGTAGCGCGCGCGCCGCAACTCCAGGCGCTGAAAGCGAAGAGTCCCGAGGAGGTGCTCGATGCCTTATTAACCGGGCCAATGGTGTTCCTCGGTATGGGCATGCCGGACGCCGAACGCCGAGCGGTCGCGGAGTTCATCACCGGCAAACAGTTTGGTTAAGAGCAGCTCAAGGCCACGATCACAAACTTCTGTCCGAACGCGCCCGGAGAATTTACGGTCTCTGAGAGTACCCCACAGTGGAACGGCTGGGGCTCTAATCTGTGGAATACCCGTGTCCAAACGGCGGAGCGCGCCGGCTTGACGGCAGAACAGGTGCCGAATCTCAAAGTAAAGTGGGCCTTCGGATATCCCGCCGGCACGGTAGCTTCGCAACCGACGGTGATGGGCGGACGCGTGTTTGTAGGTACTCTACGGGGACAACTCTATTCACTCGACGCCAAAACCGGCTGTTTGTATTGGGCGGTCAAGAATCCGACTGGGGTGCGTTCAGCGATCAGTGTAGAGCGTTTGCCGAACTCGAATCCGCCGAAATACGTCGCATTCTTCGGCGACGTTGCCGCGACCGTTCATGCCGTGGATGCGCGGACCGGAGCCCAAATTTGGGCAACGAAGGTTGATACCCATCCCATCTCTCGGGTGACTGGTTCTCCAAAGTTTTACAACGGACGTTTATATGTGCCGGTGACGTCGCTGGAAGAAGCCTCGGCTGCTGACGGTCGCTATGAGTGTTGCACCTTTCGCGGCAATCTGGTTGCGCTTGACGCCGCCACGGGAAAACAGATCTGGAAAACGTACACTATTCTTGAGAAACCCAAGCTCAGAGGGAAGAACAAAGCTGGTGTAAACGCCTACGGACCGGCAGGAGCATCGATCTGGTCGTCGCCAACTATTGACCCGGAGGGCGGACGGATTTATGTGACCACGGGAGATAACTACGCAGACCCGGCCACGAAAACCAGTGACGCCTTTGTAGCCTTTGATCTGAAGACCGGGAAGCTTCTCTGGTCGCAGCAGTTCCTGCCCAATGATGCGTGGAACGTGGCGTGTGACTCCAAAGATGAGAGCAACTGCCCGAAAGCGAAAGGGCCGGACCTCGATTTCTCCTCTTCGTCAATTCTGCAAAAACTCCCGAATGGCAAACGAGTACTCGTCGCTGGGCAAAAGTCCGGCATGGTGTATGCCCTTGATCCTGACAACGGTGGAAAATTGCTCTGGCAAGAACGGGCTGGCAAGGGCGGCATCGCCGGCGGGGTACAGTGGGGCTCCGCTGCTGATAACGAACTCATGTATGTGGCTGTGTCTGATATTGGCATGACGCCTACGAGCGATCCTGAGAGGGGGACGGTTGCGGTGCTTGATTCCAAAGTAGGCGGGGGAATTCATGCATTTCGTCTCACAAATGGTGAAAAAGTCTGGTCGGTCACGCCTCCAGGTTGCGGCGATCGTAAAAACTGCAGCCCGGCGCAGTCCGCCGCGATTTCAGCTATCCCTGGCGTAGTGTTCTCGGGCTCGGTGGATAGTCATCTACGAGCGTACTCCACTAAAGATGGGAAGGTGTTATGGGATCATGACGCCGCGCAAGAATATCAGACCGTCAACGGCGTCAAGGGGAATGGCGGCTCGTTCGACTCGTCAGGGCCAACCATTGTCGATGGTATTCTTTACACCAACTCGGGCTATGCCCAATTCGGCGGATTGGGCGGGAACGTGCTGTTAGCGTTTTCAGTGGATGGGAAGTGAGTGGTAGTTCTCTTTCGACGTGTCGCCTTTGTTTGTAAATACCAATAAACTGCTGTGAGCAAGCCCTTGATTACCCAAGGGCTTGCTATGATGATTAGAAGACTTGAAATCCCTGTATTCCAGAAGCTCAGCGGATAAGAGAGTTCTGCTATGAAAATTCGAGCAAACTTTGTGAAAGATGGAAAATGGTGGGTTGCTTGGACGGAAGATGTGCCAGGAGCGCTCACTCAAGGAGAGACTCTGGAGGAAGCCCGAGAGAACTTGGTTGATGCAATTCGCATGATGCAAGAGCCAGTAGATCTATCGCAACTTCCGAAGAGCAAGGTTGTAATTGAAGAGTTTGAGGTATGAATGAAACGACGGGAACTGATTCGCCACATTGAGCGTTTTGGTTGCGTCTTATTGCGTGAGGGAGCAAAACATAGCCGCTATGTGAATCTTGCCGATCCGCAGCGTTCAAGCACTATTCCGTGTCACACTGAGATCGGCGACCTACTTGCACGAAAAATTTGTCAACAACTTGGGGTTCCTGACCCTAAATGAGCTGAAGCTTCTGCAAAGAATGAGTCCACGTTCTTGTGTTTTCTTATTACTGCATCGTCCCAACTGGAAACAAAAACCCAGTCTGAGCATCTTCGCCGTGTGTGCGAGTTTTAGCGATCGAACGAGACGGGGAGGGTAGGGCGCGAGCCAGGTAGGCGTCGGCGGCTTTGCGAGGAATGCGGTACGAGCGGCCAATACGAAGGGCTGGCAGTTCTCCTTTGCGGATCAAGTCGCGGACGACTCGTTGGGAAATAGCAAAAAGCTGGGCGATTTCAGCAACAGTGTACACTCTGGGGCGGACTTTATTGAGAGCCATTACTTGCTCCTACGTCAACGGGGCATCTTGCGATGCCCCGCCCGGTTTTCCGGCCTCGTGCCCCCTGGAAGACGCCCCCACTCCCCACACGCCTCAATAATCGTCTTCCTTGCCCCCACATTGGGGTCCCGCGCACTTGGTTCCCCGGTCATGGGATTACGAACACCCACTCGTCGCGCCGCAATTGAGACATTTGTAGCACGACCCGTTGCGGATCATGATCGAGCCGCAGTCTGCACAACTTGGTGAATCCGCTTGTGACTGCCAGGTTGTCATTCCGCTCTGAGTGAACCCAACTGACGCTGCACTAGTAAGGAGAGGAGCCGCCGCACCATTTATGAACGATGAATGACCAAGGTTTCTATTCGGTATGGCGGGCCGTTCAGAGCCTGTCGATGGCGGCGTGACGCCGACTGCTGCTCCGCTGGAATAGACTGCTGCGCCGTTTGCTGTGAGCGGTGTCTGACTAGAGTTGCCGCTGTTTGGTAGAGATCCTCTCTGTTCACTCACTTCGATCAATCCAGCCGACTGCTTCTGCTCTGTCGACAAAAACCGCGAGCCAAGATAGCGGAAGATGTAGTCTGTCAGCGATTTGGCGTACGGAATGTCGGGATTCTTGGTAAACCCTGACGGCTCGAAGCGCACGTGACTAAATTTGCTTGCCAATGCTTCGAGCGGCACGCCGTACTGTAAAGCTAAAGAGGTCAAGGTTGCGATTGTATCCATGAGGCCAGAAATCGTACTGCCTTCCTTGGCCATCTTGATGAAAATTTCCCCTGGAGCCCCGTCTTCATAGAAGCCGACATGAATATACCCTTCATGTCCCGCTACTTCAAATTTGTGACAAATCGCTTGCCGTTCCATCGGGAGATGTCGGCGCATCGGCGCGGGCTCAGCGACGGTTACGGGCGCAGGCTCGGCTTTTTTCTCGCCGGTCGCCAACGGTTGCACCCGTTTGCAGCCGTCTCGGTAGATCGCGACTGCCTTCAGACCAAGCCTCCACGATTCCAGGTAGGCCTCCATGATGTCTTCCACCGTGGCGTCGTTGGGCATGTTGATGGTTTTTGAGATAGCGCCCGAGATAAATGGCTGCACGGCGCCCATCATGCGTACGTGGCCGAGATAGTGAATCGTCCGGCTGCCGCGGGTGGGTTTGAAGGCGCAGTCGAACACCGGTAAATGCTCATCACGCAGAAGCGGTGCGCCTTCAATCGTCTCATGCTCGTCAATATACTCAACAATGGCTTGAGTCGCTTGACTGTCGTAGCCGAGTCGCTGTAACGCTCGCGGCACTGTGTTGTTGACAATTTTTAGAAGTCCGCCGCCAACCAAACGTTTGTATTTGACCAGCGCGATATCCGGTTCCACCCCGGTGGTGTCGCAGTCCATCATGAAGGCAATCGTGCCGGTCGGAGCCAACACCGTCGCTTGCGAATTACGGTAGCCAACCTTGCGGCCATAGGCGAGGGCCTCGTCCCACGCCTTACGTGCTTCGGAGAGCAGGTCGAGCGGCACCAATGAAGGATCGAGCTTGTGCGCGTGGGAGCGATGCTTGTCGATAACGCTGAGCATCGGCTCACGATTCACTGCGTAGCCAGAAAAAGGCTTCATCTGTTCAGCGAGACGCGCGGATTGAAGATAGGCTTCACCAGTCATCAAAGCAGTGATAGCACCGGCGTATTGTCGTCCAGCCTCGGAATCATAAGGAAGCCCGAGCGACATCAGTAATGCGCCCAAATTGGCATAACCCAAACCGAGTTCGCGGAAGGCTTTTGCGTTCGCGGTAATTTCCGGAGTCGGATAGCTGGAATTGTCCACAAGGATGTCTTGTGCGGTGATGCTGATGTCGACTGCATGCTTGAAAGCAGCGGCATCAAAGACGCCATCGTCACGGACGAACTTCATCAGATTGAGCGAGGCGAGGTTACAAGCACTATCGTCGAGGTGCATGTATTCGCTGCACGGATTGCTGGCGTTAATCCGCGCCGTATTCGAGCAGGTATGCCACGAGTTGATAGTCGTGTCGTATTGCATGCCAGGATCGCCGCACTGCCAGGTCGCTTCCGCAAGCTGGCGCAACATGGCGCGCGCTGCCATCGTTTCGCAGACATCACCAGTTGTGACGTAATGAGTGGACCATGGACCATTTTCAAGCACCGTTTGCATGAAATCGTCGGTTACGCGCACGGAGTTATTGGCGTTCTGGAAGAAAATAGAGCCGTACGCAGCACCGTCGATTGACGCGTCATAGCCGGCTTCAATCAGCGTCCACGCTTTCTTTTCTTCTTCGACCTTGCACTGAATGAATTCCGTAATGTCCGGATGGTCGACATCAAGGACGACCATTTTTGCCGCGCGGCGGGTTTTGCCGCCGGACTTGATCACTCCCGCAGACGCGTCGGCTGCGCGCATAAAAGAGACTGGACCCGACGCGGTGCCGCCGCCAGCAAGACGTTCTTTGGAGGAGCGAATCTTGGACAAATTCACGCCGGATCCGGAGCCGCCTTTGAAGATGATGCCTTCTTTGCGGTACCAATCGAGGATCGACTCCATGCGATCTTCGACCGAGAGGATAAAACATGCGCTACACTGGGGATGATCCTCGACGCCTACGTTGAACCACACTGGACTATTGAACGCGAGCTTTTGCTGAACGAGGAGGTGGGTCAACTCATCTGAGAAGGTTTGCGCGTCTTCCTCCGCGGCGAAATAGCCGTCCTTCCGTCCCCAGCTCGTGATGGTGTCGACCACGCGGCTAATCAACTGCTTGACACTATATTCTCGTTGTGAGGAGCCTAACAGACCACGGAAGTATTTTGACACTACCACATTCGTGGCGAGTTGCGACCAGGATTTGGGTATCTCTACATCCTGCTGCTCGAAAACAACCTCACCCTTCTCCCCAGAAATAACAGCGCTTCGTTTTTCCCATTCAACCTCTGAGTATGGATGGACGCCCGGTCTGGTGAAGTAGCGTTTCATGGTAGTGCCCTTGCGCCTATTGGCTGCTGCAGGTGTATTTAGCTTCGTTGCCTGGCCGCTGTCTAGCCCCACCTTCTTCTTGAGTTTTTCCGCCATCCCCTGCCTCCTCTTCCCCAAAATTTTTATCAGGCGTTGTTGCTGAGAATGCTGATATACCCCAATATGTAGCGTTGTCAAGCAGTCATCAGCGCTATGCCTTGTGGCAGAAAAAGACTCTTCTTTTTTCTTGCCAGAACTTTTAAGATGCGTGTCATGGCCTCCAAAGACGGATGGAAATCGGCTGCTGATGTCCTTCGAGCCGTGCTGCCTCATCTTGCTAGTGCGGAACGCTTACAAGAGTACCGCGTCTGGGAAGTGTGGGAAGAAGCGGTTGGTCGTTTAGTTGCACGTAAGGCGCAACCGAAAAAAATTCAGCATGGAAAACTGTTTGTGACAGTGGGCAATTCCGTGTATTTGCAAGAAATGCAATTTTACAAAATGCACATTCGAGATGCGGTGAATCAACGGCTCGGCGCTCCGGTCATCAAAGACATTTTTTTTGTCCTCGGTCGCGTCCAGGATGTCGCCATCCGTCCGGAGCCACCGCCGCTTCGTCCTTTGCCGCCCTTTTCCGAGTTGAAAATGCCCAAACTGGATCGGCCAGAGTTAGAGGCCGCCTTTGCTTCACTCCTTGCCGCGCGCCGTCGTCGGCTCAAGGAGAAGCCGCGTGGCTAACTCATCGCTACAGACGCCCGCCGTACGTTTTAGCCGTCTATTTCGTAAAGCCGGAATTTTTCTTGGCAAGGGACAACACAAAGCAGCGCTCGCGGTGTTGCGGGAGGGGGAAGCATTAGCGCTCTCTCTTAGAGACGAACAGCGACTCGCGCTCTTCCGTGAAGAAATTGCTCGCTGTTTGCAGGAGTTATCATGACCATTGCGGAAATCAAAAATTTTGCGCCTGTGTCTGACACTTTAGCGACCGCTGGTCAGCCCTCTGAGGATCAAGTCCGCCAGCTAGCGCAGGAGGGATTTGAGGTAATCATTAATCTTGGTCTTCTTGATCCGCGTTATTGTTTAGCAGATGAAGCTGGACTCGTTCGCTCCCTGGGCGTGCAATATCACCACATTCCAGTTGATTTTCAGGCGCCTCAACGCGCCGACCTCGAACAATTTTTCCAAGTTATGGACGCATGTACAGGGAAGAAAGTGTTTGTCCATTGCGCAGCCAACTACCGCGTGTCCAGCTTTGTCTCTTTATATGGGCAAGCCAAACTTGGGTGGTCGCTTGCACAGGCGAACGAACATATTCGCCGTCTCTGGGAGCCTAACGAGGTGTGGACCACCTTCATTGACGAGGCCCGTCAGGCGCTTGCGGCCAGCCGCTGATGATAACTGACAATGGCGCGCCTCTACGATCATCCCTCAAGCTGCTTTCTGGATGTGAAGTGAGTTTCTTCATTGTAGATAATGGCTCCTCCTAAGACAACGCTAGCGCCGAGCAGCGAAAAGAATATCCCTGTTCCAAGAACAGAGAGTAAAAAACTGGTGAGAAAAACCAACGCGAACGAAACTAGTAAAACGCCAATTTCCATACATACCTTCCTGTCTTCGTGATAAGAAGAAAAACACGATAGGAACAAGAAGGTTGCAGTGGTCTCAGGCGTCAATCAATTGAATTTCGTAGCGGCCCCTGCTGCTTCCGCCAGTTCGCGGAGCATGGCCACTGTCGTGGGAAAATCGACGCACGGATCAGTGATGCTCTGCCCATAGACGAGCTGATGGCGTGGCGCTGGGAACGGTTGCTTCCCGGCGACTAAGTTACTTTCGATCATAACTCCCATCGACCGCGAACTACCTGAGCGAATCTGCGCAGCAACATCAGAGAGCACAAGCCGTTGTCGATTGAAATCTTTCTGCGCGTTACCATGGCTGCAGTCGATCATGATACGTGTACACAAATTAGACTGATGAAGGACTTTTGCGGCAATGGCGAGGCTTTCGGCGTCGTAATTCGGGGCGTTGGCGCCGCCGCGCAGCACAAGGTGGCAGTCTGGATTGCCGGTCGTGCTCACAACGCTTACTTGCCCTTCGCTGTCGATGCCAAGAAAACGATGGGGGTGTAAGGCTGCGCTGATGGCGTTCACCGCCGGGGCAATACTGCCGTCGGTGCTGTTTTTAAAACCCACGGGCATGGAGAGTCCAGACGCCATCTCCCGGTGCGTTTGGCTTTCGCTGGTGCGCGCGCCGATGCCTGTCCACGATACTAGTTCGGCAAGATACTGCGGCGTAATGGGATCAAGCATTTCTGTGGCCACTGGGAGACCTGCTTGCGCGAGGTCCAACAGCAACTTTCGTGCGAGACGCAAGCCAGTGGCCATATCGTAGCTATCGTCAAGGTGTGGGTCGTTGATAAGCCCTTTCCAGCCTGTGGTGGTGCGAGGCTTTTCAAAGTACACCCGCATGACAATCAAGAGTCGGTCTCGTAGCTCCTCCCGTGCTTTCACCAAATGCTCAGCGTAGTCTCGTGCTGCGTCCACATCGTGAATGGAGCAGGGACCAACAACCGCGAGCAAGCGATGGTCTTCACCCTGCAGGATCGCCCGAATGGCGTCCCGTGTGGTTGCGACCGTTTCAGCGACCTGTTCGGAGATCGGGAGTTCTTGCTTCAGGGCGGTTGGCGTGACGAGTGGACTCGTGTCAACAACATGAAGATTATTCGTTTGACGCATATGGCTCACTCACTTTGTTCGCTCTGTCGCTCATGGCCCGTTCGCTCCGCTCACTTTATAGTAGACAGCCAGAAAGCCATACGCCATAGAGCGAGTGAAACGAGCGGGCCATAAGCCATAAGCTGTTTTTTAAGCCTATTCTTTCCATGTCCCGCGTACGGTCGTGCCGGTTTGTTTTTCTAACTCCTTGACAGTAGCCAAAACATCTTCTTTCGCATAGCCATTAGCTTGATAGAATTTGATTAGCTCGTTAGCGGCGGAGCCCATTTTCAGCGGCACGCCGAATTCTTTGCCAAGATCAACCGCGAGACCGATGTCTTTACTCGCCAAGTCAATCGTAAATGTTGGCGCGAGTTTATCACGAAGGATGGCGCGCGTCCCAGACTCCCACACAAAACTGCCGCCGCTGCTGGCTTTGACCGCTTGCCAAATAATATTAGGATCAACTCCCGCTTTCGCACCGAGCACCATGGCCTCAGCCGCGCCCATCATGTGAATGAACGCAAGCATATTGTTGACCAGTTTTACCACATTGCCCGCTCCGATGGCGCCACAATGAATCACATTGGCGCCCATGGCTTTGAGGGCGGGTTCATACTTATCGTACACAGCTTTATCCCCACCCACCATGATAGCCAGAGTCCCCGCGCGGGCGCCGCGTACGCCGCCGCTGACCGGCGCATCGAGGAACGCCACACCTTTGGCGTTGGCTTTCTCGCAGAGACTGCGCACTATCGTAGGGGAATTGGTGCTCATGTCGAAGATCACGCCGCCGCTCTTTGTTCCTGCGAGCGCACCATTATCGGCGAGGACGACGCGTTCGACATCCGCCGGCATGGGTAGAGATAAGAACGTAGCTTCGGCGCCGGTTGCCGCCTCTTTGGGGCTGTTGGCCCAGTCAGCTCCGGCTTCAAGTAAATTTGCGGCGGACTCACGCCGAATATCAAACACTTGTAGTGAGTGACCGGCTTTGATCAAGTTCGCCGCCATTGGGTTGCCCATATTACCGACACCGATAAATCCAAGTTTCATAACGCCTCCTTTGACACGTATCACGCGACACGCACCAGGTATGACGTCTTGCGTCTTGCGTGTTGCGTCTGTGTTCTATCCGTTTCCTGCCTATGGCGCTAGGTCGATGTGAATATGGAGCTCGTCTGCGATCGTGTTGAGTTGGTCTTGCAGGGTAGGGATGCTGACCGAGTCAGGAACCGTCATCTGAATACGCATCGTATAAATGGCCGTGCCGCTGCCAGGCTCGGGCCGTGATTGGGTTTGCATCTGCACGATGTTGATCCCCTGACTAGCTAGACAACGCGCCACGCGCGCCACGATCCCTGCTTTATCAATCCCGGTGGCTTGGAGTTCATAGGGGGTCGAACGCTCCCCCACGCCATAAGGAGTGGGTTCCCCGGCGAGCGGGCGAAAGAAGACGGTCAGCCGTTTTTCCCATTCTAGACGTTTACATGCAGTCGAGAGCTGTTGTTCAACGTCATTGCTGTGGCCGGATAGAAGCAGCAACACCGCGAACTCGCCGCCCAGGATGGTCATACTGGAATCTTCCAGATTACAATCGCACTCGTAGATGAGTTCAGCGAGATCCGCGACGATGCCTGGACGATCACCACCGATAGCAGAAAGAGCGAACCATTTTTTCATTGGCGTAGCTCCTTGATGGCGGCGATGAGTTGCGGCATGACTGCAGCGGACGGGCCACGCAGGCTGATGTTGCAGAGCGGCGTGATCTCACTTTCGTAGAGATTAATCTCGATGAGCGTTCCGCCCTTTTGTCGCACCGCAAGCGGGAACGAGGCGGCGGGATAGACGGTGGCTGAGGTGCCGGCCACAAGAAAACAGTCGCAGAGTTGCGTTTCGCTGTAACACATATCCAAAGCGTCAGGAGGAATCGGTTCGCCAAAGGACACCGTGTCGCTTTTGAGAATGCCGTTGCATTTAGGGCACTGCGGCGGCAAAGGATGGAGCGGCACTTCGGAACCTGGATAGCGCGAGTTGCACTCGATGCAGCGGATCAGCGTATAGTTGCCGTGAATCTCCACCAGCTTCTGGCTCCCGGCGCGTTTGTGCAGGTTGTCAACATTCTGGGTAATAAGGCATTGTAGAATACCCATCTTTTCCAATTGAGCGAAGGCGTGATGTCCCGCGTTTGGTTCGGCGGAGCCCACAGTTTCCCAGATAATCTTGCTGGGGCCTTGAGGGTTCAGGCGTTCCTCCCACGCTTTCTTAGGATTTTGCAGAAAGATTTGATAGCCGTTCATAGGCGGCTCGCCGTACTTGGTCCACAGTCCGCCGGGACCGCGAAACGGCGGGATGCCGCTTTCAACTGAAATGCCTGCGCCGGTCAGCGCCATGACATAACGAGACGATAAAAGCAGCTGCGCTGCTCGACGGATGTCGTTGTCTTGGGTTGTTGCTGCATGTGCCATAGTTCAATCCTTCTGTAATAGGGATCATAGACTTTTTGTCAACGTAATGAAGGCTGAGCAAAATGAAGCTATGAATCAAGGCTTCAACTCTTCCAACAGTGCTTTCGCCTCTTGCAAGTCTTTGGTGTCAAAACCTTCGGTGAACCAATTGTAGACCTCAAACAACAACTTGTGAGCTTCAGCTTTCTTACCCTACTGTTGCCGCAGACGAGCCAGGCTCGTTGATGCGCGGAGTTCCCAGGATTTCGCTTGCTGCTGGCGCGCAATATCGATGGCTTTGAGAAAGCAGGCTTCGGCTTTCGCTGCGAGCCAAAGGGCTGGCACTCAAACTGTTCCTCGATCAAGCGGTGCATAGCGGCGCTGACGATGGCGGTATTTGGTTCGGCTAAGCTTTGAATTCGTGCGGCGAGGTTGGGAGTTTCACCTAAGGCGAGCTGTTCCGTGCGGCCTGGAGCGCCGATATCGCCCACCACGACTAGGCCAGTGTGGACGCCGATGCGGACTTGTAATCCTCTCGTCCCGCTAAAGAGAGTTCCTGCAAATTCCCTCGCCCCTTGGGGGAGAGGGCTAGGGTGAGGGGCTTCTAGAGGTTGAAGCATCACGTTATCCTCACCCCGACCCTCTCCCTTGAAGGGCGAGGGAGAAGAAAGACGCTGCAATACAGAAATAATCTCCAACCCCTCGCGCTCCAACAGCTCTCGCACTTGCGTAAGGACTTCATTAAAGGTCACGGTTAATTCCTTCGGTGCGCAAGCGCACCCTACTTTACCAATGAAAAATGTTTTCGATGCGCAAGCGCACCTTACTTTGCCTTCCACTGCGGCTGCCGTTTTTCCGCGAACGCCACCGCGCCTTCACGGGCGTCTTCGGTGTTTTGCAGCCAGTTGTAGAGTTCTCTTTCCAGCTTGAGGCCGTCGGCTAGCGGCATGTCCAAGCCGCGCAGGGCGGCTTGTTTGATTCTTTGCACGGCTAACGGGGCGCTTTTGCAGATTTCACCGGCAATCTCTTCACATTTGTTCATGAGTTGGTTCATGGGCACGACATGGTCGACGAGTCCGAGCCGTAACGCTTCTTGCGCGCCGATGCGGTTGCCGGTGTACAACATTTCCAATGCCCTCCCCAGAGGGATAAGGCGTGGCAGTCGTTGCGTGCCGCCAGCGCCAGGCAGCCAACCGAGGCGTACTTCACCCAAGCCAAACTGAGCGTGTTCCGCTGCAACCCGGATGTCACAGCAAAGTGCTTGTTCCAAACCACCGCCATTCGCGTGTCCATTGATAGCGGCGATGATCGGTTTGTAGAGATCAAAGAGAATCGGGAAGAGTACATTCTGTGGCTCTTCTTTGGGTCGTTCGACGTAGTTTGATTTGACGTCACTACCAGCGCAGAAGGCGCGTTCACCTGCGCCAGTGAGAATGCCGACTCGCAAGGCTGGATCATCGCGGAACTCTGTCCAAACCTGGGCGAGGGTCTCGTAGGTGTCAAAGTCGCATGCGTTGAGCCGTTCGGGCCGGTTAATGGTCACATAGGCGATGGGTCCTTTTTTCTCGAAGAGGACTTTCATTTTTTCTCCTTGGAATTGAGTCATCGGGTCATTGAAGACCGCTGCCGATATTCAATCGCTCGATGATTCTAATGTTGTAATGTCTCAATTCTTACCGGTTTTTCTTCTCAGGCGTCAACAGTTTCCCGCTGTTCGTTACGTCGTTGCTACTTTTAAACTGTCTCACTATTCTCTCGCTTTTAGTTGCAGCTAGACAATGTGGGGGCCATAACGTCATAGAAGTTTCTAGTATGTAAAGTATATGAGATAGACGAAGATCGAAGCGCGATTGTCGATGACTGATGATGGGGACATCTGGCCAGAACGCTGTGAGAACATAAAGGCAAATGAGTTTCATTTGACGCCCCAAGTAGCGCCTGTGCCGCTTAACGCCAGGACAGAGTGCAACAGGCGTTCCTATGGGACAACTGGCGGTAGCAACGGTAAGCGTGCTCGATCCTTTGCTTGGCTCTCCCCTGTTGACATTTGTCACTGAGTTAGGCATTGCGATAGCGACGGCGTTGAGGGTCGCCTCCTACTTCATACCTGCGTAACTTCGAACGACGCTACATCTGGTTTATCTTATTGACCGTCTTGATAGTCTTGTTTGCGCTTTTTGCATGAGCGGCGCCGGACGTCTTGAAGCAAAAAACAGAATTGGCGCTGCGTTACTGAGGTGAATGTTCCCCATCTGCTCGCTCATGAGCTGCGGCGGAAAGGTCAATTGCGTATGAATACAGTTTCTCTGCCCATGCTGCGTCCAGCTTATCGTCCAACGGCCGTTATGCTGGATAGCATTGCCGCCATGCTTATTTTTGTGGGTACCGAGATCCTCTTCTTTTCCGGCCTGATCAGCGCGTTTATTGTTGTGAAAGCTGGCGCTCTCTGGCCGCCGCCAGGTCAGCCCCGCTTGCCGATCAGAGTGACTGAGTTTAACACGCTCATTTTACTCGCTAGCGGTTTCGCCTTGCTGAAAACGAACTGTGCGTTCGCCGAGTTTCGTGACGTTGACCGTACGAAGCGACTCCTCACGCTCTCGATCGGACTAGGACTGTTTTTCGTGATGTCTCAAGGATATGAATGGGTGAGGCTGTTACGATTCGGATTAACAATGACGTCAAGTACTTATGGAGCTTTCTTTTACCTCATTGTTGGCGTACAGGCGTGGCATGCCGTGGTTGCGTTGTTGGCGCTTGGCTACTGCAATGTACAATTGGCGCGTGGTGAATTGACGCCTGCGGCTTTCTCGACCACACAGATTTTTTGGTATTTTGTCGTCATTCTGTGGCCGATCTGCTATCTCCTTGTCTATCGTGCGTGAACCAAGCCCTTTCGCACCAGAAGAATCTCCGTTACCAAAAAGGAGAATACTTGCACAGAAAGGAAGTTCATGAGCACCTCACGTATAGTAAGCAGTTTGGCGGTCAGCATGGTTTTGAGTGGAGCCCTGATTGCGCCTAGTAGCGCAGCACCAGGTGATCCGGCAGTTGGTAAAGAGACGTACGATAAAACCTGCGGCATGTGTCATGGACCAGCAGGGAAAGGAGACGGTCCGACTGCCGCGGTTTTACCAACCAAACCACGCAATCACACAGACGGGAACTACATGAACCCGTTAACGGATGACTATTTATTCAAAATTATTAAAGAGGGAGGGGCTGCTGTCGGCAAAGCGCAGTTCATGCCGGCTTGGGGAACGCAGCTCAAAGATTCGGACATCTGGAATGTCATTGCCTATATCCGCACGCTGGCTGTGCCTCCGTATCAAGGGGCGGCTGCCCAACCTGCGGCTCCATCGAGCAGTCAAACTAATAAAAAATAAGTCCACAAAGCTACAAATTGTCAGCGGAAGAAGCGTCATCCCTTCTTCCGCTTTACTGGGCCTTCAGCAGTGCACAGCTGAGCATGGTCAGCAAGCTGCCCGTAGCGTCTTACCCTTGCTATGACCCAGAACTATTCACCGCCGGCGCCATCAACAGCAACACCAACAGCGCACTTCGTTCCACCATTTTGTCAAAATAGATAAACTCATGCTTGGCGTGTGCTCCATCCCCCACGGCCCCGAGTCCGTCAAGCGTGGCTGTATACAGGCTCGTGGTATTGCCATCTGAGGCGCCTCCTGCGGCGCCTTCCGCTACGTCGAGATTGATTGTGCGTCCGAGTTGTTGCGCAACTTCCCATAACGCTTGGTTCCGCGGCGTGCGTTCCATCGGTTGACGTCGGATACCTCCTTGGATTTCTAGCGCTACTCCAGGCGTGACCGGTTGGAGAGCGTGGATACTCTCTTCGATGCGCTGCCCGTCTTCTTGCGTTTGCACGCGTACGTCAACGATAGCGCGGCTTTCCGGGGCGACGACGTTCGGACGCAAACCGCCGTTGATCAGGCCGACGTTGACCGAGATCCTTCTCTCGGAATTGTTAAAAGCAAACAGTTTCTGAATGACATACGAGAGTTCCAAAATGGCGCTGGCGCCTTCACCCGGATTGAGACCGGCATGTGCGGCTTTGCCTTTGACGGTGATGGTGAAACTGCCTACGCCTTTACGCGCAGTCTTGAGCTTCCCCTCCATGCCTAACGAGGGTTCAAAGACAAAGGCGCGGTCGGCAATTCGCGCAAGCCTTCTTATGTGAGGCGTAGACTCCTGACTGCCAATTTCTTCGTCGGAGTTAATAAAGACAACTGGGCTGACCTCTGGTTCAAGTCGCAGATCCTGCAGTGCTTGGAGCGCATAGACTATTTGTACGAGCCCGGCTTTCATGTCGTAGACGCCGGGGCCGCGTATAGTGTTTTCTTCAATAACAAAGGGCATTTCCTTGAGCGCGCCGAGCGGCCAGACCGTATCACAATGTCCGAGCAGCAGCTGAAATGGGCGCTGTTTCCTGAGCTGCTGCGGGCGAGCGTACAAATACCCGCCGCTCTGGCGACCTGGGAAGAGTCGAACGGTATAGTTGAGACGGCTCAACATCTCGGCAAGCGGCGTAAGGACCGCCTTTTGCGATGCCGGAACTGTTGAAGGGGACTCCGCCAGCGTCAAGGTTCCCAGCAATGCCACCATACGCGGGAGTTGACCGCGCAGATAATGGACAAGCTCTGAGGGAGAATCGTTCATCACCACAGGGGCAACGCATTAAAAGTGCAGGGACAGTAGGAGATTAGCAGGCATGAGGAAAATGTGGCAAGCTCCTCGGCACGTTGTTGACCGAGAGGAGTTGTCATGGAGAAGCAGCCCACA